>Ga0209717_1001122_pt1 | contig 30163 bp, 24 predicted proteins | sample AD_UKC048_MetaG_FD_184418 | JGI IMG/M metagenome (GOLD analysis project Ga0209717, IMG submission 184418) | Active sludge microbial communities of municipal wastewater-treating anaerobic digesters from USA - AD_UKC048_MetaG (SPAdes) (version 2) | ecosystem: Engineered > Bioreactor > Anaerobic >...
GGTGGCGAAAATGGTGACCGATTCATCCGGTGAAGCCACCGTGTTGGGGCCGGTCGGATTGCTTACGTAGAAACTGGGCGACCAAACCACCTGCGCACCGGCAGGGGATGATTCCGCTACCAGCGGCACCGTTTCTCCCAGACAAATCTCCTTGTACGTATCTCCCACAATATTGACGTCTGCGGCAATAACCGTTACAGTTACCGTTTCCGTTTGAGAGCAGGCAGCATTGGAACTTGTAGCCACCAGAGTATACGTAGTGGTAGCATCCGGCAGCGCGAGCGACGCAGAACTTGTGTCACTGCTCAGCCCAAGTGCCGGCGTCCATTGATAATCCGAACTCGAATCATCGGTATTGGTAGCCAGTACTACCGGGTAATTCTGGCAAACGGTCGTATCGTTTATTACTGCCGGAACAAAGAGCGTATCTACAGTGATCTTCACCGTATCCGTCACAAAGCAGCCCGCAATGGTGATTTTGGCTGTATAAGTAGTTGTTTCAGTGGGTGTTGCAACCGGATTCGGGCTATTCGGATTATCCAGTCCGGTAACGGGCGACCAGGACAAACCCTGGTTATTTACATTGTTGGCCGCGTTGAGCGACACGCTGCTGCCCAGGCAAATATTTACCGGCGTCAGCGCCGTTACTTCTACCGTCGGGTCCACGATGCGCACCAGCACCGTATCCATATCCACGCAGGAAGCGATTGTGCCCGTTACAACAAGTGTAATATCCATAGCAGGCGTTGTCGTCGGATTGGCAATAAACGGGTTGCTTACAGCGCCCGGAGGAGCCCAGAAGTAGTTCGCTGCACCCGCAGCCTGTAGTTGCAGGGTGTTGCCGGCACAAACAAAAAGTGTATCGCCACCTGTTACGTTCACCTCGACATTGTCTTTGATGTCGATGGTGAGGGTTTTGTAAACGACCGTGCCGCAACCGAAGTTATTGGACAGGGTAATGGTGATCGTTTCCGTGCCTTCTACCAGCGCGTCGCTGATCGGTGCGATAGGGAACGAAAGTTCCGTTACACCTGCCGGGAAAACGATCAGGTTAGGAATGGTCAGGTTATAGTCGACACCCAGGGTAGCCGTACCGCCGACCGTTACGAAGAATGACGATTCTTCTTCCAGCGGTTCGGACAATGAAATGATCAGTTGGTCCTGGTTGCCGGAACAGTCTTCAATAAAATACTCGATGCCGCTGGCAAATTGAACCGCCAGGTTCGGCGTAGCGCCTTTGATTTCCGATACAAATACACCGGAATCGTAGGAGAAGTCCTGCCGGTCGGCAACAGCCAGTTTCAGGTGATACGTATTACATGGAATTACAGCGGACCGTGCGGTCAGGCTTTTTTTGATACCGAGCGAATCGGAGGTCAGACCGTCGTACTGAATAGTCTGGTTACCGAAATTATTCCGGTAATACTGCCAGTTCTGCAACTGGTTTACGCTGTTAATCTGTACGGGTGTACCGCTGCCCGGAAGTACGGCGATATTTTTCGCCGCATTGGTCAAGCCGGGGTCACCAACTATACCGGGACCTGAAATCAAAAATGCAAAAATGTCATTGAAATCGGAGCCTACAAATTCGGGATATTCCTCGGAACCGAACACGTATTCGAAGCTCAGTTCGTCGGTTGCCACGAAAACGTCGAGTTCGACGATGCAGGCATCCGTGGAAGGTGTTCCATTGCCCAGTTGCTCGGAAAGGTAATCCAGATCGGCATCGCCTGTTCCATTAAATGCGAAAGTTGTACTGGGCGAGTCATTCGGGCCGACTGCCAGGTTGGCATCGCCGGAAGTCAGCACTAAACCCTTGCTAAGCCCCAAATCACTCTGGTCGCTTGCGAACGCGAACGTACCATAAGAACCGCTCGGGCAATCGATGTTCGTTACTGTAACAGTCGTGGCCGGGGTTGCTACCGAATTGACAATATCCGCCGACGTAATGTCCGTATTCACAGCCATAGTGGGTGATTCCACGCAGGGGCCGGGGCTGCATTGCCAGTGACCCTGCCAGCCTTCGAATTCGTTGACGGCGTCGGACTGGAATTGCACGGTCAGACATCCGCTGGAGGCCTGCACCGTATAACATACACCGCCGCCGCCGCCGGGGTTTCCAAAACCATCGCCGCCCAACTGGCTGATAATCGGCGCATTCACATCGTCGCCATCATAAAACGTCAGGAAATCACCCGTAAAAAAGCCGCCTTCTTCCAGGTTGAAATAATCAAGTGTAAAAGTGATACAACCGGAAGGCTGCGTCGGGCAAATCACAAATGTATGGTCTTCATTGATGCCATAATCTCCGTCCGGGCCGCCTGTGTCGTACAAAGTGCCTTCACACAGGGTAGACCCGCCGTCGTCCACATTCGATGTAGGCGGAATAGCCGTCACACAAAGCGTAAAGTCGCCCGAGTTGGGCGTTGCAGTGACGGAATAATCGGACACCCGGATGAAATACTGCAAACCGGGGGTCAAGCCGGTTACGTCCAGAAAAAGTGCGTTTTCGCCGATGTCCGCTTTGGCGCACAGCAACTCCGCCAGGCCGTCGAAAGTACAATCGCCGCGATACACGGCGAATTCCGGATTCACGATCGAATTGGAACCGACACCCGTCAGCGTAATCCTGAAATCGAACAGCGTATCGGGGCATGTGAATGCAAACCAGACGTCGCGCTGTGCGACCCCGCTGTTAAAACAGGTCGGGTTGTTGTCATTTCCAATATTGGTAGGCGTGGCATTTTCATTGGAAAATACTGTTGAATTGCAAAACGGGGCAGGACCAAGATCAACCAGCCCGGAGCAATCATCATTGGCGGGCGTTTGGGCAAAAAGTGCGCTACAGCTTAACAACAGTACAACGAAAGAGTAGAGTTTTCTCATCTGTTTGAGTATAATGAATCAGGTGCAGTTATGTGTCTATTGATCAGACGGGAGATGGAACCCGGATGGTTGAGTTGCCAAAGGGAGAGCCAAAAATAGGAAGACGCCCCGGAACGACAAACGGCTGCCGCCGATTTGTGTCGTGTGATAGCATTAAAGCCCTAATTAACAGGTAAACAGGGGGATTACTCACATTTTTTTAACAACTCCCGAACGGTTTCCAACTCGTACGGTGCCTGTTTGTTCCCCCAACTGCTGTTTATGTAGTTCAAAAGGTTGGTAATCTGAATATCCGAAAGCGCTCCGTTGGGCGGCATTTCTTCGGCATATGTTTTGCCGTTCACCACAATCGTATCCTTCAATCCGCGGCGAATCACACAGGGAAGGAGGTCCGGATATTTTTTTAAATAATCAGACCCCGCAATCGGCGGAATCAGGTTTCCAAGTCCTTCCCCGTGATCCAGGTGGCAATTGGCACAATTCGTTTTGTATAGCCGCTCCCCTATCTGGTACGTCTGATTTTCGCATGCCCCCAAACCGGCGACTAAAAAAAGCAAAAGGTATCGCATCACTTGTATTGTTCGGCCAGGAGCACTGAAATATCCTGCATGAACCGGTCGACGTCGGCTGCGTCTGTACCGTCGCAAAACGAACGTACATGCCGGTTTTTATCTACCAGAATCATCCGCCCCGAATGATCGAAACCGCCGGGCGAATCGGGATCTTCCTTGGCCACGCTGAAATAATCGAACGCGATTTTGTAAATTGCGTCGTGATCGCCGGTTACCAGGTGCCACTTTTTAGAATCGATACCAAGTTTGTCCGCATGCCGTTTCAGGGCCGCCACCGTATCGTGTTTTATATCGATAGAATGTGAAAGCATACCCACGCGGTCGTCATTTTTAAATTTTTCAAAAATGCGCAGTCCATTCGCCTTCACTTTCGGGCAAATGGTCGGGCAATGGATGAAAAAGAAATCCACCACGTATATTTTGTTCGCGAACGTCGCATTGTTCACCAACTGGCTGTCCTGGTCAACAAATTGAAAGTCAGGGATTTGCCGGTAAAGGGTATCGCCGGCGGGAGAAATATCGCGTTCGCCCAGAATAGGCAACACCTTCGGTTTGGAATCACCCACGCAGGCAACCATTCCGGTGAAAAAGACACAGGCTAAAAAATAAACGAATCCTCTCATTGTGCTGGCAGCAGTTTTTTACCCGCTTCGGTAGCGGCGCGGATGTCGTCTCTGTTTTTGGTGATTTTGGCTTTCTGGTCTTTCAGGTATGCCAATGCCTCTTTTTCAGGTTTTCCCTCTACCGGCTCGTTTTTCGACATCCATTCCATCATATCGGATTCCGCTTTTTCCATATCGGACAATACTTTGCTGTATTTGGCCGATTGTTCGGGCGTCATCAGCGCGGTGGTTAAAAATGCTTTGATAGCGAGAGAAACCCGGTTCATTTCCGCCAGATCATTCATAGCGGAATCGTGAATTTCTTTGGTTTCCTTGTCGAGTGCTTGAATCTCCTTGAGAGCACCGTTGCAGGCAGGCAGGAAAAAACCGGCCAGAACGAACAATATTAAAATAGGGCGCATGATCTTCATTTTTAAAAATTAAAAAAAAATCGGGGCAAAAGTAACTGTCAATTCTGCTTCGGCATACGATACTTCAGAAAAAAGCCGAATTTCGCCCCGTTTGGAATTCCTCCAAATTTCGGTTCAGGATAAAACTATAAAAAATGCTCACTGCCATCTCGCCGGTCGACGGTCGCTATGCCGATAAAACCCGCGAACTCAGCGCTTATTTCAGCGAATTCGCACTCATTCGGTACCGCGTCTTCGTTGAAATTCAATACTTTATAGCACTCTGCCAGTACAACCTGCCGCAACTACAGGCCTTCGAAGAAGACAAAATCGACGATCTCAACGCGATTTTTGAAAACTTCAATACCGCAGATGCCGAGCAGATCAAGGCCTTCGAACGCACCACCAACCACGATGTAAAAGCGGTGGAGTATTTCCTCAAGGAGCGATTCGACAGCCTCGAACTGGGCGGACTCCGGGAGTTCGTGCATTTCGGCCTCACTTCTCAGGATATTAATAACACCGCCATTCCCCTGCTGTTTAAAAACGCCCTCGAACAGGTGTATTTTCCACTCATTCTGGAATTGCGTAACCGGCTCGAACAACTGGCGCAAGACTGGGCTTTTGTGCCCATGCTGGCCCGCACCCACGGACAGCCCGCCTCTCCTACCCTGCTGGGCAAGGAATTCGCTGTGTTTGTGGAACGTATCGACGTGCAACTGGAATCGCTGCAAAGCGTGCCGCACCGCGCCAAATTCGGCGGCGCCACCGGCAATTTCAACGCCCACTACGCCGCATATCCGGATTACGAATGGCAGCAGTTCGGCAACGACTTCGTGCTCGAATTCCTCGGCCTCGAACGCTCACAGCATACCACACAGGTGGAGCACTACGATTGTTTTGCAGCACATTGCCAGGCCCTCGGTCGTATCAATACCATTCTGATCGACTTCTGCCGCGACATCTGGACGTATATTTCCATCGAATATTTCCGGCAAAAAACCGTCAAGGACGAGGTCGGCTCTTCCGCCATGCCGCACAAGGTGAATCCGATCGACTTCGAAAACGCGGAAGGAAACCTGGGTGTCGCCAATGCCCTGTTTCAGCATTTTGCAGAAAAACTGCCCATCAGCCGCCTGCAACGCGACCTGACAGATTCGACCGTTTTACGCAATATCGGTGTGCCGATGGGGCATACGATCATCGCGTTCAAATCTATTATGAAGGGCTTGAGCAAATTGCTGCTCAATGAAGGCAAATTGTTCGACGACCTCGAAGACAACTGGATGGTCATTGCGGAAGGTATTCAGGTGATTCTGCGCCGCGAAGGATATCCGCAACCCTACGAAGCCCTGAAAGCACTGACACGCGGGCGGTCCATCGTGACGCGCGAGGTGCTGCACGATTTTATCGACGACCTCGACGTTTCATCCGAAATCAAAACCGAACTGAAACAACTTACGCCGCACAACTATGTTGGACGATAAATCTTGAGAACAGATTCGGCCCTATTTAGTCATCCGATGACTCGAAGTCATCGGATGACTAAATAGGGCCGAATCTGTTCTCAAGATTTATCGTCCAAACGATTTTAAATTTTTCAAACACATTTAAACAATATTTTAAATGAAGCGTTTTCTCATATCTTCTTTCACTTTTCTGGCATTTTCCAACATATTATCCGCTCAAATAACCGATCCGAAAGCCACCGAAACCTGGCAGCCGGAAGTACGTGTGGTAACGCCAGGAGAAGGCACCAAGCCGCCCTCCGACGCCATTGTTTTGTTTGATGGAAGCAACTTTTCGGAATGGCAAAGCGCCAAAGATAGCAGCAAGGTAACCTGGACCCTGAATAGCGACGGAAGCGCCACTGTTCGCCCGACTGCCGGTGATATCGTCACGAAAAAATCATTCGGCGACTGTCAGTTGCACATAGAGTTCCGCGAGCCGGTGGTTGTAAAAGGAGAAAGTCAGGGCCGCGGCAACAGCGGTATTTTCCTGCAAACCCGCTACGAAGTGCAGGTGCTCGACTGTTACCAGAACCGCACCTATTCCAACGGACAAACGGCATCGATTTACAAACAAAGCATTCCGCTCGTGAATGCCTGCCGTAAACCGGGTGAATGGCAGACCTACGATATTCTGTACACGGCGCCGCGTTTCAACAGCGACAGCATTCTGGTGGCGCCCGGCCGCGTAACAGTCATTCACAACGGCGTAGTGGCGCAACTGAACACGGAAATCAAAGGCCCAACAGAATACATCGGACTTCCGAAATACGTGGCACACGGTAAAAGCGGTATTAAACTGCAAGACCACGGCGACCTGGTGAGTTTCCGGAATATCTGGATCAGGGAGTTGTAAAAGCAGTGCGAAGTCGTCAGTGCGAAGTGCGAAGTCATGCAACCCGAGTGAATGTGCGACTTCGCACTTCGCACTGAAGGCTTCGTACTGCTTTCAGACTTCGCACTGCTTTCAGTTATACCGTATTTCGTTCACAAACATCCATTAACTTTGCATACTTAATTGACTTCGAACAGTCGACTTCGGACTTCGCACTGACGACTTCGCACTGCTTTCAGACTTCGCACTGACGACTTCGAACTTCGTACTCTAACATGGCCGATCAGTTTCAATTTTACAAACAGCTGGATTCAGCAGATTGCGGGGCAACCTGCCTTCGAATGGTGTCGCGCCATTATGGCCGCCACTATTCGCTGGAATATTTGCGTCAGTTGTCGTACCTCGACCGGGAAGGCGTGTCGCTGATGGGCATTTCTGATGCGGCGGAAAAGATCGGCCTCCGCACGCTCGGGGTAAAAACGGGATTTAAAAGGCTTTCGGAAGATATTCCGCTGCCATGCGTGGCGCACTGGCAACAGGACCACTTCGTAGTCGTGTATAAAATTGCCAATGGAAAAGTGTTCGTGGCCGACCCGAAAGTCGGCAAAATAGAACTCGACGAGCAGGAGTTTTTAAACGGCTGGATCAGCGACGTGGTGAATACGGAAGCGCAGGGAATCCTGCTGTTGCTCGAACCCACGCCCGATTTTTACGAACGGGAAGGTGAAAAGAACGATCGTTCAGGACTGCGGTTTTTATGGCCTTATCTCTGGCAGCACCGGCGTCTGCTCTGGCAACTGGGCATCGGGCTGATGCTCGGCAGTCTGGTTCAGCTGGCGTTCCCTTTCCTGATGCAGGCGCTGGTCGACAAAGGTGTACAACTCAACGACCTGAGTTTCGTATACCTCATCCTGCTGGCGCAGGGCATGTTGTTCATCAGTCAGGTAGCGGTGGAATTTATCCGCGGCTGGATTCTACTGCATATCGGCACCCGGGTGAACATTAACCTGGTGTCCGACTTTCTGATCAAACTGATGCGGCTCCCGATGTCGTTTTTCGATTCGAAAATGACCGGCGACCTGCTGCAACGCATTTACGACAACGAGCGGGTGGAGCGTTTCCTGACGTCTTCCTCCCTGATCACGTTGTTTTCCGTGGTCAATCTGTTGCTTTTCGGTTTTGTGCTGGCGTATTACAATCCGCTCATTTTCCTCGTATTCTTTATCGGTGCTGCTGCCTACTTCGGCTGGATCGGCCTTTTTTTACAGCGTCGCCGCTCGCTCGATTACCGCCGGTTCGAGCAAATGGCCGAAAACCAGAATTCGCTGATCCAACTGGTGAACGGCATGCAGGAGATCAAACTGCACAATGCGGAACGCCAGAAACGCTGGGCCTGGGAACGCATTCAGGCACGTTTGTTCCGCGTGAATGTGCAGTACCTGGCCACCGACCAGATGCAACGCGCCGGTGCGGCTTTTATCAATGAAGGAAAAAACATCCTCATTTCCATTCTCGCAGCCCAGGCTGTTATTCAGGGTGAAATGAGCCTGGGTATGATGCTGGCAGTTCAATATATCATCGGCCATATGAATGCGCCGCTGGAGGCGCTGGTTCAGTTTATCCTGCACGCACAGGAGGCAAAAATCAGCCTCGAACGGATGCAGGAAATCCATCAGCGCCCCGACGAGGACCTGAATGACGAATCGAAAGTGACTGTTTTGCCCGCCAATGGCGACCTGAGTCTGCAAAATGTGTCGTTCCGCTATGGCGGTCCACACGACCCCTGGGTGCTGAAAAACCTGAATCTCAATTTCCGGGAAGGCAAAACCACCGCCATCGTGGGCACTTCCGGCAGCGGCAAAACGACCCTGCTGAAAATGCTGCTCAATTTTTACCCGCCCACAGAAGGTACCGTGCGCATCGGCGACCTGAATCTGGCCAACGTACACCATAAATTATGGCGCAGCCAGTGCGGCGTAGTCATGCAGGACGGGTTCATTTTTTCCGACACTATCGCCCGCAATATTGCCCTGGGAGAGGAACACATCGACCGTCGCCAATTGCTTTACGCTGCAAAAGTGGCTAATATTCAATCGTTTATAGAATCCTTGCCACTGGGTTATAATACCAAGGTGGGCCAGGACGGAAACGGCCTCAGCCAGGGCCAGAAGCAACGCCTGCTCATCGCCCGGGCGATTTACAAAAACCCGCAGTACATCTTTTTCGATGAGGCGACCAATGCGCTCGATGCCCACAACGAACGGGTCATCATGCACAACCTGGAACTGGCTTTCCGCAACAAATCAGTCATCATCGTGGCACACCGGCTCAGTACGGTCAGAAATGCCGACCATATTATTGTACTGGAAAAAGGGGAAGTGGTGGAACAAGGCAATCATACGGACCTGACCAACCAGAAAGGAATTTATTACAGGCTGGTGCGGGAGCAACTGGAACTGGGATCGTGAGAGGGGGTTTAGTGTTTTGTGTTTGGTGTTTGGGGCGCGTTGCTATAGGGGATTGTTGTTGTTCGGTTTATTTGTCCAGGTAGTTGAGATAGCCGTTGATCAATTTTCGGCATTTTACAATTTGAAGAGACAATTTTTCAAAATCAATTACAGATAGAAATGAAAGTTCTTTCGAAATGAGAATTTGAGTTTCCAGTTCGAAAAGTGAACCTCTGGCAGTGAACATAAACTGAGATTTGTCCTTATCTGTTCGGCGTCCACAGCCTTCAGCAATGTTGGAAGGAATGTAAACAGATGCCCGGCGCATTTGATTCGTAAGTCCAAAAAGTTCGTGTTTCGGAAAATTTTCCGTGCATCTGTACACGAGGATTGCCAGATGCTTGGCTTCTTTCCAAACATCCAATTCTTTAAAATCTAACATAAATAACAGCGTTTTATATTATCAAAATACAAACTTAACTAAATCCCAAGCGTATCAACCCCCAAACACCACACACCAAACACTAAACACCAAAAAAAATGGCCGACCGCGAATACGTCGAACTTCGTTCAGAAGATGTGCAGGAAATCCTGGGCACGCCGCCGGGGTGGCTCGTTCGCTGGGGTACCACCATCGTGCTGCTCGGATTTTGTATGCTCCTGACGGCAGCCTGGTTTGTGCGTTACCCGGATGTGGTGGAAGCGAAAGTGGTCGTCACGACGGCTACGCCACCGGTAGATGTCATGGCACGGGCCGACGGCCGCATCGCCAAATTACTGATAACCGATACCGCTTTGGTGAGCACCAATCAGTTGCTGGCTGTTTTACAAAGCACCGCGAATTACGAGGATGTGTTATTTCTCGACTCCTGTCTCGGCGCCTGGCAGCAACTGAAAATTGAGTCTTTCCGGACCGTAGACCAACCCGATAGCCTGACTTTGGGAGAATTGCAGGGCGATTACGCCGATTTTGTACGCATTCTGAGCGATTTCAAGTTTGGCCGCGACAGCAGAAGCGCTTCGGTACAATCCAATATCAATTCTATTCAAATGCAAATCAGCCAGTTAAAACAGAGCATCGCATTTGAAGAAAAGGCATTAAAACGTACCAACGACCAACTGAAAACGGCCGAAGAACTGTATCAAAAGCAAAAGGATCTGTACGAGCAAGGCATTACTTCTCGTGTGGATTTTGAAAAAGAGCGCACGAAACTGGCCGACCTCGAACGCCAGCGCGACCTGTATGAGGAAAATACCCTGCAAAAACGCCGCGAGATTATCAGTCTGCAAAATAACATCAACAGCGCCTCTTTCGGTCAGCAGGAAACGGCATCATCGGCATCCAGCCGGCTTTCCGGCAGCCTCAACACGCTCCGTAGTAATGTGAGTAAATGGAAACAGACCTATTTGCTGCAATCGCCGATTCAGGGAAAGGTCTCGCTCAACGGACTCACCGCACAACAGTACGTTCGTCAGGGCGACCAGCTGATCACCGTGGTGCCGCTGGAAAACGATAAAATTATCGGACGCGTTTCGCTGCCGATCGCGGGAAGTGGAAAAGTGAAGGAAAAACAGCGTGTGATCCTGAAACTGGACAACTACCCCTACTACGAATTCGGTACGATCAGCGGGCTGATCATTTCGAAATCGCCGGTGCCCAAAGACAACCAGTATTCCATTCTGGTCGCATTACCCGTCAATAAAAACAACAGTCTGCGCACCAGTTATGGCAAGGAAATCCAGTTCGAGCAGCAACTACAGGGCAAGGCGGAGATTATCACGGACGATAAAGGTTTTTTGCAGCGGATCAGCGAGCAGATTTTTGCAAGTGTGAGACGATAGTAGTGCGAAGTCGGCAGTGCGAAGTGCGAAGTCATGAACACCGTGAGTGAACGTGGACTTCGCACTTCGCACTTCGCACTGCCGACTTCGCACTACTCTTCATTAGCCGCGTCCACCAGCTCCTGTGGCAACGACTTCGTCGCCCTTGCCCCCAACTCCCTAATTTTCTCCGCTTTACCGATCAATGTATCGCCCGGCCGTGCGGCATGGGTAAGTTTGTGCATCGCATCGTCGTAAGCAGTTCGGGCGTTGTCGAGCCGCGCGCCGATAGTGCGCAGGTCTTCCACAAATGAAACGAACTTGTCGTACAGCAGTCCGCTTTGCCGGGCAATTTCAAGTACCGAACGCGTCTGTTTTTCCTGCTTCCAGAGGTGCGCCACGGTACGCATGGTGGCCAGCAGGCTGCTGGTGGTTACGATGACGATGTTCCGGTCCATGGCATCCGTAAACAGTTTTGGATCCGCCTGCGACGCCACACTCAACGCGCTTTCCAGCGGCACGAACAGCAGCAGGTAATCGGGCGTATTGATCTGGTACAACATCTGGTAATTGGTACGGCTCAGATTATCCACGTGGCTGCGCAGGCTCGTTACGTGGGCGCGCAAATGCTGGTCGCGTTGTGCCGGGTCTTCGGCATTGAAATAGCGCTCGAATGCCGTTAGCGACACTTTGGCATCCACTACAAGGTGCTTGTTATCAGGCAGTTGGATAATAAAATCCGGGCGTTTGGCGGCGCCGTCGTCGTCGCGAAACGTTGTTTGTGTAAGAAAATGTACCCCTTTTTGCAGACCGGAATGTTCGAGCAGCATTTCGAGTTGCATTTCGCCCCAGTCGCCCTGCATTTTATTTTGCCCTTTGAGGGCGTTGGTGAGTTGGTGGGCGTCGTGGCTGAGTTGCTGGTTCAGGGAAAACAGTTGCTGGAGTTCCTGTTTCAGGCTGGCTTTTTCGCGCGTTTCTTCCAGAAATTTCCGGTCGACCTGTTCTTCGAATTCCTTGATCTTTTCGCGCAGCGGATGCAGCACCGTTTGCAGTTGCTGGGCATTCTGGGCCGTGAAGCGCTGGGATTTTTCCTCCAGCAGCCGGTTGGCAATATTTTCGAATTCGGTTTTGAATTTTACCTGCAATTGTTCTACCTCCGCTTTCTGGTTTTGCAGCGATTGCTCCATGTGGTAGATTTGTTGTTCGCGGGCTGCCAGTTGGGCGTGCGCGTCGCGGAGTTCCTGCTCCTTCGATTGCATTTCCAGTCGAAGTTTGTCTACCTGGGCGGATGTCGTCACATACAGTTCTCTTGGCACAAACTGTTCGTTGTCAAAGGATTGCACGCGCCCGGCGCCTTGTTGCCTGGTAATCAGAAACACCAGCACCAGAATTCCAAAAGCAGCGAGCAGGTAGAAGTAGACATCCATTCGTAAAATTTTTTGTTGGACAAATGTAGCCTTCCGTGTGACATTTTGTTTGTTTTTTCAGGAATTATTCCAGGTAGCCGCCTGCAATAACCTTTCCCAAAATCCCGCTCCTCCCCCACTCCATTCTGGTTTTTGTTGCGCTTTTTCATAAAAAGGCGCCCGTTTTTCCAGCATTTTTTCAATAAATGGCGGTAATTCCGCAGGAGCCAAACCAGCCAGCAGCGGGCGTTGGTGCATTTCTTTTTCCAGCCTTTGAACCAGTATTTCCAAAGGCATATCGAGGTAAATTGTACGCCCGTGCGCATTCATTTGTTCCATATTATCGAAAAAACAGGGCGTGCCGCCGCCGGTAGACACAACTGCGGGCTCTTGCTCAAGTAAATTGAGCAGTCGGGCACGTTCCATTTCCCGAAAACCTGTTTCTCCCAGTTCTGCAAAAATTTCAGGGATATTTTTCCCGGCATGGGCAACGATCAGCGCATCCAGGTCGTAAAACGGACATTGAAGCGTTTCGGCAAGCCGGCGCCCCCAGAAGGTTTTTCCACTTCCCATGAAACCAATTAAAAATACAGATCGCTTCATTCACTTATCTTTTGAAATTCAGGCAGTACAAGACAAACACCGGCGAATGTACTTTTGCCGCATCTTATACACAACAAAACATCCTGGTTATGAAAAATACCCTTCTTTTGCTTTTGGTAAGCGCAGCAGCATTTTTTGCCTGCAAAAACGATAGTACTGGTGTCAAAGCACTATCGGGTGGTCCGAATTCCGACCTGATCCGCAATCCTGCCACCGCCGATTTGCCTACGGATACCAATCAACTGGCCCGAATCGCCTTTGAAGAAAAAGAGTTCGACTTCGGCGAAGCCACCGAGGGCGATATCGTGAACCACAGTTTTAAATTCACGAACACCGGAAAAGTACCGCTGACAATCATGAACGCACGCTCTACTTGCGGCTGCACCGTACCGGAATGGCCCGAAGAGCCGATCCCACCAGGCGGCACCGGCGAGATCAACGCGAAATTCAACACCGACATGAAAAAGGATAAGCAGCACAAAGTGATTACGATCACAGCCAACACCTATCCGAATGAATCACAGGTGTCATTGAGAGGTATTGTGAACCCGAAGAAGAAATAGGAAAGTCCCTGAAATGATAAAGCCGGCATACTCGATGAGTATACCGGCTTTTTTTAGGGAGGATGAGGGGTCTCGAACCCCCGACCTCAGGAACCACAAACCTGCGCTCTAACCAACTGAGCTACAACCTCCATCATTGCCTGAAAAGGCGGGTGCAAAGATAACACGCCTTTTCGAAAACTGGCAAAATCTAAACCTCCAAAATTTCAAAAAAGTTTCATCTGGTATTTACGCGGACCTGCTGCGTGCTTTCGGGCTTCCATTTTCGCATTTTTTTCAGCAATTTGCAGAGTTTCAGGTTCAGACTTGGATTGACGGTGAAAAAATGGCCGTTGATGGTGAGCCATTCTTTTTCGCGCCGGATCTCCCGAAGGTCGTCATATGCCACCCGCCGGGCTTTATCGAACGGTGCGCGCCAGTAAATGGCCTTGTCCGTCATGGCAAATCCTTCCTTGCAATTTCCTTTTAGTGACAGATCACAAATGAAGAACACCTTTTCCTTGCGTTCGGCGCAGAGGTAATTCTTGCACGCATTGGCCAGCAGTTCGGCGGGCATGCTGATAAAGTCAATATAAAAAACCTCCTCTTCTCGCTCGAAATCCAGAAAATCGGAAAGGACCGTCCAGAGATCTACGTTGCTGAGCTGCAGTTTTTCATATTTCAGGATGGATGGCGGCAACAACACGCCGTTCAGATCGGGGCAGAATTGGATGATAAAATAATCCATCAGACCCTCGAACGACGTTTCGATGCGGCGATCTACCTCCTCCAGTCCCTGGCTGCCGAACCGCTCCCACTGGGTCATCACGTCGTCGGCAATCTGTTCGGCACGCAGGCTGTATATCTCTTTAAAACGGGAATCGTAAAAGCGGTGCACGTAGTCGCTGTATTTCGCCACATCGTGTTCTTCCTCGATACGGCGTTTCAGGCTTTTAAAAAACAAGGCCTTTACCTGTTCCGTCAGCGTTGCCGGGTTAAAATCGAGCACATACACTGGCTGGTAGCCGTGGTCGCTGCGGTGTCGCCCTTCGAAATGGAAACCGCAGTGGTGACAGAACACCGATGCCAGCGGACTCTGTTCCTGGCACGACGGACAGTCTTTCATGCGCTCGACGACCTTGTCGCCACAGCGATGGCAAAATTTGGAGCCGGGTATGATTTCGGCCGCACAATTGGGACAAAGTTTCATGACACTTACATTTCCAGGTCAAAGGAGAGGAGGGACAGAACACGGGATTTTTTATCTAACCACAAAGGCACGAAGGCACAAAAGTCTGTATTTCAAGTACTTAGCACGTCTTTGTGCCTTCGTGCGTTTGTGGTTAAACAAGGAAAATCCCGCGTTAAACATTCAGACCACAAATGTAAAACTATTTGTTTTTAATACAAGTAAAATGATACAGAAAATTTTAACTGACGGAAAGGTGAGCATTAATCCTGATACATATCCAAACTCAGCCGCGTTTCTTCCAGATCCAGTTCCCGCTCTATTTTTCGGATAATTTCTTCGCTCGCCCTTCCATTTCTGTGCAATTGGTTGAGCGAGTCCCGTTCCACACCGATCACATCGATCTGCAACTGTGTAAACTCGTTAAAAATGCTGCCCGGCAGCACCTTGCCGCCACCGAAGTAGTTGGCCGGAAGATCCGTCTTTTGCAGACGGTTGAATTTTACCTCGTATTTACTTTTGATGTTGTTCAGCAACTCGTCCTGCACGAGTGAAAAGTTCTCTTCGATGTGGCTGATCGCTCTTTTCACCACTTCCGTACGCACCTCGTATTCTTCCGCTACAATGGAATGCGGCTCCAGTTTTAGTTTCCGGATCACCCAGGGCAGTGTAAATCCCAGCAATACGAGTGTTGAAAAGATGACGCAAAAAGTCAGGTAAATGATCAGGTTCCGGTGCGGGAACGGCGCGCCGTCATCCAGCGTGAGCGGCAATGCCAGCGCTGCCGCCATGGAAACGACGCCGCGCATGCCGGCCCAACTGAATACGATCATGTGCCGGCCACTCAGGTCTTTTTTACGGGAAAAAGCGCGGGCAAATGACTTCGGCAACAGGTTTGGCACAATCGCCACAAACCGGACGGCAATTACAAGCAGACTGATCAGAAACCCGTACCACATCAGGACATCCACCGGGTATCCTTCGCCTTCGATGCCGGACATCACGGATTTCAGTTGCAGTCCAATGAGGATAAAAATGAGGCCGTTTAAGATAAAGATGACCACTTCCCACACAGTATAGGCCATTACCCGGCTTTGGTGGCTGAATATTTCGGACGAATGAAAGGACAAATACAGGCCAGATGCCACAACCGCCAGCACGCCGGAAAAATGAAAATGTTCGGCCAGCAGGTATGATGCAAAGGGCGTCAGCAGGGTAAGTGTGACTTCGATGATGCTGTCGCAGATAAATTTTTTGTGGATCATCCGCAGGGCATATCCGACCAAAAGTCCGATCACAATACCAGCCGCCGACACGACCAGGAAATTCATTCCGGCATTCCAGAAAAGGAAATTGCCGGCAGCCACAGCCGCCAGCGCGTATTTGTAGGCGATCAGTCCGCTCGCATCATTCACCAGGCTTTCGCCTTCCAGAATCGTGATCAGCCGCGGTGTCAGGCCCAGCCCTTTCGTAACAGACGTGGCCGCTACCGCATCCGGCGGCGAAACGATGGCGCCGATCAAAAAAGCCGTCGGCCAACTGATATCCGGAATCAGCATCCGGGCGCCGATGGCTACTACAATGGTGGTGAGTAAAACCAGCCCGACTGCCGCCAGCGTAATCGGCTTCAAAGAATATTTGAATTCATGCCAACTGGTGTTCCAGGCAGCAGCATATAACAACGGCGGCAAAAAAATGAGGAATACGACTTCCGGACTCAACGCAATTTCCGGCAGGCCGGGAATCAGGCTGATCGCAATGCCGAACAACACCAGTACTATGGGAAACGGAAATTTATAACGGTTGCTCAGTACTCCCAGGAAGGTGATTCCAAACAGGAGTAGCACGATAATGGCTACATTTTGCATAGAGGGTACGTTAAAACAAATAAATTACGAGCCTTTTTCAAATTTCTCCCACAAATCAGGCCGTCGTGCTTTCGTGCGTTCCATACTCTGGTCGTGCCGCCATTCGTCGATCATTTTCTCGTGTCCGGACAGCAACACATCGGGCACTTTCATGCCCTCCCACTCGGCCGGGCGGGTATACACAGGCGGCGCCAGCAAGTCGTCCTGAAAACTGTCGAACAACGCAGACGTCTCATCGTTCAATACGCCGGGAATAAGTCGCCCGATGGAATCGACCAGCACGGCCGCCGCCAGTTCGCCACCCGACAACACGTAATCGCCGATGCTGATTTCCAGCGTGATGTATTTCTCCCGGATGCGCTCGTCGATGCCTTTGTAATGGCCGCACAGAATGATCACGTTCTCCTTCATACTCAGGCGGTTACAACGTTGCTGTTCCAGTCGTTCGCCGTCTGGCGTAGTATAAATGACTTCGTCGTAGTGGCGTTCCGACAGCAGTTTGTCCAGACACGCTGCGATGGGCTCAGGTTTCATTACCATGCCCGCGCCGCCGCCAAACTGGTAGTCGTCCACTTGTTTGTGCTTGCCCGTGGCATAGTCGCGAAGGTGGTGCAGGTGCACTTCCAGCAACCCTTTGTCCTTGGCCCTCTTCATAATGGAATGATTTAAAGGGCTTTCCAGCAATTCCGGCAAAACGGATATAATATCGAACCGCATTTTTAAGTTATTTTCACCGCAAAATTAGCAGAGTTCTTCAACCCGTCATTATCTAATCTATGCTCGCTATTACCAAAGATCTGTTGACCAACAAACGCAACCGCCCTTTCCTCCGGGACGAGAAAACCTATTCCATTCGGAAACTGAAAGGTGTGATCGCCCACTGGACGGCCAATACCGGCAAAGGCGCCAATGCCAAAGCCAACCGGAATTATTTCAACAATACCGACCGGTACGCTTCTGCGCATTATATCGTCGACGATAAAACCATTGTGCAATGCCTGTACGACAACGAAGTGGGCTACCACGTCGGCGCCAATCTGTACAAAGCCGACGGTAACCGAATCAAGGAAGGCAGCCTGACGCCCAATTTTTTTGTAATCGGTTTTGAAATGTGCGTCAACAAGGACGGCGACTGGAACAAGACGTATAAAAACTCGGTCGACCTCGCCGCATTTCTCCTGCGTAAATATGAATTTACGACCCACGACCTGTATCGGCATTTCGATATCACAGGCAAGGATTGTCCCAACATGATGCTGGAAGAAAAGAAATGGCAGGCTTTTAAAACCGATATCGAAAAAGCCATGGCCGACGATATCGCGCCGCAAATTTCCAGCGGCAAGGTGAACACGAAAGAACTGAATGTCCGCAGCGGCCCGGCCACCACCTTCGGCATCGTGAAAAAACTCCCGCTCAACGCGATGGTGGGCATTTTTGAAGAAAAAAACGGCTGGTTCAGGATCGCTACAGGGCAATGGGTTTCCAAGACTTACGTAGACCTCGTTTTCAACACCTGGCTGGGTGAAATACGTTCCAACACAGGCGCCAACGTTCGGTCGGGACCCGATGCCAGTGCCGCCATCGTAGATGCACGGCCGAATGAAACGGTAGTCCGCGTAATCGGCCAGTCGGGAAACTGGCTACAGATCGGCGACAAACAATTCGTCGCCCAGTCGCTCGTAGCGCCCCTGAATCCCAAAAAAGGCATCGTCGACGGCACCAACGAACTCAATACCCGCCAGGGCCCTGGCACTGATTACAAGATCCTGCGCAAACTCGGCAAGGGCGATGAACTCCGGATTTTTGAAGAACAGGACGGCTGGCTGCGCATTGCGCACAGTGAATGGGTGTATGAGCGGTTTGTGAAGTTGTGAGTTGTGAATCGTGAATCGTGAATCGTGAATTAGGCGTGTACGAAGGATTTAATTCGGCTACGCCTAATTCACAATTCACAATTCACAATTCACAAAACAGGTTCCCGCACGAAATTCAGCGCCGACAAAAACTGCATCACGTCCACCCCGTCGGCATAGTCGTTCAGGCCGGGTTCCTGCGTTTGCCCGAAGGGCAGCACCGGGAAATGCTGTAATGGGGATTTGCCCACGATGCATTGTATATCGTTTTGTTTGGCAGCCAGCAATGCATCGAGTTCGTCCGGACTATCGTAGTACTCGTAATGCGCCGAAGCGATCCGCGCCTGTAGCGAAGTGTCTTCTTTCAGGAGCAGGCAGCCGTTATTCTTGTGCGGAATGTTGTTGATGATGTACAGGGTGAAGTTGTAGTCGAAGTTATTCTTGTACTTGTTGTGCAACACCATTTCGCGGTATTCGTGCAATGCTTCCAGCAACACGTCGAAATCATACCCGCGTGGCACGTAAAGTTTGCTGACGTTGCGGCAGCCCAGTCCGAAATAGGTGAAAATATCGCGGCCGAGTGCGTACAACTCCGGAACTGTTTCCGAGCCGTCGAGAATGGCTACGCTGTTGCGGTTGCGTCGGATAATGTGCGGGTATTTGCCGAAATACTGGTCGAAGTACCGCGCCGTATTGTTGCTGCCGGTAGCAATGACCGCATCGAAGTTTTTCAGAAAATCGCCTTCCGACAAAAATTCGGTGTACGCCCACGAATCCTTGCGCCACTCCCCCATTTTTTTGACCAGCAAAGGCAACAGACGTTTGTCTTTATCCGACAATTTTACTTTTGCCTGCTGGCCCGCTACAAAAACGCACAGCCAATCCTGAAAGCCCACCAGCGGAATATTGCCGGCCATAATAATGGCCACCGTTTTTTCCGGATAGCCTGGATCGGCCATGGGATATTGCGCAGCCCAGGCGGCCAGTTTGTCGCGATCCAGGAATTGTGTGGCAATTGCTTTCAGCGCACTGCGTACATTCGCTTCCGTAAACCATTGATTTTCAATGGATGATTGCCGAATGGCTGTTTCCAGATCGGCATCTCCGTCGGATTGCAGGTAATGGCCGAGTTCGGCCAGCAAATCGAGTCGTTCCTGTAATTTCAAAGCATCAGATTTTAAATGCGAAGATAAACCGGTTCCTGTTCCAACGCATTATGCCGGTCGAAATTAAGGTGACACAATCAAAATTATTTAGACGGCCTTTAAACAAGAAAATGAAATTTCCGTTTGTGGTAACAATTCAAGTACGAAAACGATCTGCATTCCCTTACCACATATCAAGTCAATGACTGCAAACCAACAAACGACACAACTAACACCGCTGAGAAGGCTTCTGCGTCTGCTTGGCGACTACCGAAAAGAAATCCGTTACGTGTTTTTATATGCGGTAGTGGCCGGACTGATCAATTTATCCCTCCCGCTCGGCATTCAGGCTATCATCAGCCAGATTGCTGGCGGCGCCATGAACGCATCGTGGGGGGTGATGGTGCTGTTCGTGCTGATCGGCGCCTTGCTGGCGGGCACCATCCGGATCATGCAACTTTCGGTGATGGAATACATGCAACGACGCATTTTCGCGCACGCTTCCATCGATTTCGCCCTGCGCATCCCGCGCTTCAACCTCGAATTACTGCGTAACGACTACATTCCCGAACTCGTCAACCGCTTTTTTGATACCCTTACTATTCAAAAAGGGCTACCGAAAATTCTGATAGACGGCAGCACCGCGCTGTTACAGATCCTGTTCAGTTTGCTGCTGCTTTCGTTTTACCATCCGACATTCGTGCTTTTTTCCCTGCTCCTGATCGGAGTACTGAGCCTGCTGTTTTACTGGACGGCACCGCGCGGCATACAGACAAGCCTGCAGGAATCGAAATACAAGTACAAAATTGCCTACTGGCTGGAAGAAGTGGGTCGCGTGTCCAGCACGTTCAAACTGGCCGGCGAAAACAATTTCCCGCTCCGGCGCACCGACGCCCTCACAGTTCAATACCTTGATGCCCGCACCCGGCATTGGCGTATTTTGCTGACCCAACTCATCAGCAGCGTTGCTTTCCGGGTACTGGTGCTGGGCGGTTTCCTCATTCTGGGAAGTGCGCTGGTCATGACCAATGAGTTGAACATCGGGCAGTTTGTCGCCTCCGAAATTTTGATCCTGTTTGTCATCGAATCCGTTGAAAAACTCATTCTGTTGCATGAAACAGGCTACGACGTGCTGACCGCTGCCGAAAAGATGGGCCAGGTTGCCGACCTGCCGCTGGAGCGCGAGGGCGGTATATCCGTAGAGGAGTTTTGCCCGGAAGCACAGCCGATGGAAGTGGAATTGCGCGACCTTTCCTACCAATACGAGGACGGCACCCTGCCCGTTTTAAAAAATATTTCCCTAAAAATCAACGCCGGAGAACATGTACTGGTGGCGGGATACAACGGCTCCGGCAAAAGCACGCTGATGCAGGTCATGTCCGTACTGAAACGCGATTTCACCGGAAGCCTGCTGTTTAACGGACTGCCCAAAAGAAACATCAACCTGCGCAGTTTGCGCGAGCACATCGGCGACTTGTCCTCTCAGGAAGACATTTTCAAAGGCAGTATTCTGGAAAACATCACCCTGGGTAATCAGAAAATCGCCTTGCCGCGCGTACTGGAGGTGATTGACCTGGTAGGTTTGAGCGAGTTCATCCGGGAAGCGCCGCTGGGACTGGAAACGGAAATACTGCCCGGAGGGCAAAATATTTCGCGCAGCACAGTGTCCAAAATCCTGGTAGCGCGCGCAGTGTCGAACCGACCCAATTTTCTGGTACTGGAAGAACCGCTGGGGCACCTGAATTTCCGCGACAGGCTACGCATTGCACAGTACCTCACAGATAAAAAACATCCCTGGACGCTGGTGGCTGCCGGCTCCGACCCCGTGCTGGCCGCCTTGTGCGATCGCGTCATTGTTCTGAAGAAAGGCGAAATCGTTTTTGACGGCACCTTCGAGGAAGTTCAAAAAACCCAGCATTACACCCGTGTTTTCAGAACCACCCTGGAAATAACCGGAGAACAAGACTAAACCCGTCCCATAAACTGATCTGACTATGCTCAACATATCTGAAAACGAAGTACATCATTCGGAAGACCTCAACCGGCTGGCTTCCCTCCAAAGAATCTATCTGCCCAAATGGCACCTTTCTTTCAAAAAATTGATGCTGGTGATACTGGTCATTTTCCTGTTCTTCATGTTTCTGCCGTGGACGCAAAACGTGCGGGCAGACGGAAAAGTAACCACCCTGCGCCCCGAACAGCGCCCGCAAACCATCAACGCCACCATTTCGGGTCGCATCGAACAGTGGTACGTGACGGAAGGGCAGGCGGTTAAAAAAGGAGATACCATCGTCCATTTGTCAGAAGTGAAAGCCGAATATTTTGATCCGGCGCTGGTGGAACGAATGGGCAACCAGATGGAAGCGAAAGAAAACGCCATCGCTTCCTACTCCGGCAAAGCGGGCGCGCTCGACGATCAGATCGCCGCCATGCAAAGCGAACTGGAAAGTAAAACCCGGCAAATTCAGAACAAAATTCAACAGGCAAGGCTTAAAATAGAAAGCGACAGCCTCAAAACCGTGCAGGCAAAAATCGACCTGCAGGTGGCGGAAAGGCAGTTTGCCGGCTCGAAAGCATTGTACGACAAGGGCCTTAAATCGCTGACCGACCTCGAAGAGAAAAGACTGAAACTACAGGAAACGCAAACCAAACTGGTGGCTGCCGGCAACCAGTTGGAAACCAGCCGCAACGATCTCGCTATTTACCAGACGGAACTTCGCCTGGTGAGCAACGAAACGGCCAACAAGGTTGCCAAAACGCGCAGCGACCGTTTCAGCACCCTTTCGGAACAATACGACGCGCGCGCTACCGTCAGCAAACTCAGCATCGAACGCGAAAACTACGCACGCCGGCAGGCATTTTATTATATCACCGCGCCACAGGACGGGTTCATCGTCCGCGCCATCAAACCCGGCATCGGCGAAATTCTGAAAGAAGGCGACCCAGTCGTGAGTATCCAACCTGCTGATTATCAACTGGCTGTGGAGTTGTACGTGAAGCCGCTTGACCTGTCGCTGCTACAGGTGGGACACGAAGTGCGTTTCCTGTTCGACGGCTGGCCGGCATTTTTCTTCAGCGGATGGCCGGGCGTTTCGCTGGGTACTTTTGGTGGTAAAATCGTAGCCATGGACCGCAACATCAGCCCCAATGGCAAATTCAGGGTACTCGTTGCGCCCGACACCTCGGAAGAAACCTGGCCGGTCGCTTTACAGCCCGGAGGCGGCGCCAAGGGTATCGCTTTGCTCAACAACGTTCCGGTCTGGTACGAACTATGGCGCGTCATGAACGGCTTCCCACCCGATCTGTACAAGGGAATGGACAACTCAAACAGTGAAAAAGAATCGAAAGGAAAATGACCCAGAACCTGTTTCGCCGGATCCGGTGGCTCCTCCTGCTGACGCTCCCGTTCACTCTGAATGCTCAGACGCCGGAATGGCAGGATTTCCGCCGGCAAGTGCTTGATAATCACCCGCTTGCCCGCCAGTCGGATTTATTTCGCAACCAGGCCGACCAGGCGCTGCTGCGTGCGAAGGGCGGCTTCGATCCCAAATTGTATTCGGAGTTTTACACCAAAAATTTCAGCGGAAAAACCTACTTCCGCTATTCGGAAACGGGTGTCAAACTGCCGACCTGGGCCGGACTGGAACTGAAAGCGGCTTATAATACGGCATCCGGGAATTACCTGAACAGCGAATCTACCCTGCCACCCAACGGCCAGCCAAGCCTCGGTTTCAACTGGTCTGTCGGGCAGGGGTTGTTCGTCGATGAACGCCGAACTGCCCTGCAGCAGGCGCGAATCGGCCTGCAGGCAGCGGAAGCGGAACGGGATGTGGCGCGCAACGATCTGTTGCTCGATGCCGCCAAAACGTACTGGAACTGGGTGGTGGCGGAAAACCAGTTGAGGATTTTCGAATCGGCCCTACAGCAGGCTCGTATCCGCCACGAAGGGATTTGCGAGAGTTACCGGCAGGGAGACAAGCCGGCCATCGATACCGTTGAAACTTTTATTCAGGTGCAAAACCGGCTGCTGGACATCAATTTCGCTGCTGTCGACCTGCAAAACGCCGCGCTGGCGCTCCGGAATTTCCTGTGGGAAACAGACGGCACCCCGGATCCAACACTTCCGACGCCGGTTGTACTCGAAAATGTACCTGCCGCGCTGCCCGCAACCAATCGCGCGGCCCTGCTCGACCGTATCGAACGCCATCCGGAATTGCGCCTGTACCAGGCAAAACTCCAAAATCTCGGTGCGGAAAGGCGCCTGAAAAACGAGAAAAGAAAACCTGTGCTAGACCTGAATTACAATATTCTGGGCGCCGGATGGGAGTTTTTTCCGACGGCCTCTGCCGACGGGCCGGGCGTCTTCGCCCAGGACATCAAATGGGGCGTCTCTTTCAGTTACCCGATTCTCAACAGGAAAGCACGGGGTGACTGGCAAATTACGCAGGTAAAAATCGCCCAAACGGAACTGGACATCCGGCAAAAACGCCAGGTGCTCGCCACCAAAACAGGCCAATACGCCAACGAACTGGACAACCTGCGCGGACAAATCACACTCTACGGCAATATTACAGACAACTACCGCCGCTTGCTGGAAGCCGAAACGGAAAAATTCAATCAGGGCGAAAGTTCCGTTTTTCTTATCAATGCCCGCGAACAACGCTGGCTGGAAGCCAGAATCAAATACCTGAAATTACTGGGCGAATTCAGGAAAACGGAGGCCGCGCTGCAATGGGCTGCCGGTGGGGAGTAAAAGTGCGAAGTCGACAGTGCGAAGTCGGCAGTGCGAAGTGCGAAGTCGACAGTGCGAAGTCGGTTACTTCGTACTTCGCACTGCCGACTTCGCACTTACCATCCCAACCTTGTCGTTTTCAATCATCCACTGCGATACCTGGAGATTGGAGCAGGCGAAGTCCGGGTACAAATGGCTGATGTCTTCATAGGATCCGCTGCGGTAATCGATCAGTGTTTCCTTGCCCGATTTTCGGGCTACATACAGAAAACGGTCGTTTACGATGCCCATTTTGTGATCCTGGGAGAAGAAGGAAAAAGGCCGTTGTTCCTGAAAAAGGTCGTATCCCAGCGTATTTTGAACGTAATCTTGGCGCACCAGTCCCATGATCGTCGGGAAAATATCCGTCTGATTGGCCAGTTGGTGGCGCACTTCCGGCTTGTTAAACAATCCGGGCGCATGAATGATCAGCGGCACGTGGTTGTAGGAAAGCGGCACGTCGTAAGGTCCCGGAATATTGACGCCATGGTCGCCGACAAATACGAAGACCGTATTGTTGTACCAGGGCTTTTGCGCGCAGGATTCGATAAAATTATGGATCGCCCAGTCGGTGTATTCGTAGGTAATTTCTACCGGATCGGTGCTGCGCGGTTTGAATTTGCTGAATGCCGGAATGATAAACGGCGGGTGCGTGGTAATAGTCAGAATCGTGGAGAAGAACGGTTTGCCTGCCGGATCGGCAGCCAGTTTGTCCATCGTTTCAAAGGCATGCTCGAACAGGGTTTCGTCGCCTACCCCCCACGAATTGGCTATCTTTTCCGGTGGATAATCCGCCAGGTCACTGATGTGGTCGTAGCCGTTTTTTTGCAGGAAAACGTCCAGGTTATCGAAGGTTTTCGGGTGGGTACAGAAAAATTCGGTGGTATAACCTTTTTCCCGCAGCGTGACAGGCAACCCCGTAAAATCCAGAAATTCCGAGCGGCCGTTGTTCATCGGATGCTGCATCATGGTGATGGGCATGCCGTAAATGGAACTGTACAGGCCGGCGTTGGTATGAATGCCGTTGGAAAAACAATTGTCAAAAAAGATGCTGGTCCGTGCCAGGCTGTCCAGGTGCGGTGTGAGGTTTTTCGGATTTCCGAAAACACCCATGCGGCTGGCGCTCATGCTTTCCATCAATACCAGCACCACGTTCATCTGGCGCTCCGGTTGTTGAAAAACGTGCTCCCGGGCAATCGGTGAGGCCTCGAAGGCTTTTTTAATGCCCAGGCTTTCTTCCACAACTGAGATGGCTTTTTCAATATTCGTCAGATGAATATCGAAAGCGAAATAGGAGTCGAACCAGGTGTGTACCGGGTTGAGTGTCAATTGATTGATGAATCCGTCGTTGCTGAAAGTCGCCCGTTTCAGATCCGGGGTTTTAGGCGTAGCGCCTCCCCAGAGTCCGCACAACATCAGAACGGATGCCACGGAGGTGGTGATCAGGCGGTTTTTGTGCGAATACGTGGATGCGATGGTCCAGGTACCGTGCCAGATTTTTCGCATCAGGCGACCGACACCCCAGATACAGAAGGCGCAAATGAGGATAAACGGATAATATTTTACCTCGGAAACGATGTATTTGGCAACCTGAACGTTGTTTTTCCAATGCACGGCCGCAGTGGTGAGCCGGGAATTGAAAAAATTGAAATACGGCACGTCCGCCGCACATATGATGAGGGATACAAGAATCACCGTACCGCAGTAAAAGCGGGTAAAAGCGAACAGCCGTCTGTGCTCGCGCGGCCAGATGTAAGCCAGCGTCAGCAGCAGGTACGGCAGCAGCAGCGCGTAACTCGCCACCGTGATGTCGAACCACAGACCAATTTTGAATGCTTCCCTTACGGAAAGCGTACGGTCCATTTGAAAAAAGTAGGAGGGCCGGTTGTACATCAGCGTCACATAGCGAAACAGGCTGTACATGGCGAGCAAGATCAGATGAACAACCAACAAAAAACGTAGGTGCGAAGGCACCCAGCGGTGATACAGATCTTTCATAGTATTATTAGATTCAGACTTCATTCCAGCCGCAAAAGTACGGCGGAAACCTGTAAAGGTATCGCTTATAACCGCCCAAACGCTGCTATCTTTCGTTAAGCGAATGTTATTCCGGGACGTATAACCGGTTGGCGGTGTAGGCAAACAGACAGGCTGTCCAAAAAGAATACAAAGAATACACCAGCGCGGGCTTCACCATTTCCTGGTTTCCAAGCATATTGCTGGCGATCAGAAAGGCGAGTGTGGTGTTCTGAACGCCGCTTTCCATGGCTGCCGTGATTCTGGATGCGTGGGGAGTACCCATCCATTTCATGAAGAAATACCCGAAAAACAGGCAGGAAGCATTTTGTAACAGCGCAAAGGGTGTAATCAGCGCAAAATCATGCGCATTCAGGCCCGCTCCGCCGTGGCTTTCTCCGGCAAACAGTTTGATCGTAAAAACCACGCCCAGCAATACCAGCATCACGTATTTGGCAGGTTTGCTGATACGCTCCGCGAACACCGGGAAATTGCGCCGTAACAGCAGGCCCAGCGTAGCCGGAATCATGGTAATAAAGAAAATATGGCTCACTGTTTCCCAGAACGGCAGGTGCAGGTCCGTCTCGCGGCCCATAAAAACCCGTAGCCCCACATTGACCAGCACCGGAATGGAAAAAAGCGTGAGGAAACTATTGACGGACGTTAAGGACAGCGACAAGGCGACATTCCCTTTCCATAAATAGGTCAGAAAGCCGGAGGTTGCGCCTCCCGGACTCACGGAAAGAATGATCAGCCCCACCTTGATCTCTGCCGGAAGCGGCGCTACCATACAGATCAAAAAGGCAATCAGCGGCAATCCAATCATTTGAGCACCCAAAGCCGAAAAAAAGGCCCGCGGATGCTTCACAATATGGATGAAGTCGGACAAAGTAAGCGACAAGCCGACCCCAAACATAACCAAACCCAACACGCCGCCTACGGCAACGTCAACAATAGTGGTAGCAGTCAAAGGAGTAAATAGTTTTTACAACGCCAAAGGTAAAGGAATAAGCCGTTCAGATCGGATATTTGTGCAGAATTCCATTCAAACCTCCGGCAAAACAAAGTGTTCAAAAAAGGAGTGATTCTGGTAAAAATTTCCGGATTTTAACGTAAATCGCTCCCTCAATCATCCTGACGACCCGGTTATCCGACTGTTGTCATACCTCCACCCCTTTTACACCACTCCTCCGTTATTATGAAAATCGTGGCTTTTTACATCGCAGAACAACTCCATCTTAAAAGCCTGAAAGAAGCATTCGCCGGCACTTTGTTGCAGGAAAACCCTTCCGAACAGTTTTACCGCGTGGATAAGGACCGTTATTTCTACGCATTCGACTACGGCGCAGTGGTTTTTGCCAACATGGGCGATACGGACATGAGCCAGAACCTGTCTTTTTTACAGCGCTTTACCGATCACCCGCTGCCGGAAAAAATCCGCGACGATTTCGAGATCAAACTGCGGCCAGAACAACCGGAAATCCATTTCGGGTTCGATATGCTGGAAGCGCCGGAGATTTCCGAAGACGTGATTAAAATTGCCATGCTCAATGTGGCGCACTCCGTGGCACTCGATTTTTATTCCCAGCGGGCGCATGAACTGCTGAACGAAATGCAGCAATTTACCACGCAAATGGAATTGCGGGGCAGCGTAAGCATCAGCCGCAAAAACATGCTGCGTTTCATCGGCCGCGCATTGAACACCAAAAACCGCATCGTCGAGAACCTTTTTATTTTCGACAGCCCCGACCTTACCTGGGAAGATGAATACCTCGACCGGATTCATCGGGGTTTGGCACGTACTTTGGAAACACAAACCCGGTTCCGGGAAATTGAATACACCTTCAAGGTCATCGAAGACAACCTTTCCGTGTTCCGCGAACTATACCTGCACCGCGAAAGCAGCAAACTGGAGTGGATCATCATTATCCTGATCTGTATCGAGGTGATCGATTTATTTGTCAGTAAATTCTGGTGAAATCAGTGCGAAGTCTTCAGTGCGAAGTGCGAAGTCCACATTCACCCACGTTGCCCGCACTTCGCACTTCGCACTGAAGACTTCGCACTGATTTCATACTTTTGCGAAAAAACAACCAACCCTGTAACATCATAGCCATGATACGTTCGCTTGTAAAATTAGGCCTGCTGCTGATCGCAGCCATTCTGGTATACAATTTCTTTTTCGGCACCGACAAGGAACAGGAAAATTCGCAGCGGATTTTCGGACAAATGCGCGACGTCGTCGTGTCGGTCGGACAACTGGTGAAAACGGAAAAAACCAATTTCGACGCCGGAAAATACGACGGCGTGCTCGATAAACTGGGTGGCGCCTACCGCGCCGTGCGCGACCGCGCCCAATATGTAGACGAGAAGGTCTTAAAGCGCCTCGACGAACTGGAAGAGCGCAAGGCGCGCCTGCAAACCGAACTGGACAGCATTGAAGCGGGCGACCAGGCCATTCAGGCGCCAGCCAAAAAAGGCCTGAAAAAAGACCCTAAAGCGGAACAACAAAAAACGGCGAAACTGGCCGACCAGAACCGCCGCAAGGAGGAACTCCAGCAGGAACTGAAAGCCCTGCTCCGCGATTCTGACGCGCTCCTGAAGGACGCCGCAGAAAAATGACCCGCCGATCAACCAGAGGGTGTTTGGTTTTTTGTGTTTGGTTTTGGAAGGCTTGATGATCAACCTTTTGCTAAACACGATACACAAAAAACCAAACCCGCCGATCAACTATTTCCTGCCCACTCTGTTAAGTAGGCGTTTGTTGATTGGAATTACCGACCAATACATTGATTATCACTGATTTGCATTTTGCACTCTGCTTCTTTTTTAATTAACATTAATCCATGACGGACTTAATACAGCAAATCCTGGGCAATGACTGGGAAAATTCGCTGATCATCATATTCAACCTAATCCTCATTGAAAGCCTGTTGTCGGTAGACAACGCCGCCGTGCTGGCTACCATGGTACTCGATCTGCCGCCGGACAAACGCAAACTGGCGCTTCGTTACGGTATCATCGGGGCATACGTTTTTCGTGGACTCTGCCTGATTTTCGCATCCTGGCTGATCAAAATCTGGTGGCTCAAACCACTGGGCGGACTGTACCTGCTGTACTTGACTTACGATTATTTCAGCAAAAAAGCCACGCCCTCGAAAGACGACGATGCCCTTGTGAAAGAGGAAAAGTGGTTCTACAAACTGACGTTCGGCCTGGTCGGTCCTTTCTGGGCCACGGTAATCGCCGTCGAGATCATGGACCTTGCTTTTTCACTCGACAACGTGTTTGCGGCCGTAGCCTTTACCGACAATATCTGGCTGATCTGTATCGGCGTTTTTATCGGTATCCTCGCCATGCGTTTTGTGGCGCAGTGGTTTGTCAATCTGCTCGAACGTTACCCTTTCCTCGAAACCAGCGCATTTATCGTGATCGGCATTCTGGGCTTAAAACTATTTCTCGCACTTCCCTGCCATTTCCTGGAAGAATACGCCTGGGCGAAATGGATCGAAGGCGAAACAGCCGACCTGATCGTGTCGATACTCACTGCCGGCTTCTTTTTTGTTCCCATAGTTACTTCCCGTTTCTTCGGCTGGCCTAAAAAGCGGGAGCCTGTGGAACCTGTGCTTCCAATCGAAGATCATCTGGAGCAATTCTCCAAAAAATAACCTCTTACATGGTTGAATTTA
>Ga0209717_1001126_pt1 | contig 30049 bp, 21 predicted proteins | sample AD_UKC048_MetaG_FD_184418 | JGI IMG/M metagenome (GOLD analysis project Ga0209717, IMG submission 184418) | Active sludge microbial communities of municipal wastewater-treating anaerobic digesters from USA - AD_UKC048_MetaG (SPAdes) (version 2) | ecosystem: Engineered > Bioreactor > Anaerobic >...
TTCACCCGCGCCAACAGAGTATTGTGTTATTCCCAACGGCCAGACCGGTCAGTATTATATCCTCCTCATTACCAACTATTCACAGCAGCCCTGCGAGATCACATTCAGCCAGACCGCCGGCAACGGTAGCACAGACTGTACGATCCTTCCGCCTCCCGTAGGGAATAACGGGCCGCTTTGTGTCGGCGAAACCCTCCAGCTTTATGCCGATACGATCAATAATGCCCAGTACTACTGGAGCGGGCCGAACGGATTCCTGTCAACCCAGCAAAATCCAATCATCCCCAATGTAACACTAAATAACGCAGGGGCTTATTCCTGTGTAATTACCGTAAACGGACAAAGCAGCGATCCGGCAATAACCAACGTCGTCATTTACAGCCTGCCGGGAGCAGTCTTAACAAGTCCCGATACAACTGTCTGCCCGGGTGAACCGGCTTATGCCATATTCAATTTTACAGGATGGGGGCCTTTTAAAGTAACCTATAATAATGGTTCTAATACCTTTATCCAGCCCGGATTATACGGCCCGGTGGATACTATCTTCCTCTATCCCCCTGTACCAACTATGTATACCTTTACAAAAGTAGAAGACCTGCATTGTGCGAAAATGCTTTTGTTTATGGATATGTATGTAAACACCTATCCGGAGACATCGGGCACCATGACCGGATCGGCGGAGATATGCGCCGGAGAACCGGTAGAACTTACATTTGAACTGACCGGATCACCGCCATGGGATATCACCTATACCACCAATGGATCTAATCCCCAGACAGTTGGCGCCAACTCCTCCCCGTATATTTTGCCCGTGTATCCTGCTGTGCCTACTACTTATGAATTTACCGCGGTCGAAGATATTTACTGTTCCGGCTTGGCCTCCGGAGTGGTTGAAGCCGATGTCGATCCTTCACCGACAGCAAACGCAGGCAATGATAAAACCATCCCCTACGGAACCTCCACCACGCTGAACGGACAAGCTTCCGGCGGATCGGGAAATTACCAGTATTCCTGGCAACCGGCCGCTAAACTGACCAACCCGACGGCACAGAATCCGCTGACCGTCAATCTGACCGAATCGACTCTGTTTACGCTAACCGCGACCGATAATGTCGGTGGATGCTATGATCTGGACGACATCATGGTGAGCCTGTCGGGCGGACCGCTGGGATGTATCCCCGTTGCCGACCCGCCCGCGGTCTGTACCGGCGATCCGTCGCATCTTTTGCCCTATGTTTCAGGTGGTTCAGGAACCTATACCTATCTTTGGAGCTCCAATCCTCCCGGGTTCTCATCGTACCTGCCCGACCCGGTCGTAACCCCTGCACAGACGACAACATACAGTGTACAGATTAACGACGGCTATAACGTCATTTCCGGCAATGTTACCGTTACAGTGCACCCTTCACCCATCCCCGATGCAGGAGAAGATGTCACAATACCCCATGGAACAAATACAATTCTTCACGGATCAGCCGGGAATGGAAGCGGAAACTATGCTTACCACTGGGAACCGGCTGACCTGCTTGTCGATCCGAATGTCGCTTCTCCACAGACAGAAAATATTTACGGAACAACGACTTTTTCGCTTTTTGTGACTGATCTGACAACCAGCTGCGAATCGCAGTCGCCCGATGTAATGACCCTGATCATATCGGGAGGGCCGCTGGCCGTGGTGCCTGCAGCTTATCCCGAAACGGTCTGCCTGGGCGAAACAGTTAAACTCTATGCCAATGCCGGCGGAGGGGCAGGTGCAGAAAACTACCAGTATAGCTGGCTGGGTTCCGACGGATTTAATTCTACCCTCCAGAATCCGGAAGTAACACCCAACCAGGTGGGTACTATATATTATACTTGTACTCTCGACGATAGCTTTAATACTACTTTTGGAAGTGTTGCCGTCAATGTACTCACTACGCCCGAGATCGATTTTGGATTTACCAGTAAAACCGTCTGCGTTTTCGATACAGTTATCCTGGACCCGGATGTTCCGAATGCATCCTATTTATGGTCGAATGGAGCTACAACACAGACAATCAGAGCGGCCTCAACCGGAATTGGTTTCGACATGCAAACCTATACGGTCACGGTTACCAGCCTGAGCGGAGGCTGCCAGTCTGAGCAGTCTGTCAATGTGATTTTTGATTTCACAGCCTGTACAGGCGTCGGGGAGGATTTATCCTCTGCCATTTGCCAGATATACCCGAATCCCGGGGATGGAAATATCAGAATGATCTTTGATCCGGAGTTGAAACAGGCAGAAATTGATGTCCTGAGTATACAGGGATACCCTGTCTCGGATGTCTTTACTTATTATAAGTCCTTGATGAACAATGAACTGATACTGCCGGTCGGGTATTTGAGCGAAGGGATGTATTTCATCAGGATCTCAGATAAAAAGGGTATTAACCAACTTTATAAATACATTTTAAGGAAATAATCAGGTTCGATGTTTTGACGGAAGAGTCGTTATCAGGATTTTGGTAGTTTTATTAAAATGTTATCTTTGGCCTGAAAATTTGACCGGAAAAAATAAACTCTCAAACCCAGCATGAATAAACTCGTTTATAAAAACTTGTGCTTCTCGTTGCCGATGCTGTTTGCTGCGGCTATATTGCTGATAATCAACCAAAGCGCAAATTCACAGGGAATTCTTAAAGCCGAACTGCGATCTTCCAACTGCCCGGTAGCCGACCACGAAGCCGATCGATGGTATTTTGGCCAGAATGCAGCGCTCGACTTCAGAAACCAGGATCCGTTTGCCGACCAGACCAATGCCATGCTTAATGTTCCTACATGCCCGGCCGTGGTGTCCGATAGCAATGGTACTATTTTGATCTATACCGACGGCCTCAATGTCTACAACCGTTACAACTCGCTGGTTGCAAACGGCAGTGGGTTGCATGGATTTGTCAACGGAGCACAACCGGTGCTCATCGTTCCTCATCCGGGAAATGACAGTATCTATTTTATATTCACTGCAGGCCGACCGAAAATGAACCCCCTGGATCCTACCATGATCTACGGATTGGAATACAGTGCTGTCAATGTGGTGAGAAATGGCTTTAGCGGCGAAGTGACCAAAAAGAATCATGTACTGCTCGGTCCCGAGGTCTCAACAAAACTTACCGCCGTCAGACATTCAAATGGCGTCGACTATTGGGTCGTTGCCCATAAATTCAACTCCGATGAGTTTTGTTCTTTTTTGGTTTCCTCAAATGGCGTCGACACTACCGGGTACAGATCGAGTTTTGTCGGAACGACCCACTCTGCGCCGGGTGAATCCAATACGTTTATCGGTTTTATGAAGATCAGTCCGGATGGAACTAAACTGGCTACTGCAATTCATGGGGCCAAAAGATTCGAAATATTTGATTTCAACGCTTCAAACGGAGCAGTATCGAATGAGATCGTTTCAGATCCTATTTTTGATGATGCCTATAGCGTCGAGTTTTCTCCCGATTCGCGCTACCTTTATGGAACTGCTACTCCCGTTAATATCGAGCCGCTCGATCCGCCTCACTCCTATATTTACCAGTTTGATGTGAACGATGGAAACCAGATTTTCGACCCATCATTCTATACAGTAATTGCTCAGGATACACTGGGAAGTTATTTTGGAGGTATCCAGTTAGGTACCGACGGGCGTATTTACGTTTCCCGCTCGCCCAATGGTTATTTCTCCCTGAGCGTGATCCAAAATCCGAAAAGGGATGGGCTGGCCTGCAATTTCATGACGAATGCACTGCCTTTGGCCGGTAAGCGAAGCTATTACGGCTTCCCCAATTTCATGCAATCCTACTTCGATTTGCCCCATTTCGATGTCGAAAATGTTTGCTTTACCGATACGATGGTCTTTACACTGCAAAATAATTCTAACATAACAAACGCTACATGGCAGTTCGATGACGGCGGCCCGGTCACACTCAACGCAGTTCAACCTACATATACTTTTTCCGGACCGGGAACCTATGACGTCAGGGTTACCGAATTCAACGGGACCGATTCCTATGGCCCCTACACGGAAACAGTCGTCGTCCGTGAATTGCCGACCCTGGATATCGGTGACACCGTTTACATGTACCCCGGGTCTCCGATTATACTGGATGCAGGCGAAGGCTATGAAACTTATGAATGGTCGACCGGAGAATCTTCTCCTAAAATAAAGATCTATGAGGCGGGAACCTATACCGTTACCGTTCAGAATGAATTGTGCTGCTTTAAATCGGATACTGCCGAAGTGATCTACTTCGATGTGCAGGTGCCTAACGCATTTCGTCCGGGTGGAGCAAACCCCGTTTTTAAAGCCTTCGCTTCCTCCCCGGATGCTATTGTCAATTTCAAATTGTTTATTTACAACCGGTGGGGCCAGCTTTTATATGAAGGAAATTCTCTTGATCAGGGATGGGATGGTAAAGTGAAGGGGATTGATGCTCCCGGCGATGTTTATGTGTGGCTTGTAAATTATGATGTGGAAAGATCCGGCAAAATGGTCACTATAGCTTATAAAGGAAATGTAATCCTTTTGAGATGAGATGGATAAGAAGTATTATATCCGGATAGCCGAAGAACTCAATATCTCCACCGAACAGGTTATCAATACAGCCGCCCTCCTCGACAGCGGCGCTACCGTCCCCTTTATTGCCCGCTACCGTAAAGAGCTCACAGGAAGCCTGGATGAAGTCGTGATCACCGATGTCCGCGACCGCCTGAAACAACTGCTCGACCTGGATAAACGGCGAGATGCCATCCTCAAAAGCATTGAAGAACAGGGTAAGCTTACCGATGAACTCAGGGGACGCATCCTGGAAGTGATGACGATGGCGGAACTGGAGGACCTCTATCTTCCGTATAAACCGAAAAAAAGAACCCGTGCGACCATCGCCAGGGAAAAAGGGCTCGAGCCCCTGGCTAAGATCATCATGTCGCGCTTTGAACAAGATCCGTACCGCCGTGCAAAGCAGTATGTCAATGCGCAGAAAGGAGTAGCGGATGAAGAAGAGGCACTGGCGGGCGCCCGCGATATCATCGCCGAATGGATCAGTGAAAGCCAGCCCGCCCGGGCCCGGGTGAGGAAATTGTTCCTCAGAGACGGACAAATCTATTCCAGGATTGTCAAAGGGAAAGAAATAGAAGGTGTTAACTATCGTAATTACTACGAATGGAACGAGCCGGTATCAAAAATCCCTTCCCATAGGTTCCTTGCCATGATGCGGGGAGAAGCCGAGGGATTCCTGAAAACAGATGTGTACCCCCCCAAAGAAAAAGCGATCGAAACACTCGAGGATATTTTCATAAGAAACGCGACTGATGGTTGTGCGGAACAAATCCGTAAGGCGGTAAATGATAGTTATGGCCGGTTGCTCCAACCTTCGATGGAAAACGAAATTAAAGCCGCCGCCAAAGAGAAAGCGGATAAATATGCCATTACCGTTTTTGCTGATAACCTGAAACAATTGCTTATGCAACCTCCGCTCGGGCAAAAAAATGTTTTGGCCGTCGATCCGGGATTCAGGACAGGGTGCAAACTCGTTTGCCTCGATAAGCAGGGCAACCTTCTTCATAATGAAACGATTTACCCCCATCCGCCCGAGAACCAGGTGAAAATGGCGGAGAAAAAAATCCTGTCGCTGGTGGATGCATATAAAATCGAAGCGATTGCTATCGGAAATGGTACTGCCGGTCGTGAGACCGAACGATTTATCCGGAATATCCGTTTTGATAAAGACCTGATAGCCGTCATGGTGAACGAAAGCGGCGCTTCGATCTACTCGGCGTCGAAAATTGCCAGGGATGAGTTCCCCGATTATGACGTCACCGTCAGGGGTGCGGTCTCGATCGGCCGTCGCCTGATGGATCCGCTGGCCGAACTGGTAAAGATCGACCCGAAATCGATCGGGGTAGGGCAGTATCAGCACGACGTCAACCAGTCCGATCTCCAGCAAAGCCTTGAGGATACGGTAACGATCTGCGTAAACCAGGTCGGGGTCGAAATCAATACCGCCAGCAAAGAACTATTGTCATATGTTTCCGGCGTCGGCCCTTCACTGGCTCAGAGCATTGTCAATTTCAGAAAAGAGAATGGCCCGTTCAACTCTCGTGACCAGTTCCGGAAAGTCCCCCGCTTCGGCGATAAAGCGTTCGAGCAGGCTGCCGGATTCCTCCGGATCCGCGATGCGGTGAACCCGCTAGATCGAAGCGCCGTCCATCCGGAGAGCTACCATGTGGTTGCCGAAATGGCGAAACGTACCGGTGCTTCCGTTGCCGATCTGATCCAAAATGATGATATTCGGAAAAAGATCAATCTCAACGATTATGTCAGTGAAAAGATTGGCCTTCCGACCCTGACGGATATCCTGCAGGAACTGGCCAAACCGGGACGTGATCCGAGGCAAAAATTCGACATGTTCGAATTCGCCAAAGGGATCAACAGTATCGACGACCTGGTGCCGGGTATGGTACTCCCTGGAATCATCACCAATATAACGGCTTTCGGGGCCTTCGTGGATATAGGAGTCCACCAGGACGGCCTGGTACATGTCAGCCAGATGGCAAACCGGTTTGTACGCGACCCGAAAGAGGTGGTGAAAATAAATCAGAAAGTTATGGTTAAGGTGCTGGAGGTGGATAAGGAGAGAAAACGAATCAACCTCACCATGAAGGAGATTTGATGATATTTTGATTTTTTGATATTGTGAAATTATGATATTGTGAAATTATGATATTGTGAAATTATGATATTGTGAAATTGTGAGCTTGTGAAGTTGTGTTCTTATGAAATCTTGATCTTCTGATATTATGAAAAGCGTAGGTATTATTTTGGTTTTTTGGATTCTTGCGGGTCTGGTATTTACGGGATGCGTTAGGGAGGAGGAGTCAATTGAGTTAAAAATTGCCCTTTCGAAAGGCAGCCCGGAGAATTCCTATGCCAATTATTACAACTGGGTTAAGTCGCTTGATTCCAATGCTGTGAGTCTTGATATGTACGATATGCCCCTTGATTCTGCCCTGGCGCTTTTTAAAGGATGCGATGGATTGATCATTACCGGGGGAACCGATATTAATCCGGCCTGGTATGACCAGGAAGAGGACTCGCTCCGGTGCATGACCATCGACCACTACCGCGATACGCTCGAAATGAGGCTGATCGATTCGGCCCTGGCCTGGAAAATGCCCATCCTGGGCATCTGCCGGGGGCATCAGATGCTCAATGTCTATTTCGGCGGCAGCCTGATCATCGACATACCCTCCGATTATGATACCCTGGTCAGCCACCGATGCCCCGATTTTAATACCTGCTTCCATCCGGTTACCCTTGCCGACGGCTCACTGATAGCGGAACTTGCAGGCCAGACGGCCGGAACAGTGAACAGCAATCACCACCAGGGAATAAAAAACCTGGCGCCTGCGTTGAAAATCGTGGCTTTCACTGAAGATAACCTGCCGGAAGCCGTGGAATGGAATGAACCTGCCGGCAAAACCTTCCTGATGGGCGTGCAGTGGCACCCTGAAAGATTGGGGAACGATAATCCTCTCTCGAAAGAAATAGGAATGAGATTTCTGCGGGAATGCAGGAAATAACCCTGGTCACTAATCCCTGAATAATTTATTTATCCTGTAATTCTTTATAACGGAAGCACCCGGTAATATGGTCGTTGACCATGCCCGCCGCCTGCATGAAAGCGTAACATATTGTCGAGCCGACAAATTTGAATCCCCTATCCGCCAGGTCTTTGCTCATCCTGTCCGATACTTCTGTTTTTGCAGGTATATCCTGCATCGACTTCCAGTTGTTCCGGATAGTTGTGTGGCCGACAAAAGACCAGATATATCGGTCAAAAGTCCCAAACTCTTTCTGAACTGCCAGGAAAGCATTCGCATTGGATATCGTGGCCCGGATCTTTGACCTGTTTCTGATTATCCCTTCATCTTTTAACAATTCCTCATATTTGGCTTCATCATACCTGGCTATCTTCTCCGGGATAAAGTTATCAAAGGCCCGCCTGAAATTCTCCCTCTTGTTTAAAATGGTCTTCCAGCTTAAACCTGCCTGAAATGCGTCCAGTACCATGAACTCGAATATCTTACGATCGTCATGTAATGGAACTCCCCACTCCTCATCATGATACTCTTGCATCAGCGGATCACTGATCCAGCCGCACCTGTTTTTAGTCAACTCCTCTCTCATCCGATCATTGGGTTAATTCTTCGGGTTGAGTATTCTTATTGTACTTCTCATTGAAAACATAAATCAGCCGAACCGTAAACAAGTGATTGTACTGCTTGCGTTCGTATGGATCCCTGATGCCATAGATGACATCTTTATAAATTCGCTCCCTGATGGGGAAAATGGAGTAATTGAACCGGATATTGCCTTTTAATTGTTTCCAGATCCTGAACTGCAGGTCGAATATGACATTCCAGTCGTTATACCTGAATTTGACCGTATCCGAATAGGGTGCAATGTTGCCCCCATGTTCGATTTCTTTTGAATTGACCAGCCTTCCGTAGGAAAAACCCATACCCACAGTGTATCTTTCTTTGTCGGTATAATGGGCAGTGAGGGGTACCTCGACGTAATTAAGTTTTAGGTTATATTCGCCCGTATAAGTTTGAGTTTTAACTGGGACTACCGTACTGTCGGTAATGGTGTGAATATATTGCGCTTTTTCCCGGGCCCCTTTCTGGCTGAAGACGGTTTCGAGGGTAACATCCCACTTCTTACGGATCGGTAGAGATACACCCAGCGATAAATGCCCCCCCGCTTTGTTGTAACCGACCACTTCATCGCCATCCACCTGCGACAGGTTCATTCCGGCTCCTGCAAAACCCAGGAACCGCTGTGCATCAGCCGAAGAAACCGATGCCATTAGCAGACCAATGATGAATAAATATCGGAGTAACTTCATTTTCCCTGGATTTCTTCTACAACGGAATATTCAGGCAGTTTATTTTTTCGATACATCATTTGTTTACCGGATGCTTTTGTTTGTGTAAAAATCAACAGGGGCCCAATCATCCGTCAGTACCGGTACACCTGCGGCAATCAGGTGTGTCACATTATTTTTCAGCATAGCCGACAATTCGGGATCGGAGCTGGTCAGCCCTGACTTCGATGAGGTTTTTAAGGCAACCAGAAGTGTGCCCTGCAATACATCTTCATCCACCGGGTTATCGGCAGCAAAGATATAAACATGCGGGAAAACATCGCGGTAAGTAGCTGTTTCTGCCTGCAGGAAAAGACTCGACTCTCCGCCGATGGATGAGATGATATTCAGAATCACACACCCGCCTTCATTCAGCATTTCGTAAGTCTTTTGCGCCGCTTCCCGGGTGGTCAGGTGCCAGGGTAATGTATACAGCGATTTATATGTGTCGCCAAAAATGACATCGTAACGGTATTCCGACCGGTTCAGGAAGGTCCTGGCATCTTCATGGAAAATCCGCATGCGCGGATCATCCCGCAGGTTGAAATGCTGCCGGGCCAGTTCCGTCAGCTCGGGATCGATCTCCACTACATCAAGAGTGGCCTGCGGATATTGCTGAAGGAAATATTTCGGGTAACTGAATGCCGCTCCGCCTAATATGAGCGCTGACCTGAAACCGGGGGTGAAATGTTCGGCCAGCCGGTAAAACCGCATGTAAGGGAAAACCGGTTCCCGGCTGTCGTGAAACTCTGCCGACGAACTCTCGTTGTTGATCCGCATAAACCGGATGGGCCTGCCGGTGGCCTGGTCCGTGGCATCGTAAATCCAGACACGGCTGTATTGGGTATCCACATCAACATAAGCCCGTTGACCCGATTGATCCCGGTAGAGAATGTAGCTGTTGACCAGTGTCAGCATGACTGCCGCTATAATCCCCGCCGGAATTTTTGAGATGATGAAAAGAAGGATGGATATGAGTAAAAGCAGGATCGTGATTGCAATCAGAATGCTTGTCGTTCCTATAGCCGGGATCAGGTAAAATCCCGCCGCAAAGGTCCCGGCAATGCTGCCAACCGTTGAAATGGCATAAAGTCGTCCGACAGTAGCGCCTGAAGTCTGCAATGCCTTGATCTTCAGCCTTACAGCGTATGGGGATACCATTCCCAGGAATACGCTGGCAGGGGCAAACAGAAATACGGACGCAACTACCGATTGCCATTTCAAACCGTTAATTACTTCAGGAAGAAACTTCAGAAAGGGACCCTTGACAAGGGTCGTGAAGCCTATGAACAGACCGGCGGCCAGGATGATCCAGGCCAGCGCCCCGGGAGAGGGTTTCCGGTCGGCCAGCCGACCACCCAGCCAGTAACCCAGGCTCAGGCTTCCCAGGATGATCCCGATCAGGCTGGTCCAGATGAAGATCGAAGTGCCCAGGTAAGGCCCCAGCACTCTCGATCCGGCAAGCTCAAAGATCATGACAACCGCACCGCACAAAAAAACGATGATTTCCAGTAGATGTTTTTTCAAGTCGCGTATGATTTCAACGGTAAAGATAATCCGATTTTGCAATCTGATGCTTCAACGGGTCAATCCGTCGGCGCTGGAGGGGTTTTCTTCCGGCGGGTAAGTCCGTCGGCGCTGGAGGGATTTTCTTCCGACGCGTAAATTCGTCGGTTATTAGGCTAGAGGTTTTCGCCGCAGGCGATAAAATTCTGTTGCCGGATCAATAACAAAAATCAATAATTCCCCGTAGGGATTTTCGCCGTAGGCGATAAAATTTTGTTGCAGGATCAATTACAATAAGCAATAATTCCCTGTAGGGGATAAACAAAACCTTAAAAATCGAGATAAAATTCCCCGGTGAGATTTTTGTATTCCTTTGAATAAGAGTTATTTTCGTTTTTAATATGAAGGGTTTGAATAACCGGAGCCACCACGCTGCATTTATCAAACCGGATGATAACCAGTTGAATATTCCTGTTGGGTTTTGGGATGATATAAAGCAACCTGCTTGGAAATAAATTGTTTTGTCCGGCCTTCTGGATGAACTCCTCACATTTTGCTTCCGGTAAAATAACCCAAAAGCTGCCATTCGGATTTAAAATTTGGCTGGCAATACGAATAAGATCATCATAACCGAGCGAATGGTCATGCCGCGAAAGATTCCTTCTCTGTGAAGGAGACTTTAATGAATTCGAAAAATAGGGGGGATTGGAAACGATAAGGTCATATTTCTTGCTACAAACATCGGTATAATCCTGGAGCGAAACATTAATAACATTTATCCTCTCTTTCCACGGGCTCTTCACTACATTCTCCTTTGCTTGCTTAACCGATTCTTCATCGATATCGATAGCTTCGATCAAAGCATCGGATCGCTGCGCCAGTATCAGCGCAATAACGCCGCAACCCGTTCCGATATCCAGTATCGAAGCGGCTCCGGCCACATCAACGGCGGCACCCAGCAATACAGCATCCGTACCCACCTTCATGGTGCTCCGGTCGTCCTTCACCCCGAAATGCTTGAAGTAAAAGGTGCCGGTCGCTTTCCCGCTCGCCTTCAACTTTCCGCTATTATAAATATTTGTCATATTACCAGCTGTCCAATCCCTCGCTTCGCCCGGATAAGGCTGTCCTCTACATTGCCAGCTTCAAATACAATGCCGGCGTAATCGGAATAGCCTCTGAATACAGGTTGACCGAATTGTCAGCATTCGTCGAGACCCGCTCGAAATTGGCGTACTTGATATTCTCCGTATTCATCACATTTAATACCGATAGTCCGACCTCGCCCTTTAACCGCCTGTCAAGGAATTTATAGATAAACGATGCGTCCAGCCGGCTGTAAGTCAGGTCATCAGCCTGTTCGGCGAGGATAGCGGGAGCTGAGGGAAAACCCGATCCGAAAACATAATCGGCAGAAATATAAAAAGGATCCAGGTTTACCAGGATCGCGGCTTTCACTTCATGCCGCTGGTCCTGCGGCGCACGGCGGTATTCATCCTTTTTGAAATATTCGAATAACTCCTCCGTTTTGCCAACAGTGTACGAAATCCATGCTGAATGTCCTTTGTAATCCTTCTTGATCATCAGGTCCACTCCGTACGAACGGCCAATTCCTTCGTAAATCCCTTCGATGTTCAGCGCCGTATTCCGGATATAGCGCGTCAGTCCTGATACATTGCGGTAATATCCTTCAATGCTGACAGTCAAATCATTATGGTTGTAGGAAGTCCCGAGAACATAATGATAAGCCTTAAGGACCGGTATGCTCTCGTTGTCGCAAACCGTCCAGATGTACCGGTAATTGCCCATATCATCCAAAACGGAACTCTTTGTTACCCACTGGTCATAAAGTCCCCAGGCACCGTTAATTTTAAAGGATTCACCCAGCCTGACCGATGCCGATAACCTGGGTTCAAAGTAAAATTTCTTCAGATTATTCGCACGGGTTAAACGGAAACCGGCTTTTATATCAATAATATTCAATAGCTTGATATTGTCCTGAAAGTATAGGGTCATCCTTTTTGCCTCTTCGTCGAACCGAACTCGCGGTATGTCAAAAGTGTCTTCCGCCAGTTCGATCCGGTTGGCCATATAAATCATTCCTCCTTCCAGGATATGTGACTCATGAACCGGAAACCGGTTATCAACCCGCAACGAATTCTCCCGGATCGAGTTAAACGCATACAAGTCAATCCTCTGCTCCGTTTTTTGCTGGATCACCTTTTCGATCTCCAGGTTATCCGTAAATGTCGAATTTAAAACGGTATAATTCAGGCTGAAATGGGTCGAATATCCATTTTTCCAGGATTTTCCGTAAAATACCGATCCCCCCGATTGCCTGTTTTTTTCAGAAGTGTTTTTTTTGATGATGATATGGTTGAAAGGTTCATTGATGGAATACGAAAAACGGTCATTCCCGCTATAAAGACTGATATAAAAAAGATCCGTGTTTCTGATGCGGGCCGAATATTTCAGGTTCATATCCCCGAAACGGTAATCTGGAATAATGTTGACATCCACATTTTCCACCGCATTATTTCCCCTCCCTCTTGAAAAAAGGTCATTGACGTCCCCCGGGTTATATAACTCATAATAAGTATGACGAAGGGCGAATATCAGTGACCCTGTTTTAAACAAAGGTATTTCAACCATGCCGTTCATGGTTATATTGTTAATATCGACGGTGAATGAGGTCTTTTCGGTATTTCCGTTTTTACCGGTGATATTGACAATGCCCCCGACGCGTTCCCCGTACCGGGCATCAAAACCTCCTTTGTAAACCTCAATATCTTTGGCCATCAGGGGATTGAAGGTGCTGATATTGTCGTTGAAGTTCTTTAACCCGTAAAGTGTGAATCCGTCGAAGATCACTTTGCTCTGTCCTTCATAACATCCCCATACGATCAGCTCGTTGGTCTGCTCTCCGGAGGCGAGGATGCCGGGCTGAAGCCGGAGCAGGTTAAAAACGGAGTTGTCGCCGAACCCTGGAAGGAAATTGGCCACCTGGTGGTTCAGCTTCATTACTCCGGGCTCACGGCCGATCAGGGATGCCCTTTCTACGACCGAATGGGTGATAATGACCTCATTTAAACCGATAATGCTTGGCGATAAACTGAACTGCACATTCCGGTTCCCCTTGATCAGCGTATCGAGAATATAGTAACCGAGATGGGTTGCTTTGATCTGAAAAACACTGTCGGTTGAGGAAATATAACTGAAGCTGCCTTTGATATCAGTCGCTATGCCGGTGTTGTTGATGATGACGTGCGAGTAGGGCAGGGGCTCCCGTGTCCCTTTCTCGATGACCTGCCCTGTGATACTGTAGGTCCTTTTTTTCGGAGATTTTTTTTGGGGGATGATGATGAATACATCACCCTGTTTTTCAAGTTCAAAAGGCAGGTTCTCAATTACCTTCCGTATCGCTTCTTCCGGAGAAGAGAATTCACCGGTGATATTAACCTTGTATTGAGATAAACTCTTTTCATTGAACGATATCTGAAGACCATACCGGCCTGAAAAATCATATAATACTTCGCTGGCGGGCTTCCCCTGTACCTCCAGGCTGAGCTTCTGGCCTGAGGCCAATACCGGTATGACCAGGCAGATGAGGAAGGCAAATGCTTTGGCGGGACTTGTCATCCGTCAATTCTGAGAAATTATGTACTCGTTTTCAGCAATCCTCGCAAAAGTAAATCCAAATGGTTTACAAACCACCCCGAGCGTCTCCTCCAGCGGCCTGTTTTTGGAAAAATGTCCTGTGTAAATGATCCCCTCCGGTATATCGGCTTGTATCGATACTCCGTATTGTCTCCCAATTTCTTCCATTACCCGGGTAAACGGTACGGCTTTAAAATCGAACATATTATCCAGCCAACCGACCGGATTGGCCTCATTGGATTGGCGCGAAACCAGGATCTTTCCATCATTTTCAATAACCGCCGATTGGCTGGGACTGAGAACGACAAAGGATTCAGTGGTCGAAACGACTTTCACTTTTCCGGTCAGGCAATTGACTTTGTATTCACTGTCCCTCGCATATATATTAAAGGTAGTGCCCAGAACCGTCGTAGTCCCTAGCGTAGAAACAACAGAGAAGGTACGCCCGGGTTCAACTTCGAAGAATCCTTCGCCGGAAAGCTCTATAATCCTGGAAAACATCCACCGGTAAGGCTTGTAACTGATCTTACTGTCAGCATTTAATTCAACGCGTGACCCGTCGGGGAGAATATGCGAAAGATGCTGCCCCGGAGCGCTGACAATAGTTCGCGAGGTATAGAAAAGCACGGAAGCAACTCCTGCCAGCAGGATGAGAGATGCGGCGGCGGCGATGATCCAACGGGGCCTGAACCGGACGAGCTTCGGGGATGACGGCTCGTCAATCCTATTCTCCAGGTACTCCCATACCTCTTCCCGGGTCCTGGATACCGGAACCTCCAGGCGCCGGAAGATATCCCCGCGATCAGGCTTTTCGCTGTTTATCGGGTCAATATGATCGTAAAATTGCTTCATTCATTATTCTATTGATTTTTTCAGAAAAGCGAGGGCCAGGTTCATCCTTTTTTCGACAGCTTTTACACTTAAACCAAGCCGTTCCGCAATTTCATGGTATGTCATCCGGTCCATCCGGCTCATCAGGAAAACGGCCCGTTGCTTTTCCGGAAGGAGAGCAAGGGCCTTCTCATATCTTGATTTCATCTCTTCAAAGATCACCTGTTCTTCCGGCGAACCGCCCGTTTGATCAGGTTTCACACTCAGCCTGAACTTCTCCATTACTTTTTCTCTCCGGTACAGGCTGATAAAGCGGTCACCGGCTATTTTGTAAAGAAGCGATGTAATGTGTGTCAGGTCTGCCGGTTGTTTCTCCCAAATGGTAAGGAACGCTTCCTGGGCAATATCGGTCGCAGTCTCAGAGTCACCCGACCGGTAGTAGATGTAGTTCCTCACCGGGTCAAAGTGGTTGTCGAAGAGCTCTTTAAACTGCGACCGTGTCAAGGTTCCGTGCTTTCTGCGTTTTCTTTAATCGAGATAAATGGTGTAGGTCTGGCCGTTGACGGTCACTGTAGCAATATTGTCGCACTCCCCTGTCCCGTAATCCAGAATTCTGACCGGGCGGTCCTGCGGACGGATCTCAATGGTGCCCATTACGATGAACCGGCAGGCGAGTTCAAGACGTAGCGGACTGGTGATCTCCTGCTCCCAGCTCAGGCCGCTGGGCCTCGTGCCGCTGGCGGTACCTGTCAGCAGGTAAATATCATCCCATGGATTTCCCGTATCCGACCCTTGAATCCATTCCCGCTCTCTCGAAGAATTATAGGTAAAAGTCCCCTCATCATCCGGACGCTGGACAATCCCGCTGATCTCAATGGTAAAATATAAATTGCCATTGTCGTTTTCTCCCATATTGGTCACGACTTTCGTGCCGACAATGCTTTTATCATTAACAAAGTAATCCTGAAGGGTATGGGTGATAATTGTGCCGGGATGGCGGTACCTTCCGTTGAAAGTGATGATGATCTGGCCTCGGCGGTATTTGCCATCCAGGCATAAACAGTTTTCGTCGCCGAAATCAATTGTCAGTTTGTAAGGAAACACATTGGTGTCGAGCGTAACGGTAGCACAATCGCTCAGGAAGATTCGGTTTCCCGGATAACTTTTGAGGTAGTTGCCCGAACCCATATCATACGCCTCGTTGGCTATATCGCCAACATTCTCAAAAGCTTTTTCCGCATAGGCATTATCTTTTGATACGGCTTTTTCATCCAGCTCAATGTCCTTCTCTTTCTGGCATCCGCTGAATACTGCTGCGGCAAGGGCTATCGCAGCAATCCCTGAAAATAACTTTGATCTTTTCATTTTGTTTCGTTTTAGTTTATCCCTATACCGCTCATGCCCTGATAATCCCTACCTGAAATTGTTAAAATTATATTCCAAATGTGCTAATTATATTGTAACTAGCTCACAAACAATAATTAAGAATTAAAGATTAAGAATTAAGAATTAATCTTTATAAATTTCAACAAGCCCTTCCGGCGCCTTAATATTGATCAGCTTCTTTCGCCGGTCGACTTTCAGAATAATATCTTCGGAGATGGGGATCAGGATCTCTTTCTGCCCTGATTTTATGGCAAGCAAAGGATTGTTGGGCAATTCGATCACCCTTTCAACGGTACCGAGTGGGCCATGCGTTTCATCAATCACCGTAAAACCAATGATTTCATGGTAATAAAACTTATTGCCCCTGAGTTTGGGCAAAAGTTCAACAGGCAGGTAAATATAATTCCCGACCATTTTTTCCGCCCCTTCCATATCGTGCAGGTCGGTCAGTTTAAGATTGGCCTTGCTGTTTTCGATATGGATTTGTTCGATGGCCCAGGGGATCAGCTGCCCCTTGATATCGATAAAGATGGCATCGAGTTCCCGGTATTCTTCAGGCCGGTCAACATCCAGGATCACTTTCAATCCTCCTTTGTAACCGTGTGTGCGGATGATCTTCCCTACCAGGAAGAATCCTTTATGCTCTTTGGGTGGTATCGGACTCATAATGTAATATTACAAAAATAACCGGCAGGATTTGCTGCCGGTTATTTTTTTATTAGTCAGCCTTTTAATAATTCTGGGTAAAGTAAAGAGCGACTAATTGTTGTACGAATATTTTATGCTTTGGTTTCAGGACCTTCCTCAGCAGGCGGTACTTCAGCACCAGGGGCTTCTGCAACGGTTTCTTCGACAGCGGCTTCAGCAACAGTTTCTTCGACAGCGGCTTCAGCAACGGTTTCTTCAACAGCGGCTTCAGCAGCGGTTTCTTCAACAACAGTTTCTTCAGCAACCGGTTCCTCCGTTTCTTCAACGGCCAGCTTAGCCTTCAGCTCTTTAGCCCTCTTGGCCTGGAGTTCTTTAGCCCTCTCTTCATTCACCTTCATTTCGGCCTCCAGCCTCTTCTTTTTGCTCTCCTTGCCTTTCAGTTCGGCATCTTTAAGCTTGGAAACGAACTTCTCCTGCTTTTCTTTCTGCCAGGCTTCGAATTTAGCCTCAGCCAGTTCGGGTGTCATAGCACCTTTTTTAACTCCTTTCAGAAGATGGAATTTGTATGAAACTCCTTTAAACTTCAGAATGGATTTTACCGTATCGGTCGGTTCTGCCCCGGCCTGAAGCCAGTAAAGGGCACGGTCAAAATTGATGTCGATCTCGGCTGGTTTGCTCACAGGATTGTAAATGCCAATTCTTTCGATGAATTTCCCGTCCCGTGGTGCACGACCATCCGCAATGACAACGTGGTAAAAAGGAAACCCCTTTTTGCCTTTTCTCTGTAATCTGATTTTCGTTGGCATAATGTGTTGTTAAATAATTAGGATGAAAGAATTTTAAATTGGGGTGCAAAGATATAAAAGTTATTCCAATAACCAAATATCCACTCATCCAAAATCACAAAATCACAATATCACAATATCACAAAATCACAATATCACAATATCACAATATCACAAAATCACAAAATTCTTTTTTTATCAACATTCCCCCGCATCCCTCTCAAAATACCTATTTTTAACCGTTTGTGATATTCAACAATAAATTCTTGATAATCAAATGTTCCTGATATTCGATACCGAAACAACGGGCTTACCCAGAAATTATGAAGCACCGGTGACCGATGTGGACAACTGGCCACGGGCCGTTCAACTGGCCTGGCAATTGCACGACACCGACGGCAGCCTGGTCGAAGCCCGCGATTTTATCATCAAACCCGATAACTTCACCATCCCTTACAACGCCGCGAAGGTTCACGGCATTACCACCGAGTTTGCCGCTGAAAATGGCGACGACCTGAAACTCGTCCTGGAACAATTTATCGACGCGCTGCAACAGGCTACGGTCATAGTCGGCCATAATGTCGATTTCGATATGAAGATCATCGGCGCCGAATTCGTGCGAACCCGCTTTGAGAACTATTTTGAGGGAAAAATCAAGGTCGATACCGATCGCGAATCGCTTAATTACTGTGCACTTCCCGGTGGGATCGGAGGCGGTTTCAAACTGCCCAAACTGGGCGAGTTGCATCAGAAGCTTTTTGGTGATGGATTTGCCGAAGCCCATAATGCCGCCGCCGACGTCCGGGCTACAGCCCGATGTTTCCTGGAGCTCATACGCCTGGGAATCATTACCGCCGGAAAATTAGGCGTCGATCCGGAGGTCGTCAGAAATTTCATCATCAACCACCCTGAACCGGTTCAACCGGAACAGATCACCCTGCGCGATTTACGGCAAACCGTGGTCAGCGTTCAACAACCAGAAGAAACATCACTTCCGAAATCACCTGAACCCGGGACCCTGCAACCCGCCATTACTCCCTTCTGCCATCTCCACGTCCATTCGCAGTATTCCATCCTGCAGGCGACGGCCGATGTGAAAGATATCATAGCGAAAGCCGTTGAGATGAAAATGCCCGCCATGGCCCTGACCGACCATGGAAACCTCTACGGGGCTTTTGCATTTATAGGCGAAGCGGTTAAACACAAGATCAAACCCATTATCGGGTGCGAATATTATATCAGCCTGGAACGGACCCGCAAAAAATTCACGAAAGACAATCCTGACGTGCGTTATCACCAGGTTCTGCTGGCGAAGAACCTTACAGGGTATCAGAACCTGTCGAGGCTATCCAGCATTGGCTTCCTGGAAGGGTTCTACGATGGCGTGCCGCGAATCGACAAACCGCTGATCGAAAAATACCGTGAAGGACTTATCGCTACCACCGGCGGGCTCAAGTCGGAAATCAATGATTTAATACTGAATATCGGCGAAACGCAGGCGGAAGAAGCCTTCTGCTACTGGCTAAGGCTTTTCGGCGATGACTTCTATGTGCAGCTGAACCGCCACGGCTTGCCCGAAGAAGAACATGTCAACAAAGTATTGCTTCAGCTTGCCCGGAAATACAATGTCAGATATTTTGCAGCCAACAATGCTTACTACCTGGCTAAAGACGATGCGGAAATCCATGATATGCTGCTCTGCCTTCAACTCAATGAGTACCAGGCCACTCCGGTGGGTCACGGTCGAGGGTACCGCTTTGGTTTTCCGAACAATGAGTTTTATCTGAAGAGCCGGGAAGAGATGGAGGAGTTGTTCCATGACCTTCCTGAAGCTATTGCCACTGCCGGTGAAATTGCCGATAAGATAGAGACCTATCCGTTGAAAAGGAATCCGTTAATGCCCGATTACGAGATTCCCTCCGGATTTGATGATGCCAACGCATACCTCAGGCATGTCACCTACCAGGGAGCGGAAAAGCGCTACGGCTCCATTACACCTGAAATTGCAGAAAGGATTGATTTTGAGCTGGAAACAATCAAACGAATGGGCTATCCGGGTTACTTTCTGATCGTTCAGGAGATCCTGCATCAGGCCCGCGAAATGGGCGTATCGGTAGGCCCGGGACGAGGTTCAGCCGCCGGCTCGGTCGTCGCCTACTGCCTGCGGATAACCGACGTCGACCCGATCCGTTATAACCTGCTTTTCGAACGCTTCCTCAATCCCGACCGTATCTCACTCCCCGATATCGACATCGACTTCGACGAAGACGGCAGGGAAAAAGTATTGAAGTGGGTTGTTGAAAAGTATGGCGCAGGACGTGTCGCACAGGTCATTACCTTCGGTAAAATGGCACCCAAAGGAGCGATCCGTGATATCGCCCGCGTTAAGCAACTTCCCCTGAGCGAATCCGACCGCCTGGCCAAACTGGTCAATATGCGGCCCGGAACAACATTCACCGACGCCTACAAAGAATCGCCCGACCTCCAACGGGAACGCAAAGAAGGGGAACCACTGGTGCAGGAAACCCTCAAAGGCGCAGAAAGAATTGAGGGCCAGATACGCAATACGGGTACCCATGCCTGTGGGATCATTATCGGAAAAAATGAACTGATCGACCTCATCCCCCTTAGCATCACCAAAGAATCGGATATGCTGGCCACCCAGTTCGACGGTAGCCAGATCGAAAGCGTCGGGATGCTGAAAATGGATTTTCTGGGATTGAAAACTCTTTCGATCATTAAGGATACCCTTGATAATATCCGGAAATCAAAAGGCCTGTCACTGGATATTGAAGCCATCCCGCTGACGGATACCAAAACTTTCGAGCTTTATTCAAAAGGCGATACCAACGGCATATTCCAGTTCGAGTCGGAAGGGATGAAAAAGCACCTGCGCGACCTGAAACCGAACCGTTTTGAGGACCTGATCGCCATGAATGCGCTCTATCGGCCCGGCCCGATGGATTATATCCCGAACTTCATCAACCGGAAACACGGCCGTGAAAAAATAGAATACCCTCTTCCCGAAATGGAAGAAATTCTAAAAGAAACATACGGCATCACCGTCTACCAGGAACAGGTCATGCTCCTTTCCCAGCGGCTGGCTGGCTTCACCAAAGGCCGCGCGGATGTCCTGCGGAAAGGGATGGGAAAGAAAAATAAGGACCTGATCGATGAACTGAAGAAGGATTTTATCGAGGGGATCAAATCCAATGACCTGGATGAAGAGATTGCGGCTAAGATCTGGACCGACTGGGAAAAATTTGCTGGATACGCCTTCAATAAGTCACATTCAACTTGCTATGCCGTCGTGTCGTACCGGATGGCCTGGCTGAAAGCCCATTACCCGGCCGAGTTTATGGCTGCTGTCCTGAGCCGGCATCTTAGCGAAATCAAAAAGATCACCTTCTTTATCGATGAATGCAAGCACCTTCATATCCCGGTGCTCGGCCCCGATGTCAATGAAAGCGAATTGCACTTTGTGGTCAATAAAAAAGGCGGTATCCGGTTCGGAATGGCTGCCATTAAAGGCGTGGGTGAATCCGCCGTCAACGCCATCATCGAGGAACGCAACGCAAACGGCCCGTTCCGCAGTATCTTCGATTTTGTGAAAAGGATCAACCTCAGGGCTGTAAATAAGCGGGCACTGGAGGCGCTGGCTAAAGCCGGCGCCTTCGACGGCTTCCAGGGAATCCACCGTGCCCAGTATTTCCAGCAGGAAAATCCCGAAGATAACATCTTCCTGGAAAAGATTATTCGTCATGCGGCTATATACCAGGAGAAACAGCAAGCTTCCCAGCATTCCCTCTTTGGCGATGACCTCACCCTCGACCTCCAGGATCCGAAAATTCCGGATTGTCCGCAGTGGTCTAAACATCATCAACTTAAATATGAGCGGGAGGTCACAGGGTTCTTTATCTCCGGTCATCCGCTCGATGAATACAAAGCGGAGATCGATTCATTCTGCAACGTGACTTTCCAGGATCTCAACGCCGGATTGAGCCGCTACCTGAATAAAGCGGTCTCGTTTGCCGGTATGATCAATACAGTAGAGATCAGGACCGCCAAAACGGGCAACCAGTATGCTAATTTCGAACTGGAAGATTTTACCGATTCTTACCGGCTGTCGTTATTCTCCGATGATTTTATGAAGTTCAAATACCTGCTGGTAGAAGATACGTATGTCCTGATATTCGGAAAAGTGGAGGTGAACCGGAAAAATAACCGCCCCGAGATTCGCATCAAAAATATGATCCTGCTGGCTGAAGCAATGGAAAGATTTTGCAAATCGGTCAGCGTTACCTTTGAACTCGACCGGATCGATTCTGATCTGGTACGAAGCGTGGTGAAAATCGTAAAGTCAAATCCCGGGGAGTGTGAGATAAAGATCAGGATTAAGGATCAGGACGGTTTTTACCTGGATATGTTCCCCAAAAAGTTCAGAGTCAGCCCGGCCGGATTCATCCATGCCATTTCGGAATTTGAACAGGTGAATTACTCCGTGAATGGTTTCCATGCTGTGATAGGAAATTAGCCGGTGAGAAATCCTCCAACACAATTTTTACTATTTTTGAACGCTTAATCATTAAATAATTTACATATGGCACTTGAAATCACTGATGCTAACTTCCAGGAAACTGTCCTGAATTCTCAAAAACCTGTAATCGTCGACTTTTGGGCCGAATGGTGCGGGCCTTGCAGAATGGTCGGACCGATTGTTGAAGAAATCGGAAAAGAATATGCCGATACCGTCGTAGTAGGTAAAGTAAACGTCGATCACAACCCCGGAATCACTGTAAAGTATGGCATCCGGAATATCCCGACATTGCTTTTTTTCAAAGGCGGCCAGGTAGTGGATAAGGAAGTCGGTGCTGTGCCCAAACAGAAGATTCTGGGCAAACTTCAGCCCCACCTTTAATATTCACTGATTGTCCTGGTCGATCGATCATAACCGTCTTCAACAGTTCGGCTCACTGGAGTTCCTCGCCAAACAGGTGGTGGAAGGTTTCATCGTAGGGCTGCACAAAAGTCCGTTCCATGGTTTTTCCGTGGAATTTGCCGAACACCGGCTTTATAACCCCGGCGAATCGATTAAGAATATCGACTGGAAGTTATATGGCCGGACTGATAAGCTATTCACCAAGCGCTTTGAAGAAGAGACCAATCTGAGATGTATCCTGGTTATCGACAATTCAAGCTCGATGTATTATCCGGTGGTCGAAAATCCCAGCCTTGACAAACCCAATAAAATTACCTTCTCGGTTTATGCCGCCGCAGCGCTGATGAACCTTATGAAACGCCAGCGCGACGCGGTAGGTTTGAATATTTTTTCAGATAAGATCGAGTTCGGGTCCGGTTCGAAGTCCAATTCGGTTCATTTCAAGTATTTATATTCACAACTCGAAAAAATGCTTGAACCGATACCAGCCGATGCGAAAAAAGAAACATCGGCCACTTCGGCCCTCCATCAAATCGCCGATAATATCCATAAACGCTCACTGGTTGTCATATTTTCAGATATGTTCGAAACAGCAACCGATCCCGGCGATTTGTTTGCAGCGCTCCAGCACCTCAGGCATAATAAGCACGAGGTAGTCCTCTTCCATGTCATCGATAAAAAAAGAGAAATCGATTTTAACTTTGAAAACCGGCCATATAAATTTATTGACCTCGAAAGCGGACGCCAGGTGAAAGTGAACCCGCTGGAGGTCAAAGAGGAATATACACGCTTGGTTTCCCGTTTTACTAACGAGATGAGAATCAAATGCGGACAGTACCGGATCGATTTTGTGGAAGCCGATATAAACCAGGGCTTCGAACAAATTCTGTTGCCTTATCTTCTTAAAAGGGAAAGGCTTTATTAATCGGGAAACCTTATCCTGACCTGAATTTCAATCTCATTCTGCTGGTTTAACCCCGTTTCATCCCAACCGCTTCCAATGTATTTATCCGAATAATATACAGTAGAAAACCTGACCCACAAATCAATATGTTGGAAAAGCGAAGACCTGATCATGAAAATCCCCCTGACCCCTTTGCCATAGTAGGCTATGGTCGAGAAATCATACAAGACATCATTTTCATAAGCATAAATCCGGTTATCATACCCGCGGGCATCAAATACACTGCACCTTAACCAGAACTTTAACGGCCCGGTCCAGGGCTTGATCTCTATGTCCTGCATAAGCAGCCAGCCGGTTGGCTCTTCCGGACGCAGACTGCATTCCAGCCTGGTGTTGAAACTGAAGATACTATTTGTCGTTTCCCTTGCCGATATTCTTATCCGGTATTGTTCTGATGTCGTGGTCCGGGCCAGGTTTGCTTCCGGCCACTCTGCCCTGACCGAGCCTCCGGTATAGCGGAATGATAACGCCAGCAGGGCCGAACGGTTCCATTGGTTTTCAACCAGCAATCCAACACTCCACTTTCGTCCGGGAGCATTTAGCGTGTAACTTACCCAGTCTGATTTTGAAATATCCGCCAGGGCTTCAATATTCCATCTTCCGGGCAGTTCTAACCGCAAAAAAGTCCTCAGGCCGGATTCATTCTGATTATTGCCGGCTGATAAAATGCCTGTGCCGTGAAAATTGTTGTAATCCTTGGTAAAATGACGGTAACTGACCAGGATCGAGGCCCCGGGTATAGGAGATAGACGGCAACCGGCCAGGTAAGCCATCCCGTATCCAATGCTTTTGGAAAATTCTCCGAAAATGTTTACAGGCTTAAGCCAGGCAGTCATAGCCAGCCCGGCAATAATATTCTCTTTTCCGCGGAAATCAAACTGCCTGTAAGGTTCCTGCTGATAGACCATTTCGGCGCTGAAGCGGTTGTACCCTGCAAAAATGCCCGCTTTGAACCAATCGCTGTGAAATATCCCGAACCCGCCGGCATATGTCTCATTGATCGTACGGCGGTTTTCCATTTCGCTATCGGTGCGGTGCATGCCTGACGCTGAAATGGCCGAAAATGAAAGGACCTCCCCCGAAAGAGTGTCCCGGATAATAGTGGTTCCATCAATTTTCCGGCTCGATCCGAAGATAACAGCGGAAAATCGACCGGAAGCCAGCTCAACGGCTGCCCCCCTGAAAAAACCTGCCTCACCCGTCGAGGTCTGTGGCCGTATTTTGCCCGCCATGCCCGGAACATTTGTCCTGCCCGTCGAAATGGACTGCCCGCCCGATAGGTTCAGGCCATACCCGAAATTAGCCCTGAAGTTGCCGACTATTATATTTTTAAGTAAGCCCAGATCCTTTATATGGAGAAAACCGGAAAAAAGGTCTGGTACTTTGATTTGTTGTGATAAAACAGATGTCTGCTGAAGCATGGGCTCGCCAGGATCCTTTTCCATACGGATGCCCAGCTCCAGTCTGTTTCGGTATTGCAGATCATAACGCAGCGCAATTCCCGCGGGAGATCCCCGGAAATGCGTTACCGCGGAATCGCTCTTTCCAGGATACAACTTATCATACCCCCTGGATTTGCCGGAATTCGATCTGTATTTAACGGATAGACTTTGCCGGAATGATCTCAGATCGAATTTTCCGGGAATAAAGGAGGGATTATTGCCTGATAATACGGTAACCAGCGGGAACACTTTGCGCGCTGACTGCTCATCCCATCCTTCTATAAAAGCCAGCTCATATACTGAAAGCAGGTTGCCGTAGATGTAACGGTATTCTTTCAGCTTACTGAGCTGGTAGGGATCAATGATCCGGTATTCTGCCAGCCATTCCGTTTCATCACTATTCAGGCAGACCGGGGTTTCAAGCCACCTCGAAACAGCCTCCTGCCACTCCCCGAGACCGGTCATATATTCATCCTCCCCTTCAAAGAAGTCACCTATATAGTCCTCCAGGGATATGGCCTCTTTCCGGCTATCCTGTGCCCGGCATATCGAAGCGTTAAGTATGGCAAGATATGTATGGCTAAATGCAATTATCATCATGATAAGCTTCTTCATTTCAGATTGTATTGAAAAGATATAACAGGTGAAAATCCCAGATACTGATGATAAGATGAGGAAACTTCGATAAGTAATCTCTTTTTCCTCCATGCTGTACCGAATGAATAGCCGAATGGCAGCAAGCGGATGCCGCCCCGTATAAATACGGTTTCCCCGAAATTGTATTCCATTCCCGTTTTGACGCATAAGGGGAAATCCATCTCCTTCTCCAGCTCGATTGCAACCAGGAAAGCCGGAGCATAGCGGTAAACCATCCCCAGATTGAAAACCGAGGGTAATGTTGCATACCCTGAACTTTTATAATAGAGCCGAAATGGATTGAAGGTTGAGAAAGAGAGAGATACCTTAGCCGACAGGTCCACTGCTGTACCCAAACCATAGCTGACTTTGTGCACCGGATCAAATCCTTCGCCTGCCGACTGAATATGATAGACCAGGTTGATCCCGATCTTTACCTTTTCCCCGAATGGTCTGCCGTAACCAAGGCTCATTAATGCATCGCAGTAGGTTGACATGAGCAATAGTTTCCCGGTAAAGCCCAGTCCTCCACGGCCTGCCGGCAGGATTCCGGCCACCGAATTATACTGCATCTGCCCCGTTAAGTATTTATTTTCCAGGCATATCGAGATGGCTGGAAGGCAATCCCCTGCCAGCAGTGCCGGATTATTGGCTGCAGCCCAAATCTCCTCGCTGACTGATGTGACCCCACCCATCGCAATACATCTTCCCCCTGCCGGCCCCGTCTGTCCGAATACCCGGCTCCATGACAAATTACCCAGACCTCCGATAATCAAAAAGGCCATCAACGTCCCGATCATTTTTATTTTCATAACACCTCCTATATTGCTTAATCCGTTTTTTGCCCCAATTATACCCGGTCGATGCAAGAAAAAAATAACTTTGTTAAAAAAAAGCATGGAAAAGATTATTTTTGACTTCCTTAACGAATTGAAAACCAATAATGACCGTGAATGGTTCCAGTCGAATAAATCCCGCTATGAAAAAGCCAAAAAATCGTTCGAATCATTCATTGATGAACTTATTCCGGTTATCAGGGGTATTGATCCGAATATCGATCTCATAACAGCGAAGGATTGTGTATTCCGGATTTATCGCGATGTGAGGTTTTCACACGACAAATCGCCCTATAAAACCAATATGGGTGCCTATATTACCAGGGGAGGAAAGAGTTCACCGATGGCCGGGTATTATGTTCATTGCGAGCCCGGCGGTTCTTTCCTGGCGGGAGGTATCTACATGCCGCAACCTGATGTGCTGAAGAAGATCAGGGATGAGGTCTTTTATAAATATGATGATTTCAGGAAAATTATTGAAGACAAGGAATTTGTAAAGACTTTCGGACAAATTGATGATGACCAGAAGATGAAAAGTCCGCCCCGGGGATATCCAAAAGAATTTCCGGGAATAGAACTGCTGAAATTCCGGAATTACGCTGTGGCGCATTTTGTTTCAGACGAACTGGCCTTAAGTGAAAAGTACCCGGAATATGCCAAAAAGGTTTTTAAAACACTTTACCCGCTTAACTCATTCTTTAACAATGTTTTTTAAGAGGTTTTTTTTAATGATGACCAGGTAAGACATTGCCGTTAACTTGAGAATGATTCCGAAAACTGATTCAAATCAACCGTTAACTTATTTTATTTGCATCACGTGTAGAAAAACTTGTACTTTTATCTCGGATTAATTGGTTAATTATTTCCTACTTCGGAGGCTTTTGAAGATTTGGTTAATTGGTTTACTTTACTTCAAAAGTCCTTTCTCACCTCAAACTAGTAAGACTTGGCAAAAGCAACCCCGACGAGCTCGGGGTTGCTCTTTTATGGCAACCTGTAATTTCAGGATGGTTATAATTTCTGGAAACAGTCAAGATTATCACATGAGAGAAGCCATCTCTTTCTGCATCTTCAGCGCTTCGTCTGCCGCCCTTTCGGCAAAGTCCTCTTTACTGGATGCGAAAATAATGCTTCGCGAAGCATTGACCAGCAGGCCGATGTCGTTGTTCTTCCCGTAGCGGACCACCTCCTGCAGACTTCCTCCCTGGGCGCCGACACCCGGCACAAGCAAGAAATGCCCCGGGACTATACCGCGTATGGTTTCCAGTTGTGCGGCCTGCGTCGCGCCAACAACAAACATCATATTTTCCTCCGATCCCCATTGTGAGGAGGTCCGTAGCACCTCCTCAAAAAGATAAGAGTCGTTGTGCCGGAGATACTGGAAATCACTGGCCCCTTTGTTGGATGTCAGGGCTAACAGCACAACCCATTTTCCCGGGTACGTCAGAAATGGCTGCACCGAATCTGATCCCATATAGGGCGCTACCGTCACGCCATCCACATCCAGGATCTCAAAAAAGGCTTTCGCATACTGCCGGGAAGTATTGCCGATATCGCCCCGTTTGGCATCGGCAATCAGGAACACCCGGTCCTTTTTCATGTGCAGGTACGAAATCGTCTTCTCCAGGCTGATCCACCCTTTCAAACCGGTACTTTCATAAAAGGCCAGATTGGGCTTATAGGCAACGGCATAGTCGATCGTGGCATCGATGATCTGTTTATTGAACTCAAAAACCGGGTCTTCCTCGCGCAAAAGATGAGGAGGGAGCTTCTCAATCTCCGTGTCAAGCCCGATGCAAAGAAACGATTTCTTCTTGTGAATGATGCTGATAAGTTCCTTACGAGTCATGATGCAATTTATAATTTTAAATTCTAAATTCTTAATTCTAAATTCTTAATGACCAATGACTGCCGACTGCCGACCGCCGACTGCCGACTGCCGACTGCCGACTGCCTCACACCTCCGCTTTCAGCCTCTCTGCATTCTCAGCCAGCTGCAATTGGTCGATCAGCTCCTGGATGTTACCGTTTGTGATTTCAACAAGGTTGTACAGGGTTAACCCGATGCGGTGATCGGTGACGCGGCCCTGCGGGTAGTTGTAGGTCCTGATCTTGGCCGACCGGTCGCCCGTCGAAACCATGGTCTTCCGCTTGCTGGAGATATCATCAAGGAACTTCTTGTACTCCATTTCATAGATTCGTGTCCGCAGAACTGTCAGGGCTTTCTCGTAGTTCTTGATCTGCGACTTCTGGTCCTGGCAACTCACCACGATTCCTGTTGGAATATGTGTTAGCCTGACGGCGGAGTAGGTCGTGTTCACCGACTGCCCTCCGGGGCCGGAGGAACAGAAGGTATCTTTGCGGATATCGTTTTCCTTGATATCCACATCGAATTCATCCGCCTCAGGAAGAATAACAACAGAGGCCGCCGATGTATGCACCCGGCCCTGCGTCTCCGTCTTCGGTACCCGCTGCACACGGTGCACGCCCGATTCATATTTCATCTGCCCGTAAACGCCATCCCCAATCACATCGAATATAACCTCCTTAAAGCCGCCGACAGTCCCTTCCGTGGCGCTGACCGGCTCGACTTTCCAGCCTTTGGTCTCACAGAATTTCAGGTACATCCGGTAAAGATCGCCTGCAAAAATGCTGGCCTCGTCGCCGCCTGTCCCCGCCCTGATCTCCACCACAGCATTCTTGCGGTCCTGTGGATCGGCCGGGATCAGCATCAGCCGGATATCTTCCTCCATCCGGTCGCGCTGCGCCGTTAGCTCCACAAGCTCTTCCTTGGCGTACGCCCGCATATCCTCGTCCTTCTCTTTGTCCAGGATATCTTTGGCCGTCTCCAGCGACGACATCACATTGCGGTAGTTTTTGTATGCGGCGATAATAGGTTGCAATTCCTTGTAATCTTTGTTGAGCTGAATGTACTTCTTCATGTCGCCCATCACATCCGGATCATTTATCTGCCGCTCTAAATCGAGGTACTTTTTGTGGATCTCCTCCAGTTTACCCAGCATAACCAAATAATTATTTGAATGCAAAATTAACAAGAAATCGACAGGTGAGGATTTAGATGGGATGAATCATTCCGCGCTATAATCCAATATTTGATCCTCAAAACGGATTTCAAGCGATTTCCCGGATGCCGCTTCGCAACGACCGATCACCCGTGCACCAACGCCGAACCGTTCTGAAATACGGATTACCGCTCCAGCCGACTCTTCCGGAAGATAGATTTCCATCCGGTGGCCCATGTTAAACACCCTGAACATCTCTTTCCACGATGTGCCGGAGTGCTTTTGTATCAGTCCGAACAGAGGCGGGACAGGGAATAGATTGTCTTTTATTATCCTGATATTCTCTATAAAATGAAGGACTTTGGTCTGTCCTCCTCCACTGCAGTGCACCAGCCCGTGAATCTGATCCCGGTACGATTGCAGAATCTCTTTCATTACCGGGGCGTATGTACGGGTGGGGGAGAGGATG
>Ga0209717_1001127_pt1 | contig 30034 bp, 19 predicted proteins | sample AD_UKC048_MetaG_FD_184418 | JGI IMG/M metagenome (GOLD analysis project Ga0209717, IMG submission 184418) | Active sludge microbial communities of municipal wastewater-treating anaerobic digesters from USA - AD_UKC048_MetaG (SPAdes) (version 2) | ecosystem: Engineered > Bioreactor > Anaerobic >...
GCTGTTAATTCCCGCCGGTATATCATCTATTACCCTTCCGTCAGATAACGCTTTTGGCACATATATTGCAAAATTGTCATAGCCGTCGCTTACAGGATACGCGGTATCATCGCCGCCCTGGTTTCCGACACCCGGACGCCAGTCATTATAAGTGCCGCCACCCCTGCAGTCCCAGTCCGCTGTGTACATTGAAGTATCAAGGTAATTAATATCCCATCCCGAAGGCTCCGCATCGCCCCTTGGCCACACCTTCGCCTGTATCCTCTGGCCTGTGGCTTCATTTATGACGTTTATCCTTACCCTGTACCACTGCCTTGCGTAAACAGGTCCCATTCTTGGCGGGTTTATTTCCGCGGGTATATCAGGATAAACTTTTTGAACAAAGAAGTTTCCGGGAGTCTCGTCAATTGAAATACCCACGCCTATTGACTTCGCGGCGGTGCCGGTCTGCCCGTTGGTCCTTATAATCACCATCGCGTCCGCGCCGCTGTACCCTTCGTCCTGAATAATAACGTCAGTCACTATCATGCCTTCACAGAACTGGTCGCTTGTATTGGCGCCGCTTCCGTCATCTAAAACAAGCGACGGGTAATGGCCGGCCGCTGTCGGGCTGTACCTGTTGCCCTGAAGGTAATTATCCCCTGTATCACAGTCATCATGCATATGCCATCTTCCATTATATCCGTCTTCAGGCACGTGCCGCCATCCTGCCGGAGCTGTAGCGTAATATTCCGCGCCGTCCGTAAACTCGTCAAAGTTATGGTAATTTTTTACCGACATTCCGTTTACTTCCCATTCAAGATAATAAGTAATTGTGTCGCCCTGATTTAATACATCAGAACTTTGTGACTTTTCAAGGTTCATTGTGGCCTGGCCTGTTTCTATGGAAACAGTTGACGAATCAGTAAGCGCCCCCATTGTTGCGTTTACTGTATTGTTAATGGTTGCGGGCGTTGATGAATGATCCCCGTTTAATTCGTAAACAATCCACAGTGTCCCTTCTGTATATCCGGGCTGGCCAACTTTTGTGGGAAGAGTCCAGGTAACTGTGCCTGTTGTAGCGCCTACGGCAGGCGCGCTTGAAAGCCTTAACGCAGGGCCTGCTTTTACAAACCTTAAATGATTTCCCGCAGGAACGGGGTCTGTGATGGTCACAGGCCCTCCGTTTGCGTATTTGTAATTAATTGTGTAAACAAGCTGGTCGCCGTCTTTTGTAACAACACCTTCAGCCGCTTTATGCACGTCAAGATATGGCGGGGGAACTGGTATATTAAACGGAATCATCCTGGCCCCGCACGCCGGTGCCGTAGGCGTCACCCAGTGGTCTTTGTTTAAGGGCGCCTTTTCTACAACAATGCTAAGATATAAACTTGTTGCCCCGCAACCGGAAAAATCATCGGCAGAAGGCATTACAAGATTGTAAACAACCGTTTTTTTCTGCCCTTCGCCGCCTTCGCAGTCAGTGCAGTCCATAGTGTCGCCGTAAACAGGGCCTTTCCCCATTGTTGTATTATCACCAAACCTGTCGCCTGAAGAAGACGCGGGCCCCAAAGTCTGCACGCCTATTCCGGCGCTGCTTACCAGAAACCACTGACCGAATGTTGAAGGCGGTTTTCTTGTGTTTTGGTCGTGAACAGCAATCAGGATATCATTATCCGTATTATCGCCAAGGCAGACTTCAACAGTTACCGTAAACGGCTCGTCAAACCCGGGATTTGTCGGCACCATGGAATAGCTTAATATTTTTGGATTATCAGCGTATGCAGCCGCAGAAAAAAGAATAAATATAAATAACGTTAAAATTTTCCCTATAAAATTCTTTTTAATCATTCATTTTCTCCCCGTACAAATATAAATATCTTGTCAGGAATCATATTTACTTATAAACAAACTCCCTTACATATTATATTCAATTTATATTGTTTAGTCAATAAAAGACGGAGGGACGGAGGGACGGAGGGACGGAGGGTCGGAAGGTCGGAGGGACAGAGGGTCGGAGGGTCGGAGGGTCGGAAGTAAGATCGGTGGTTTGACGTCTTGGTTTAGATCTGGTAGGCACGCACCTTTTAAGGTGCGGCAGTTGATTCGAGAACACTAATAAAACGCGCTGGCTGAAGACCCGCGTCTACCAGATCTTTAAATATTAAATACAAAAAAAACGAGACGCAATACATTGCGCTTGTTTTATGTTTTTAGATTTGTTTTTGATATTTTCGGGTTTACTTCCGTCCCTCTGTCCCTCTATGCATCCGTCCCTCGGGTTTTAGTGCCGTGCCGCCGATTTTACTTCCGTCCCTCCGTGCATCCGACCCTCCGACCCTCTGCCCTTAATATCTTGGTGCGGATGGGGGGAGTTGAACCCCCACACCCTTGCGGGTACTAGTACCTGAAACTAGCGCGTCTGCCATTCCGCCACATCCGCACAAATATAAGCGTGATATAAAGATTTACCACATTATTTTAGCAGTGTAAAGCGTTATTACATAAGCCATAGATAGTAGCCCATAAGCCATAAATATATCAAGGGCTAACCCATAGAGAATAAGCCATAACTCATAAAGAAGACACAGAGAAAAAAGCATAACCCACAAGCCATAAATAATAAATAGAGAAGAATACATAAAATAAGAATTATATTTTAAGTTTCTTTGCGTCTCTATTTTTTCTAAGTGTTTTTACACTTTGCGCAAGAACTTTTAATATCTCTTTTAGTTCAACTATCAAAGTTGATATTTCATCGGTTTCTTCTTCAAGCGTATCTTTTAAAAGGTTCATCCAGTAAAGCGTTTCATTTCCGGAACGTAAGGCTATATCATAATAGCGTACATATTCCCGTATTGTATCGGAATGCTTGGATTCTGTAAGATTGGCCCCAACAGACCCGGCAGAGCGGATCAATTGATCTATCATAGATCTGTAAAATCTTTGTTCGTAATACTTGCGGAATTTTTTTATGACCTTAACGTTAAATGCGTATGACCGCGACCGTAAATCAAATTGATATTCCATAAAAAACACCCCTCTATGGCTATTTTTTACATGATAGCAGATAAGCAAATACAGGTAAATAACAAAACCTTAAAACTATAGAATAAATGGTTTTGTTGTATTTATGAATTATAGTCTATGATTTTTAATCTATGCATTATTTATGGGCTATGGCTTATACTTTATGGCTTAATTCCCCACTACAAACAGCTTCGCTTTCTGCACTTTATTATTCGCCTTATTATGTATCGTTATAAAATACAGCCCCGGCGATACATCTTTTCCATATTTATTCTTGCCATACCAGTACGCAATTATGTTTTCCGCCTGTATGGAAATTACGTTTTCACCCGCTATCGTATAAATCTGTATTATGGAACCCGGCGGCACATTGTCTATCTTTAAACGCTCGTCTTTTGCCTTTTTCGGATTAAATGGATTCGGGTAAATCACAGGCATTCCGCCCGGGAAATATTTCGCGTCAGACTGCACTTCATTTTTCGGAAAGGCCGGGAACGCATGGTCATTATACGCGGCTGACGCATTATTTATAAAGACTTTATCTGCGGGCATCTGTGTTATTTCAACGGTAAATTCCACAATAATTTCATCCACGCACGACGGCGTTCCCGGATAACACTGCGCGTTAAGCGTGACGCCGGATAAATCCCAGCTAATCACACCCCCGTCCACAGAATACGCATAGGGCGATGGCGCAGATGCGGATACAAATTTTGTACCAGCCGGCAGCGTGTCCCATATATTCACGTTCCATGTGTCCGAAGGCGTCGTGTTTCTTAAGACTATCTGGTATGTAATCTTTGCCCCTACTTTTGGCGTTTCACCGCTTACGTTAATCCCCAGTGATAATTCCACAGGCGTAGGGCCCGGCGTATTTGTATATGTTGCCGTGAACGTCGCTGTAAATGTGGCGGTATGCGTGAAAGTATTTGTAAATGTGTTTGTGTTTGTCGCGGTAAAAGACGGCGTCCGCGTAAAAGTTGGCGTAAACGTATCGGTAAACGTGGCAGTCTCGGTAAATGTAAACGTCTCTGTGGGTGTATTTGTAAAGGTACGTGTATATGTGTTGGTTGCCGTGTCCGTAAATGTCATTGTGTTTGAATTCGTGAACGTTTCCGTAAACGTGTTTGTCGGCGGCGGCGTTCCTGTCACGGTGTCAGACGCCGTGTATGTGTGCGTTGCCGTATTTGTAGGGGTATCAGTGCTTGTGGCTGTGTATGTATACGTGTAAGTTTCTGTCGGGCTGTCTGTTGACGTATGGGTAAATGTATTTGTGGCGGTTTGCGTGTCTGTCGCCGTATCAGTTGAAGTAATTGTAACCGTTGCTGTCGGAGTTGCCGTCATGCTCGGCGACGCCGTCCACGTTAATGTTATTGTTGCGGAAATTACTATTACCGTCTCTGTCTGGGTAATTGTAAACGTCAGCGTCTGCGTGAAAGTTGACGAAGGCGATACAGTGGGCGTGGTTGTCAGCGTGGCGCTTGAAGACGGAGTTGACGTTAAGGTGGAAGTTGAAGTTGAAGTGGATGTGGCTGTTGACATGCTTGTATCTGTTGATGACGGCGAGGCTGTAACAGTGGCGGTAAGCGTGGCGGAAGGCGTAACTGTAAGCGTGGGCGTCGCGGTTAGCGTGGCTGTGGCGGTTGTTGTGGATGTTCCTGTTACGGTTAATGTGTTTGTTGCCGTCCTTGTCGGCGTGTTTGTGGGGGTTGTCGCCCCGCATATTACGTCAACAGAAACCTGGTCAGCCACTGTGTATGTAATTCCCTTTGGTTCAATGTACGCCGTATTAACAACCGGGCCGCATACAGAACCATCGGCCTGAGCCACCCAGGAATATGAAATGGGCTGGCCTACAGCCAAAGACGGTATCAGCGGCCATCTTACTTCTCCCGTGTTTAATGCGCCGGAATTTGACGCGCTTACAAAAGCCATACCGGCCGGGACAGGGTCACGGACAAGAATATTATAAGCTGTATCAAGTTCTGTCCTGAAATATGATATCGTATGATTACCGGAAGTGCCTTTTCCCGTAGGCCCGCCCGCCACGCTGCCATGAACAAATCCGGCCATACCGGACGCGGCAGGCATTGAACCCGATGCCAATAACGGCGTCGGCGACCACGCCGTAATGCTGTGGTCCTTTACAAAAACGCTGACTGTCGTCCCGTTCATCACTATTTTAATATCGGCAACTGCCGGTATTTTACCGCCGCCTGTTGCCGCGTAAGAATCCATTATGGTCGCGCCGTTGTAAAGAGCCGCGCTCTCGCTCCAGGACTTATTAAGATAAAGGAAGCCGTTATTTCTGAACTTCATTCCAAAATCCTGGCTGTCGGCAAACGCTACCGTGGCATAAATTGTCCCGTTTACGCCGCCGGAAAAATCATATGTCATAAGCGTATTTGTATTTGAAGGCGTTATTATATTTCCGCCGGAAAAAGTATAATAGGAAGGCGCTGCTGTCCAGTCCGCGTTGTTTGCAAAAACAGTGGAATCTTTTGAAGAATCTACAACGCATCCGATTAGATTGGTGTAGTTAATCGTGTAGGTAATATTGCTTCCCTGTGCCACGCTTGCCGCGCTTGCTGTTTTGGTAAGCGAAGACGGCGGAGGCGGCGGAGGCGGCACATAATTACACGTTACAGACACAGTCCATGAATCCGCAACAGGCGATTCATTGTCGCCGTAAATCCAAGCGTTGTTGATGACGGTTTTATCACCCATAGGGCATGAGCCCGCAACAGTGGCCCAGTATGAAACATACCCGCTTTCATTTACAAGCATATTTCCCACATTCCAGTCCATTGTCCTAGTTCCGGCGTTATAGGTGCCAACAGGCGTGGTGGTGACAAATCCTCCAAAATTTAGTTCCGCAGGCAGGCTGTCTATTATATGAATGTTCTGTATCTGACGTCCGGGCTGCGGCCCGTTTCCAAATACCCTGCGCCACGTGTATCCATCCCATTCTTCAACCAGAATATTTGTCACATTTGTCGGTTCAGTTTCGCACGCGTCTTTGTTCATCTTTGTGACGGGTATGCCCGGCGTAGTGGGATCGCCGTCAGTGTAATCTTCGCTTATGGGAGGAGTGCGCATATTCTGGCCGCCAAGAACGGATAACTGCGACCAGTCATCTGTCCAGTCCTGAGCCGTTGAATTAGCGTTGCCCACCCTTATCTGCGCCCAGAAAGGCCTGTCATCCTTTCCCGCGTTCCCGTTTACAGGATCGGGAAAATGAACCATATAATTTAATCCGAAAAATTTATGAAGATGAAAAGACGGCAGCGTGTAAGAAGGGTTTGCCTGATTCCCAAAACGTACAATTAACCTCTGGTTCCAGCACCCCTGCGCGTCGCAGTCAGGCACAAGGTCCTGCGATTCAAAAAACATTCCGCCTTCTATTCCCTGATAATTCTGCGGGAAAAATTTCCACCCCGCGCCGTGCGTATCCGAATTTACAAAAAATGAAATCCTGTAATTTGCCCAGTCTATCATAGGTTCCGCGGCCTGATGCATGGCGTAAACCGTGTAAAGCGCGTCCATGGTTGAAGTTCCGGGTATGGACCCGTCCGGCCCTATGTTAAATGTTACGCCATACCTTCCGCCGTCAAGCCAGCCGGCTTTTGACGAATTTTCATATTGTATTGTGTAGGTAATTGTATCGCCCGGGTTTGCAGCGTACGCATTTGCGGTTTTTGTAATAACCAGCGCCGCGGATATTATGTCAACACAGTTTCTTCTCATCACAGTTGAAATGTCATTTGGTTCGTCAGACGTTGTCCAACCGGTCCCGTTTGCCGGGGAAATATCGGCTGTGTTGCATATTCTTCCATTTGGCGCCGTGTCCTTGATTCTGGCAACAAGAGTTATGCCGCCCACTGTGGCGCCCACGTTCTGGTTATGCAGACCGGTTACGTTAAACGGGCCCCAGCGGTAAGTGTTTCCGCTTGAACTTGAAGGTGCGGGTGTGGAACTGATAAATTCCAGATCAGACGGAAGCGTATCCGTTATATAGACGCCTGTCGCGTCAACAGAGCCGTAATTCCTGTAATTAAGGTGGTAAGTTAATGTGTCGCCCGTAAAGGCGTATGTCTTATCAACAGCTTTGTATATTTTCATATTTGCCTGCGGCACCCAGTTGCACGGGTCGTTATAATTTCCGGTAAACATCACAAGTCCAAGCGTCCGGAAAAATTCATGAAAATATCTTGGTGTGGATGTAAGATATCCGTCGCCGCCTGTACCCTGCGAATCCCACAGGCACATTAATTCCCTGAACCAGTCTTCCATCTGCCCAAAGTTCTGCCCCACTATCACGGCAGCCGCGCTTGCGCCAAAAATATTGTTAATGTGCTGCCCGTCTTCCCCTCCGTTTAATGTGTAATTGGTAACCATGCCGGCTGCGCCTTTGGCGTGAAGCGGAAATGTCCACCACTGGTTGCAGTACCCGTGATTGTTATAAAAATCCGCCAGTTTTACCGCGGCTGTGTATTCATTGGTATTACCGCCTGCTGTTACCTGATGCGTGACAGGATCCCACGAAGTTGTCGGGTTTCCATACAGCATATAATACAGAGCGTGCCTCCACGGCGAGCGCAAATCTTCGGCAAAAATTTCATTTGAAAAAGAAACCACAGACCCGTCATTATTAACAGTAAACGAACCCGCGATAGGCACGGTATGCATTGCGGCAAGTTTTCCCTGCAGCCAGGTTGTTGACGCTGCAGCGCGCCTGTGCTGATTTACGTTTGACCATCCGCCTGCAAGGGTACCTGTGTCCCTGACATCACCGTTGGCTTCAAGGGTATCAGCAAAACATTTAAAATATGAAGGCCCCACGTAATCATAAAAGTGCGAAATGCTTCCCATTCCATCAGGCTGCGCCGGACAGTACGGGGAAGGGCCCGGGCAGTTTGCCCAAGAAGTTGTATCGTGCCATGTGTTCCCGCCTTTGTGATAACCGTCAAAACCCACGTCCCCGCTTGTGTAATTATCAACATTATTGCCGGGGCCGCGTTCCACAAGAAACCTCATCATATCAATTGCCATCTGCTTGTATTGAATTTCCGGATTTCCCGCGCCGTTATTCGGGCCTGTGCCGCCGGGTGCGTAATAACCTGTGCCGTCTCCCCACTGTTTCCACGCAATCAAAGCTGCCATTGCAATATCCATATCGCCGTCAGTCGCGGAGTCCTGATTTGTGCCATAAACACCGGGCACATGCAGCCCGTATTTATAGCCCGGGTTTACTTCCACTCCTGTTGAATATTTATCCGTCCTTGCAAACCACCCGTTTTCATTAAGCCAGAACCATATTCCGTCAAAGGTGTCCTTGTCAGCCATCAAAGCCGCGGCAAGCAGGTGATACCCGTGGCCTTCACTGCATAATATTCCGTCGCCGTCCCAGTCAAGGATAAGCTGTTTGTTTACGCCTGCGCCTGCAGCGTTCTGATATGTCACGCTTCCGTCATAACTGAACCTGTTGGAATGTATTTTCCACGCTTCCCTGCCCCATCTTTCCATTTCAGCGTGAGATACGCCGTCCGGCATGTGAAGCCAGTGGGCAAGCGTGTAAAGGTCAGCCTGCGCGCCTGCCGCGTAGGTTCCAAAAAACTGCGGATAAGGCATAGTTGGATTGCCGGAGTTTATATTTATATTAATTGCGGCAAATGCCGGCGCGGCAAAACACGCTATGACAGCTGTGATAAACAAAAATCTTTTCATACAACCCCTTATAGTCCGTCTTCCGCTATTGCTAAACTGCCTAATGCTTAACTCGCTTTATTATGTTTTCGCTTATGCTTATCTGCCTAATGCTTAATTGCTTATTTATTAACATCCACTGCCGCGGGCTAAAGACCCGCGTCTACCACTGCTAAATAAAATTCATTCCGCTCCGGTAGCCGCACCCTTTAATACCGATCCTATAATAAAATTTCTCGGTATTATGTGCGGCAGTTGTTCTATAAACATCCGCGCCCTAAAGGGCGCGGCTACCAGAGCTTTAATACCAATTCAAAGGCAAGGCGCAATATATTGCGCCTATACATTATCCGTTTTTACCAAACATTTATGGGCTATGGCTTATACTTTATGGATTAATTCCCCACCACAAACAGTTTGGCTTTCTGTATCTTATTATTTGCCTTATTATGTACTGTTATAAAATACAGCCCCGGCGATATATCTTTGCCGTATTTGTTCTTGCCATACCAGTATGCAATTATGCCTTCCGCCTGTATGGATATTACGTTTTCTCCGGCTACCGTATATATCTGTATTATGGAACCGGGTGGCACGTTATCTATTTTCAAACGCCCGTCTTTTGCCTTTTTCGGGTTAAAAGGATTCGGGTAAATCACAGGCATTCCGCCCGGATAGTATTCAACCCCTGTATCAATTATGGGATGCTTTGGAAAATTTGGATACGCATAATCGTTATAATCAGCCGCAGCTGTATTCTCAAAAACCTTATCAGCGGGCATCTGTGTTATTTCAACGGTAAATTCCACAATAATTTCATCCACACACGACGGCGTTCCGGGATAACACTGCGCGTTAAGCGTGACTCCCGCAAAATCCCAGCTTATTACATTATTCTGCAGACTATAAGTATATGGAGACGGCGCGGTTGCGGATACAAAACTTGTTCCCGCCGGTAATGAATCCCAGATATTTACATTCCACGTATCAGCCGCATGCGGATTGCTTATCACTATCTGATAAGTAATCTTTGCCCCAACCTTAGGGGTCTCTCCCCATGCTTTTAATTCCATTTCAAGCTCCACAGGCGTAGGGCCGGGAGTATTTGTGTATGTCGCCGTAAACGTTGATGTAAATGTCGCGGTATGGGTAAAAGTGCTTGTAAACGTGTTTGTGTTTGTCGCGGTAAAAGACGGCGTCCGCGTAAAAGTTGGCGTAAACGTATCGGTAAACGTGGCAGTCTCGGTAAATGTAAACGTCTCTGTGGGTGTATTTGTAAAGGTACGTGTATATGTGTTGGTTGCCGTGTCCGTAAATGTCATTGTATTTGAATTTGTGAATGTCTCCGTAAACGTATTTGTCGGCGGCGGCGTTCCTGTTACGGTATCAGATGCAGTATATGTATGAGTTGCCGTATTTGTGGGGGTGTCAGTGCTTGTCGCGGTATATGTATACGTATAGGTCTCTGTAGGGCTGTCTGTTGAGGTATGGGTAAATGTATTTGTGGCGGTTTCTGTGTCTGTTGCCGTATCAGTTGAAGTAATTGTAACCGTGGCTGTCGGGGTTGCCGTCATGGTGGGCGACGCCGTCCACGTTAATGTTATTGTGGCGGAAATTATTATTATTGTCTCTGTCTGGGTAATTGTAAACGTGGGCGTCTGCGTTAAAGTTGACGAAGGCGAAACAGTGGGTGTGGCCGAAGGCGTGGAAGTCATTGTGGCGCTTGAAGACGGAGACGATGTCAGAGTGGATGTCGCAGTTGAAGTGGATGTCGCAGTTGACACCTTTGTATCCGTTGATGTCGGCGAGGCCGTCACAGTAACCGTGGCTGTGGCTGTAAGCGTTACGGTGGATGAAGGCGTAATTGTATTTGTAGCTGTTGAAGTCTGTGTGGCTGTTTGTGACGGGCTTGAAGTCGCGGTACTGCTTGGCGTTGACGTAAGTGTTGACGTGGGCGTTGATGTTGAAGTAGGTACCACACCGCATCTGATTGTAACCAAAGCGTCATCGCTTACAGGCGCTTCCTTGTCGCCGTAAACAAACGCCTTGTTAATCTGCGGCGTGTCAGCCACCGGGCATCCGGGATTAGCCACAATCGCGTAATAAACTATCTTGCCGCACTGGTTTATCTGCATATCGCCAATTGTCCAGTTTAGCGACTTTCCGCTCTGCGCAAGGGTGGCGCCGGCCGGAGCCGATACCACGCCCCCAAAATTAAGGTACGCAGGCAGGGAATCCACCACGTGCACCCCGGTCACTTCACGGCCCGGCATCGGCCCGTTGCCGAAAACCCTTCTCCATGTATAACCGTCCCATTCTTCAATTAAAATATTGTTAATTGATACCGGCGTGGTTTCGCACGCGTGCTTGTTGACTTTATTCCACGTAACCGAAGTGCCGTCCCCTTTTGTCCAGTCCGGATTTATGGGAAACATCGGCTGGTCCGGCCCGCTTACATTCATAGCAGTGGTCTGCTGCGACCAGTCGTCTGTCCAGTCCTGCGGATTCATATATGTGGAATCAAAAAGCCTTACTTCAAAATAAAAAGGCGATGTGACAGTGCCCATATGGATTCTGCTCATCATGCCGTAATAATTATAAAGGTGGTGTGTGGGTGTGGAGGGCATGGAATTAAATGTCATCATAAGCCTTTGGTTCCAGGATTTACCGGTAGCATCAGTACATGCCGTCGGCATGCACGCAACAAAATCTTCGGTTGTCATTGAGATAGTGGCGTCAAACGGAGCGCTGGAATTTTTAGCAATGCCCCATTGTGTGCCGTGAAGCGCGGAATTTACAAAATACGAAATGCGATAATTTGACCAGTCTATTACAGGCTCCGCGGCTTCGTGATGCGCGGCAAAATCCAGTTTGTATTCAGAAGAGTTTGTCTGCAGCGGATTTACGCCGGCTGCCCAGTTAATCCCGGATCTTCCGCCGTTTATCCAGCCCGCGGCTGCAGCAGAATTGCAGAAATCTATAGTATAAGTGATTGTATCGCCCACGTTTACCAAAGACACATTCGCGGTCTTTGTAATTGTAAGCGCGGCTGACACTATATCTATGCAGTTTCTTCTTAACACCGTAGACACCTCATTTGGGAATTCGCTTGATGTCCATCCTGTGCCATTACTGCATCGTACGTCCGCGAAGTTGCAGTAGCGCCCCTGCGCCGCGTCTGCTTTTACCCTTGCAACCATGGTTATGCCGCCCATTGTGGCTCCGTAATTCTGGTTTCTCATCCCGGTGACGGTAAATCCACCCCACTCATAAACGCCCGTGGCGGCATCCGAAGAACTTGGCGCGGGAGTGGAGGAAACAAATTCAATAGCGCTTGGAAGCGTGTCACGTACGTAAACATTCGCGGCATCCATGGAACCGTAATTGCGGTAATTTATCCAGTAGGTTATTGTATCGCCGGGGAAACCGTAAGTTTTATTCATTGACTTATAGACTTTCATATTGGCGGTGGGCACAATGTCGCAGGCGTTTATCCAGTTGCCTGTAAGAATCATAAGCCCCACCTGACGGAAAAATCCGTGAAAATACGCAGGAACAGAAGAAAGGTAATTATCGCCGGGGGTTGTAACGTCCCACTCTATCATCAGTTCCCTGAAGAACTGCCCCATTAAATCAAAATCCTGCGAAGCCACAATAGCGGGCGCTGACGCGCCAAACCTGTTCAAGTGATACGTCCAGAATTCCGACCCGTCAAGGTTATATGCGGTTAAAGCCGCAACGCCGTTAAAAGATATTTTAGAAGACCCGTAAACCTTGCACGCAAGGCCTGTTGCCTGCGGGTTTCTATAAAAGTTTGTCTGTTTTATCGCGGCCTGATACTGCCAATTATTGCCGCCGGGAATTATGGCGTGGTTAATAGGGTCCCAGTCTTCCGCCGGATTGCCGTTCCATAAATAATCAAGTATATTTCTTAAAGGCGCGCGGAAGTCCTCGCCGCCCACGTTAAAGTTCTGAAAAGTAACCGTAGACCCTGTTACCGTATACTGCCCCGCGTCAATCACTTTATTCGCGCTTGCCGCAAGCCTTCCCATAACCCAGTTGGAAGCGGCTGTAGCGCGGAAAAACTGATTGTAGTTCCATGCGGGGTCGCCGTTTGCCTGCAAGACTTCCGCGAAACACCTGTAATAACCGGGCGCTGTGTAATCATAATAAGAATTTGCCTGCGTACCGCCCCTGTTGGGTTTGTCGCCGGGCTGCAGCGCACCCCAGTTTGTAAGTTCCGGCCATGTGTTGCCCCCTTTTACGTAGCCGTCAAAACCAATATCGCCGGAGTCATAGTAATTGTCTCCCACAATATCGCCTTCATCTTTAGCAACCATAAAACGCATAAGGTCAAGCGCCATTTGTTTGTACTGTATTGCAGGCCGCCCGTTGGCGTTGTTTGCGCCTGAACCGCCCGGTGCGTAATAACCGGTGTTGTCGCCCCACTGTTTCCACGCTATAAGGCACGCAAGTGCGATATCATCATCGCCGTCAGTGGCGGCGTCAGAACCGGGGCCCGCCCATGCCGGCGCCCACGCGCCAAAGTTATATCCCGGATTGTAAATTGTATTCGTGGAGTATATTTTGGATTTATTGAAATAATTGTTTTCAACCAGATAAAACCACAGCCCGTCAAACGCGTCCTTGTCGCACATTAAGGCGGCACCCAAAAGCGCGTAACCATGGCCTTCAGAGCAGTAAGGGCTGGACGTGTCTTTAATTAAGTTAACATTTACAGGTGCGCCGGCAGCGTTCTGATACGTTATTGTCCCGGCGTAATTAAACTCATTTGAATGTATCTTCCACGCGTCGCGCATCCACATTTCCATTTCCGCGTGGGAAACGCCGTCAGGCAGGTGTGACGCAAGGGTGTCCCCGCCCACGTAATTTATAAACTGCGGGAAAGGCATAACAGGATTCCCAGAGTTAATGTTTATGTTTATAGCGGCAAATGAAGAAATAGATATACCTATGGCTGCTGAGAGTTTTTGTCAAATGTTGTGTATGGATAAGAACTCAGCATCCTAAGCTGCCAATTCCAGACCATCAACATATTTTACTCCAAGCATAACCTTCTCCACTTCTTTGTGTTTGTGAAGCCGTTTCCAACTGTTTGAAGCTTTTTCTAAAAGTTTAAAGACCATCATTTCTGTTCTGTCGCCAACCCAATTCCCGCGTGTCTTAGCGCTCCTAAGTCTGGCCGTCGCGAACGTTGACTCTATCGGATTTGTTGTCCTAATATGCGTCCAATGAGCTGCGGGATAGTTATAAAAAGTCAACATACGATTTTTGTCTTTTAAAAGGCAATCCACAGCCTTTGGGTATTTATCTTCGTAAGTATTTACAAAACGTTCCCACTCAGTCAACGCTTCTTTTTTTGATGGCGCCATATATATGGACTGCAACATCGCCTTAGCTTGTTTCTGTTGAGATTTATGTATTTTGTCCAATACGTTAGCTGTTTTATGTACCCAACAACGTTGCCCTTCGGCTTCAGGATACACTTGCTTGGAAGCCGACCAGAAGCCGAGTGCTCCGTCACCTATAAACAATTTTGGAGCTTTTAAACCGAGCGCTTTTATGTTTCTCAATAAACTTAACCACGATTCCGTACTTTCGCGATATCCGGTTTCTATTGTTATTAATTCCTTTTTGCCTGTCTTTGTTGCTCCGACAAGCACAAGAACACATATGTCTTCGCTGCTGTTTCTTGAACCAAAATATATACCGTCAACCCATACATAACAGTATTCTTTATCTTTTAAACTCCGTTTTTTCCAAGCTTTCAATTCATCTTTCCAGGTGTCAAGCATACGCGATATGCTTGATGCCGATAATCCGTTTGCCTTATCTCCAAACATCTTTCTCAGCGCCGGCTCAAAGTCACTTGTAGATAGACCATGTAAGTATAGCAACGGTATTGTTTCTTCGATTGTCATACTTTTTCGTTTGTACCGTGGTGCTATTGTGCTTTCAAACGATTCCGGTTCACCATCTTCGTCTGTAATTCCGCGATTTTTCACTCTTGGAACCTGTAATTTAAGCTCACCAACCGGGGTCAAAAGGTTCCTTTCTTTGCCATATCCGTTGCCAACAAAACCCAACTTGCCGTCTTTCAATCGGAGACTTTTTCTCGCCTCCAAAAAGTCGTTTCGTTCTTTTTCCAAAGCAAACTTGACACGTTCAACGGCGCCTAAATACACAAGTTCGTCAAGTGAAAGCGGTGAAACTTCTTCTTGATTTAAAACCTTCTCCTTGCTATTCTTTCTCATAGCGGCGTTCCTCCTTATAATATTTTCTTGGCGAACTTATTATAGGATACGTCGCTCTTATTTCATACACAACTTTTGATTATAACTCGGGGCTGCTGAAGCTGTAAGTAAAACCTTTAATAGCTTCAAAACAGATACCTTCTTTCGTAATATGAAATCCCGTTCTGTTGATTGCATTATTATATATTTTATTAATATATAAGTCAATCAACGGTTTACACGTTTAATTTAGACAATACAAAACAAATAAGGTTTCTTTATTTCTGTCCATAAATAACCTTATTTTTAAGGGGGTTTTTAGTTTTTGAACAAAAACTTAACCTTTCAAAAAGCTAATATATTATATATATCACAATTTTTATTTGTATATTCTGTTTAGTTTATGGCATAATCATAATAATTTGGCGGGCAATTAAAACAAGGCGGAGGAATAAATGGTACCACGCAAGGATTTCCGGCTGATTGCTTTTAAGATTTTAAACGATACCTTTGTCAGCAGACGCTGGGTAAAAGAGTCCATAGAAGACAACATGGGCGATATAAACGAAGAACACCGCGACATCGCCAAAATATACGAGCTTTGCTACGGCATTCTGCGCAACAAATCCCTTATTGATTTCCGCCTTTCAAAATTCATAAAAAAACCCGTTGAAGACATTAAACTTTTAAATATCCTGCGCATCGGTTACTGGCAGATTAAAAAAATGGACTCTATCCCGCCCTACGCGGCAATAAACACCTGCGTTGACCTTGCAAAGGAATTTGTCCATCCAAAGACAGGCGGTTTTATCAACGCTGTATTAAGGAACCTTTTACGCGATAAATCAGAAGACGGGATTTCAAAGAAAAAACCCGAAGATTATCTGGCAACAACATATTCCTATGAAAAGTGGATGGTTAAGTTTTTTCTTAAGCATTACCCAAAAGAAGCGGAAGCAATTATGCAGGCAGGCAACATAAAACCGCCGTTTTTTATAAGGGTCAACACGCTTAAGACAAATACGGAAGAACTTGTAAAAACACTTAAACAAAATGATATAGAAGCGGAACCGGTAAAAAACTTCAAATCCGCCATGCTTGTGAAATCGGGTAATGTTATAGAATGCGAGCCGTTTGCCAAAGGCCTTTATTACGTTCAGGACCTTGCGTCACAGTCCCTTGGGACGTTTATTGACGCCGGCCCAAAAGACAGCGTAATTGACATAGGCAGCGCGCCCGGCGGCAAAGCCGCGTTTATGGCAATGGCAATGGAAAACAAGGGCGGGATAGCGGCAATTGAATCAGACGCGGGCCGCGCCCGGATGATAGACAACACAACAGCGCGCCTTGGCATAACAAACGTGAAAGTTTTAACCCACGACGCAACACTTGATATTCCCGCGCTGCACGACACCGCGGATAAGGTGCTGGTGGACGCGCCGTGTTCAGCGCTTGGGGTAATAAGGCGGCATCCGGAAAAAAAGTGGTGCCTGGAAGAAACAGAGTTAAAGGACTTCCCCAAAACACAGCTGGCGATACTAAAAACCGCCGCAGGCTGGGTAAAAAAAGGCGGGGAGCTGTTCTATTCCACCTGCACCATAAACCCTGCTGAAAACGAGGGCGTGGCGGAGAAGTTTTTGGAAAGCGTTGACGGTTTCAAACAGGTTGCAGTTACAGAAAATTCAAAATTCAGCAATTTTATAAAAAAGAAATATTTCGTATCATTACCGGGAAACGAGATGAATATGGACGGGTTTTTTATAGCCCGGTTTATGAAAAAGTAGCGAATTAAGCTATAGGCAGTTAAGCTATAGCGGAAGGCAGAGATGAAATCATAAGCTATAGCCAGCTAAGCATAATAATCTGTTCAACAGCAACAAAAAATCCAATACCCAATTTTTTCTATTTTTTTTGCTTTCGCCTTAATGAAATAAGACTTGCAGCAATTACTTTCAAAATTTCTTCAAGATCTTTTTTTAATTCTTCCATTCCTTTCACTTCAGATTCCGCTGTATCAGAAATCAGCCTTAACCAATGCATAGTCTCATTACCCGACTTAAGGGCTATTTCAAAATATCTGGCATATTCCTTTTCCGTGCCTGAATACTTTGCCTCGCATACGTTGGCAGAAATGGAAGTGGCGGATCTTATCGGCTGGTTTAATATAGTTCTGTATACTTTATCCGAAAACAACGGCCTTAAACACTTTATTAACTTTACAGAAAATTGATAAGCCCTTTCCCTTAATTCGAATTTATACCCCACAAATACCCCCTATGTTTTTATTACATAAACTTTGCCAATTACTTGTCTGCTATTACTTATCCGCCTTATGTTTCCCGCTATTGCTTATCTGCTTTTTATTTTCCGCTTATGCTTAACTGCCTATAGCTTAACTGCTTACATTCTCTTCCATTTCTCCAGATTTGCTTTCCTCTGCGCGAATGTCGGATGTGTGGAAAACAATGACGCCAGCATGCCGGCTGTAAACGGGCTGGCGATAAGCATGTGCTGCGTCGCGGGAGTGGCGTGCGTGGGAAGCTGTTTTTTCATCCCGCCTGTTATGGATTCAAGCGCGGAAATCAAATCCTGCGGCCTGCCTGTAATATTGGCGGCTTCGGTGTCAGCGGCGTATTCCATGGAGCGTGATATCATCATCTGTACAAGAATAGCGGCTATCGGTCCAAGTATCATTATTAAAAGCCCGCCAATTCCGCCGCCGTTGTCATCATCCCTTCCGCCGATAAACATACCCATGCGCGATAACATCATTATGGCGCCGGCCGCGGACGCGGCAATTGTGCCTGTTAAAATATCACGATGCTTTACGTGTGAAAGTTCATGTGCAAGGACAGCTTCAAGCTGGCGCTGGTCCAATGTATTTAATAAACCTGTGGTGACAGCCACAACAGCGTGTTTGGGGTTTCTTCCTGTGGCAAAAGCGTTTGGCGAAGGTTCATCCACAATATATACCTTTGGCATGGGAAGCTGTGCAATGGTTGTAAGCCTCTGAACCGCGGCGTAAAGCTGCGGCGCCTGCTGCGGGGTTACCGGCTGCGCCCTGTACGCTGCAAGCACCATTTTATCCGAAAACCAGTAACTGAAAAAATTCATGCCTATTGAGGCAACAAATGCTATCATCATCCCCTGCTGCCCGCCGAAGTAATTTCCTATAAACATAAAAAGCGCCACCATTGCGGTCATTAACAATCCTGTTTTTAAGTAATTCATCTCTTTTTTTCCTCCTTAATAATTATATAATCCCGTTTAGGGATAAAAAAAAGGCGGAACACGCATTATTGCGCCCCGCCCCTTTATTAAAATTAATTTGTATTTTATGTCAACTGCCGCGGGCTAAAGACCCGCGTCTACCACATCCAAAACAAAAACGACCAAACATTTTCCGCTTATGCTTATCTGCTTTTTGCTTAATTGCTTATGTTTACTACCCCACAAGCTCCGCTATCATTTTCTTGTCTTCATCTTTTAAAACAAGAAATTCAATGCCTATCCTGTACTTTTTAATGTTTGAATCCTTTGCCACCCAGCGCACTTCCGCGAATGTGACAATCGTTTCTTTGCGGCCTTCAACGGTAAATTCCAGCCTTAAAATCTGCGCGGGCACAAGTTCGCTTTCATCAAGCAGCTGTATGCCGCCAATGCTGATATTGGCGCTTTCAGTGACCTTTCTGGATGCCTGCCTTTTAATATCATCAATTTCATTTGGCACGGAAACAACTTTATACGAAACATGTATATTTTTATCCGCCCTTTTAAACTTTCTTCTTTCTATGTAAAGTTCGCTGTCTGCCATATCTGTCCCCTTTCAGTCATATAGTGAGTTTATTATAAACCTAATAAAGCCGTGTGTCAATAAGCGAGGCCGTAAAATACAAAAGGCGGCGCAAATACGCCGCCTTTTGTATTTTTATTTTATTTAATTCAGTTTTTCGCCGTCATCCGCGGTAAGGGTCCTGAAAACAACAACCTTTAATTTCTTTACTTCCTTTTCGCCTGAATCTTTTTGCCCTTCAATATATATTATGTATACGCCGCTTGAAATCGAAGCTCCGCCGGCGGATTTGGCATCCCATATAAGGCTTCCCGCCATCCTGTCCACCCTGAATTCCTTCACAAGTTCGCCCGCAATATTATAAATCTTTACCCTTACCGTACCGGGGCCCGCGTTCGCCCAGGCAATTGTCATCGGTATGTTTAATTCAGGTATTACATAATACGGATTCGGGTATGCCTTTACCTCTCCAAGTGAGTCATTCCCGGATTCATTCAATATGGTGACCGATTTGGATGCCTCTGTCTTAAACCCGTCGCCTGTCTTTACTTCCACCTGTATTTCATAAACGCCGGAAGACACCATTTTGCCTTCGTTATTCTTGCCGTCCCACATAATCGACGCGCCGTCAGCATAATTTATTAAAACGCCGGGATTGTCCTTTCCTATAATCATAACATCATCAATGCCAAGGCTTATCCTGCCCGCTGTGGCTTTGCGTTCTTCTATCCTGCGGACCAGTTCTCCGGCGGTATTATATATATTTATCCTGACATATTCTTCGCTTCTTATCAGCTGAACTTCCCTGTTTGTGGTTTCAAGGTGTCCGTATTCATCCTTGACCCCTATTTTTATATAATAAAGGCCGTTGGTTAATGCCTGGCCGTTATCATTGGAACCGTCCCATGCGAACTTAATTTCAAGCCCGCCAAGCTGGTCCGGCGTCATAAGGCCCGGCATTATAAATTCAAGCGGATTTATATTTCCGGACGCGTCCATATCAAACGGGTCATAGACCTCCGCGTCTTTGCCGTTAACGCGCATATAAAGGTCGCCGATATTTTCGGATATCCTTACTTCGCATATCAGTTTTACGCGCTCCCCTGCTTCGTTGAACGCTTCAATTTTCAACACATACGGGAAAGGAACCGGCGTAAGGGTGACAGTCGGCGTAGGCGTATTTGTGGCGGACATTGTGTTTGTGACAGTTGCCGTAAACGTCGGCGTTGGCGTGGAAGTTAAAGTAATGGTAAGCGTGACTGTCTGGGTGGAAGATGGCGTAGCTGTTGGCGTGGCTGTCCTTGTTATTGTGACGGTTGAAGAAGGCGTTGCCGTAGGCGTTGGCGTGTTGGTTTGTGTGTTTGTCGGCGTGAATGTGGGGGAAACAGTGTTGGTGGGCGTTGCCGTGGGCGTATTTGTATTGGTAACAGTATTTGTAGGTGTTGCCGTGCGCGTTATTGTCACGGTTGAAGAAGGCGTTGCCGTGGGCGTAGGCGTACCTGTAAGCGTTACAGTGGGCGTATTTGTCCAAGTGGCAAAAAAGGTAACGGTAATTGTAGGCGTGGCAGTTGAAGTGGGTGTATCTGTCCTTGTAACGGTTATTGTTGCCGAAGGTGTTGCCGTCGGCGTTGCGGTATATGTAATTGTTGTGGTTGCGGTATTTGTAACTGTCGCTGTGGGTGTTGCAGTCTTTGTGTCCGTGGGAGTCGGCGTGGCTGTTCTGGTAACCGTTATAGTGGGAGTATTGGTCATGCTTTCCCAGTAAGTAAGCGTTATTGTCGGCGTGGGCGTATTTGTCTCTGTATTGGTCCTTGTTACTGTCACTGTCGCTGTGTACGTTACCGTGGGAGTTGCCGTAAATGTGACGGTTCCGGTGGCTGTGGGTGTGGCTGTGGGCGATGACGTAACTGTGGAAGTGGGCGTGGCTGTTATTGTAATTGTCCTGGTCGGCGTGGCAGTCGGCGTGTTTGTCATTGTATCAAAGAATGTAATTGTAACCGTAGGCGTGGAAGTGTTTGTAGGCGTGGCCGTCCTTGTAACTGTGACGGTTGATGTTAATGTTGAAGTTGATGTGGGCGTCGCGGTAAGCGTGGCTGTGTATGTAATTGTGGTGGTTGCCGTTAAAGTGAAAGTGGATGTGGATGTGGCTGTCGGCGTTGATGTCCTTGACATTGTCGGGGTGGATGTATTTGTCACTGTAACCGTGGGTGTTGAAGTCAAAGTCTGTGTCGCTGTGAGTGTGTTGGTCCTTGTAGCTGTCGTGGTATTTGTAAAGGTTATTGTCCTTGTAACTGTCCGTGTGGCGGTCATTGTGGAAGTCGGCGTCGGCGTGGGCGATTCAAGCATGGGCTGTATTTCAACGGTTGCCACTGATGTCATAAAAGGCGTACCTGCGGCATTCTTTACCCAGCCGACATTGGTGACGGATTCAAAAGTTTCTGTAGGAGTGGCTGTCGGAACGGAACATGGCAGTACTCCCGAAGCAGGGTCAAGAGTCCCTGCAGTGTCAAGCCATTCGTCTTCAAGTATTCCGCCCCTGAATAAAGCAACATGCGCGTAATCATAATACGTTGTTGTGCTTATGGGAGGATGGCTGTAATCATCACAGCCTGCGTCAAACGGGTTTGGATATCCATTTAAATATATCTGCATTCTTCCGGCCATCCAACCGCCGGCCGCTATCGGATTTTGCGGTGTAAAAGGAACAGAAACCTGAACAGTAGCGTGGTCTACTGCACACGGGAAAGCAGTCTGAACCAGCGCGCCCGTGCTTCCCGCCTGATTCCACCCCGCCGTTGAAGGAAAAGCGGTAGTATAATTACCTGACACCTGCGGAGAATTTACATTGTATGTCCCTGCATTATCAAACCATGTCACAATATTAAAAGGCCCTGATACGGCAGCTCCGGTATTATTAATAATGGCAAACTCTATTGTAATACTATTTGAAGCGCAGGGGTCTGCCGTAATTCTGGTTTTAAGGTCAAGCCCGGCGGCGCCAAAAGAATATGAAGCAGACAGAAAAACAACTGCCAGTGAAAACAACACCCTGTTTAATCTGCTGTTCATTTTTAACTTCATAAACATCTCCATAAATTTAAAACATATATAAAAACTTAATTTATTCTTCCCGCCCAGCTTACGCATCCGGAAGCGCCCGGATTCTGCGTTCCTATGTTCCATGTAATTGTTCCGCTTGTGGCGCCTATTGACACCCCTGTGCCGCCGTTATTAATGGCTGTTACCGTTGTCCTTGGCGGTATGGGGTCTGTTACCACAATATTTGAAGGAAGCTCGCCGGTATTTTCCCAGCAGAGAGTAAACGTGACTATATCCCCAAGGTCTATAAGGTTCGGATTTGCCGTCTTTACAAGGGTAACATCTTCTATGCAGTTAACTGTCAGCACCACGTCATTTGAGACCTGCGTAACGCCCACGCCGTTTATTGACGCCCTGTTTGTTATCGGGTCGCACGACGTTACTTCCGCCCACCACGTAAATGTTCCTGCTTCATCGCCTGCAACTGTAAAAGCGGACGTCCACTGGCTGCCGTTATTACTGATTGTATGGGGCAGCGGCGAAGAAGAACCGCGGAATGTAAGCTGATCTTCCGGATAATCATCCGTGACTGTTATGGGTTCATTGCCCGTAAATCTTGGTTCGTATATTACAAAATTATTGTATAAGTCATCAACGCAGCAGTTATCGCCGCCCTGGTTTGCAACGCCGGTTTTCCATGTATCAGAAGCGCACGAAGAATTTGCAGGAGGCGATGTGTCTGTCCAGGTTATAACCCAGCCGCCGGGTTCGGGGTCGCCCTTTACCCAAACCTTAGCGCGGAACTGATAATCACCTAATGCTTCCACTTTCATTGTGTACCACTTGTTGGTTTCAATATCCATCGGAGTTGTTCCCGAAGCCGGCCATATACAGGTTGCCGGATCGCCATTGCAGCGCTGGAATCCCAGCGAACCGTTGCCGTTGCCGCCTATTGTGACGTCAACTGACAATACCGCGGAATATGCAATTGCCCCTGCCCCGCTTACATTGTTATTTCTTATAAAAACAAGCGCATCAGCCCCTTCGTAAGAAGCTTCTATCATTACATCTGTTACAATTATACCTGTGCAGAAAGTGGCCGGGTCGTTATGAACAAGACCGGGATAATCCTTTAGCGGGGAAGAACCCCTTAAATACCTGTCGCCTGTGCCGCACGGGTCTTCAATTGTCCAGCCGTCTCCTACTCCGCCGGGTGCGGCAATTGACCATCCCGCAGGCGGGTTTGCCGGGCCTGTGGGATTATTGTCAAAAGGTTCATAAACAATAAGTTTTGACCCTTGCAGGTCATATTCAACAAGATAAGTGATTGTGTCGTGCAATCCGACCTGTGTGACTGTTTCAGATTTGGAAATATTTAAAGCAGGCTCGCCAACCCTTAAATTTGCGGCAGATGTCTTGGTTGTTGATCCAATTTTGCCGGTGGCTGTATTGCTTAAAAGCGTATTGTCAGCTATATCAGTATTCATCCTTAAAAGCACCCATACCGTACCTTCCGCTTTTCCCTGAACATTGGTCCTGTTTGGCAGCGTCCAGGTTAGCGTCTGCGGAAGCGGGCCTACAGTATAAGACCCCACAATCCCGGAGGGCCCGGCTGATACTATACTTACATTAGCGGAGTTTACTCCAAAATTAAGCGGGTCAGTTATTACAAGCTGGCCGTTCTGGTATGAATAATCTATTGAATACACAAATAAATCGCCCGCGTCCTGCAAATTACCTTCAACTTTTTTATTGATTGTAAAATCAGGCGGCAATAACGGTATTGTCCACGATGTTGAATCGTGCTGGCAGGTGCCGTCAAAACCAACCCATTCGCCGCCGCCGATATTTGAATCTTTCATTCCCGCGTGAAGATATAGTGTTGTATTTGTACACCCCGGAAAACTGTCAGCCGAAGGCACTTTAATTGTATATTCCCTGTAATAGGTAAAACCCTGGCCGCCGCCGCACAGCGTGCAGTTGTATCCTGTTGTAACGCCTGACTGATTGTTTGCTTCGCACCCAATGCTGTTGTCCGTGCCGCCGGGCATACCCACAGGCGTAAGGTTTGACTGGCACGCCACGTTCTGTTTTCCGTAAACAACAAACATCTGCCCCTGCCCTGAAAGCTGCGCGTTTAAAAGGGTGGGTGAAGTGCTTATTGCCATTGCCAAAGAACCGTCGCTGCAGCACTGGGAACAGTATGTTATTTTAACAACAGCTGATTCGCCAAAGTTAGGGTTTGGAGGGTCAATTGAAAGGTCAAGGATATAAGGCTGGGCGGAAATTATTACAGGCAGAAAAACAGCCAGTGCCGCAATTGCGGCTGTTATTAATATTTTTTTCCTTTTAATTACAGGCGCCGTCATAATTTTCTCCTGTATTCGGCAGTTTGTCCCTAATTAACCGGCAGTTGTCCCCTAAATTAAATCTTCCTAATTATATTGGACAACCCGCCCCAAAAAAGGTTTCGTTTTAGTAATCATATTTTACCCTGCAAAACTTCTTTTGTCAAACGATTAAAAAGGGATAACTACTGAAGGTCAGATGGTTGGAAGGTCAGATGGTCGGTTTAAACATTGAAACCTTTGAAAACATCTCCGTTGTCCGCTTCTGCTTATCTGCCTAATGCATAATTGCCTATTTCTAAACTCAACTGCCGCGGGCTAAAGACCCGCGTCTACCACTACGTAATACAATTATAAACTTCAGACCCGAATGATTTTTTTTCCGACCTTCCGACCTTCCGACCTTCCGACCTTCTGACCCTCCGACCTTCCGCTCCTCCTCTATTCCTCTTCCAGATTATTCCCTATTATAACCGCAAGTTTTTCTGTCCTGTTTTCCCGCTCGCCGGAATCTTTCTGCGCATCTATCCTGCATATGTAAACCCCGCCTGACACCAAAGCGCCGCCCGCGCTCTTTAAATCCCATTCCACAAAGCCCTTGTACAGTTCGCAGCCAAGCTGCCTTATAAGTTCGCCTTTGATATTATAAATTTTGAATACCGCAGTTCCGGTATTAACAGCACTCCACGCTATTTTAACCGGCCCTATGATTCCGCCTGTAACGTAATGAGGATTAGGGAATATTTTTACTTCTCCCAACACCTCTCCGCTGCCGTCTTTTATTATTGTTATTGTTTTTGACGCCAGTATTGAATAATTGTCCCCTGTTTTTATTTCAACCTGTATCTCATACAGCCCGGAATCCACCAGCCTGCCTTCCGAGTTTTTTCCGTCCCATTCAATCGACTGCCCGGGCGCGTAATTTATAAGGACTTTCGACTGTCCTTTTCCTCCGATTAGGGCGGTCTCTTCCAGGCCAAGGCTGACAGAGGAGCCCGAAAGATTAGGCGCGTCAATACTGCGCACAAATTCACCGGCGGTGTTGAATATGTTTATTCTGACGTATTTCTCCACGTTTAATACCTGAATATCAACTATCCTTGTTTCAACGTTTCCATATTCATTCTCAACCGATATCTTAATATAATAAGCGCCGTTTGAAACTTTCTGGCCGTTGTCCGCAGTGCCGTCCCACGGGTATTCCGCGGCAAGGTCCCCGCCCTGTTGGTCGGTAGTCTGGATATTCGGAAGCTTAATTATCACTTCTTCCGCGTGAGGATTGATGCTGCCTGATTCCATTCCGTTTACAAGAAGTATGACATTTGATATCACTTCGGATATTCCGGCAGACGCGACCTCTTTGACCCTTTCTCCTGCCGAATTATATATTTCAATGTGCATTACATAAGGAAGCGGCACAGGTGTCAAAGTGGCGGTAGGCGTGGGCGTATTGGTCGGCGAGGAAGTATTTGTCATTGTGATTGTAAAAGTAACCGTTGGCGTTGATGTTAGGGTGACAGTCGGTGTTGCTGTCCTTGTGGCTGTGGGCGTATTTGTCAGGGTTACTGTCGGGCTTCCGGTTACAGTGGATGTCGGCGTCGCGGTAAGCGTGGATGTCGGCGTCGCGGTTATTGTTACTGTCGGAGTTGATGTGCCGGTTGATGTCGGAGAAATTGTATTTGTGGGCGTCGCTGTCGGCGTGTTTGTCTGAGTATTTGTCGCTGTCGCGGTAAAGGTGGAAGTAATTGTTATTGTCGGCGTCGCCGTAAGCGTTGATGTGGGCGTTGCAGTAAGCGTGATTGTGGGAGTATTTGTCTGCGATATTGTGTTTGACGGAGTGGCAGTCGGGGTAATAGTCTCTGTAATGGTAAGCGTCGCGGTTGCCGTTGATGTTTCGGTAATTGTCAGCGTTATCGTTAAAGTGGAAGACGGAGTGGCGGTAAGCGTGATCGTCGGCGTCGCGGTCTGTGATACCGTGTCCGTGGGAGTTGCCGTAGGCGTAATTGTATCTGTTATCGTGGAAGTCGCGGTTAAAGTTGAAGTGTGCGTAATAGTTGCAGTGGCTGTAAGCGTTGCCGTTTCAGTTGATGTAAGCGTCACAGTCGGCGTATCTGTCGCGGTGTTTTCAAAAGTATTTGTCGCGCTTGGGGTTGCCGTCATTGTTATAGTCGGCGTGTCTGTCTGCGACACTGTATCGGACGGGGTTGCCGTAAGTGTTACAGTAGGAGTATCTGTAAAAGTAATTGTCCCTGTCGCTGTATGCGTAACAGTCGGCGACGCGGTTGCAGTTCCTGTCGGCGTGGCTGTTATTGTAATTGTCGGAGTTTCTGTCTGCGATACAGTATCAGACGGCGTTGCCGTGAATGTTATTGTGGGCGTTGCCGTAAAGGTCACCGTACCGGTTGCCGTAGGTGTTGCAGTCGGCGATGAAGTTATTGTAGCCGTGGGCGTGGCTGTTATTGTAATTGTCGGAGTGTCTGTCTGCGATACCGTATCAGACGGCGTTGCCGTGAACGTTATTGTGGGCGTTGATGTAAAAGTAACCGTACCTGTTGCCGTCGGTGTTGCCGTAGGCGATGAAGTGATTGTAGCGGTGGGTGTTGCTGTTATTGTTATCGTCGGAGTGTTTGTCTGCGATATTGTGTTTGTAGGCGTCGCGGTTAATGTGTTAGTGGGCGTTGCGGTAAAAGTAATTGTTGAAGTGGGCGTATCTAAAACAGTATTCGTGGACGTCGGCGTTGCCGTGAATGTAATTGTCGGAGTGTTTGTCCGTGATACCGAATTGGTAGGCGTAGCCGTTAATGTATCAGTGGGTGTTGCGGTGAATGTCACGGTTCCTGTCGCAGTAGGCGTTGCTGTGGGTGATGATGTTATTGTAGCTGTCGGAGTTGCAGTTATTGTAATTGTCGGAGTGTTTGTCTGTGATATTGTGTTTGTCGGTGTTGCGGTTAATGTATTTGTGGGTGTTGATGTAAACGTAACAGTTCCGGTTGCCGTAGGCGTTGCAGTCGGCGATGATGTAATTGTCGCCGTGGGAGTTGCCGTAACAGTTACAGTGGGCGTGTTTGTCCGCGATACCGTGTTTGTCGGCGTGGCTGTCAGTGTCTGCGTCGGCGTTGCTGTAAAAGTTATCGTCCGCGTGGCAGTATAAGTTATTGTCCTTGTCGAAGTAAGCGTGGATGTGGGGGTGGCTGTAAAAGTTATTGTATAAGTAATTGTCTGAGTTGCGGTGCGTGTAGCTGTAGGCGATGCCGTAATTGTAGCCGTGGGCGTTGCAGTCATTGTAACAGTGGGCGTGTTTGTCCGCGATACCGTGTTTGTCGGCGTCGCGGTTAAGGTTTGCGTCGGCGTTGCCGTAAAAGTTATCGTCCGCGTGGCAGTATAAGTTATTGTCCTTGTTGAAGTAAGCGTGGATGTGGGGGTGGCTGTAAAAGTTATTGTATAAGTAATTGTCCTTGTATTGGTGGCGGTGGCGGTGCGCGTAACCGTAACAGTCGGGGTCGCAGTCAGCGTTAAAGTCGGCGTTGATGTAAGCGTCCTTGTCATAGTTGCCGTCATAGTGGCTGTGGGAGTTGCGGTCTGTGTTATCGTCCTTGTACTTGTCATTGTTGCCGTCGGCGTGGGTGAAGAACACAGATTTGTCATATTAACCGTTGAAACCATAGTTGGCGTTGTCTGATAAGCCAGAGACGCAAGATTATACCAGTCGCATCCAGCGCGCGTATTCATCCTTATCCTTATAGGCAGTGTATAGCACCCCGTAAAACCCGGATTTGTAAAACTTACGGTATAATTCCTGACCTTGCTGCTAACTTCGCTGTGGGAAACGCTGCTTATACCGGAAACCGGATTTCCGATATAATAAGGGTCAAGATAACTCCATGTGTCTGTTGATGAAGACCAGTCATCCCTTATAACAAGGCTTCCGGAAGAGACCGCCCCTCCTGTATTGCATATCTGAATATTAAAAGTAATTTCATCGTTAACGGCGATGTTTGTGGTTTTGCTTGCGGATTTTACAATTGTAAAATTTGGCGGCATTGTGGGCGTCATTGTCGGCGTGATTGTCCTTGTAACAGAAGGTGTAAATGTCGGTGAACAGTAATTGTTTAAAACAACCGTGGAGACTATTGTGGGAGAGCCCATGTAGCTGTTAAGCGTTGCGTCATTATGCCACGGCCCGCACTGATAATCGTAATTTACAGATTTTGTATACATAGGAATGTCAACACATCCGGTGAAACCGGGCTGCTGAAAATAAATCGTATAAGTTTTTAATTTATCCGACCCGCTGGTTGCGTAATAATCAATACCCACAGCCGGATTATCAACATTATAAGGGCCGTAAAACTGAAAAGTTCCCGGCGCCGAAGTCATATCATCCGTTATCGTCATAGAACCCTGCCACGCAGCTCCGCCTGTATTGCAGAGCCTCATCGTGAATGTTATTTCTTCAGCCCCGTTTATTGTGGTTTTATTCGAGGACTTTACCATGGTAAAATTTGGCGGCGCCGGGCAGTAATTTTCAACAACCGCAGTTGCCACAACCGTAGGCGACGCAAGGTAAGAAAGATTTGCCGTGTTGTCCCATATATCGCAGAAAGTCGGCACTCCGCTGTAAAGCCTTACTGCATAACTGTAGTCATAGCAGGTATCGGCGGGAAACCCGTTGGCAAAAGTTATTTCTGCCGTCTGGCCTGTCCCTTCGTAATCTATCAATCCAAGCATTGTATCTGTGTAATCTCCCGGCCAGAAGTACTGCCAGTTATCGGCAGAGCTTGACCAGTCGTCGTTTATGGTCACGGGATTGCCGGACGTTCCGCCGCCTGTATTGCAGATATGCAGCGTAAAAGTTACGGTATCCGGCGGATTCTGCCCGATGTTCGTGGACGGATTTGCTGTTTTGCTTAAAGTAAAATGCGGCGGTTCGGGCGTAGGGTCAATTGGCAGGTCAAAACCCTGCCTTGTCAAAATTTCCTTACAGTCATCAGCGGCCGTTTCAGAGTCGGTGGAATAACTTAACGCGGGAAGAAGACTGTTGGTGGCAGGGTCATATATCCTTTTCCCGAATTTTTTTCCTTCTTCATAAGAAGGCATCACCCAGGACTGCCCTGAACCTGTTTGGTCATAAAGCGGGTCATACCAGTTTCGGCCGCCGTATGTGGGCATATCACCGGCAGGGCATGAATCATCATAGTGCAGGTCAATGTTTGCAATATCCGCGCTGCTTACGTAAGAATGGCCGCCTTCGGAACATGTGACATCAAGGCTGTATGACGTCCAAAGTTCATAAGCGCCTGTGTTAAGTGTCCTTACAGAAATCACGTTTCCGGTAGGCTGCAATAAAGCAAGCTGAGCTGCGTCTAAACTTATGCACAAAGGTGCGGGAGGTCCCGGGCTTCCGCTTACGTCGGAATACGGAAAAGCTGAATCAGCAGCGCCGCCGGGAAAGTCCCATAAATTAGTGTTGGTAATTAAGGTTCCGTTTATGTAAACCTGGGCTATGTCATCAACAGCGGCGCAAAGCTGTGCGGAAGCGGGTGTACAGGCGCTGTAAACAGGGGTATTTATAAGAATTGCCGTTATTGCCCAAAAAACTGCAACAAAGGCGATTCCGGAAACTGCGGATTTCTTTTTTACCGCTTTTTCCCCTGCCATAGCATCCCCCTTTAAAGAGAGCGCCTTTCTTAATTATATTAGACATCAAAACTATAAAATAGTTCCCCCAATTATTGATTTTATCAGATAATATTATACCTGTCAAAAGAATTAGAAAGAAGCGAGGGACGGAGGGTCGGAAGGTCGGAAGAAAATCATTCGTTCGAAAGTTTATCATTGTATTAAGCAGTGGTAGCCGCGGGCTTTAGCCCGGGGCAGTTGATTTT
>Ga0209717_1001131_pt1 | contig 29954 bp, 26 predicted proteins | sample AD_UKC048_MetaG_FD_184418 | JGI IMG/M metagenome (GOLD analysis project Ga0209717, IMG submission 184418) | Active sludge microbial communities of municipal wastewater-treating anaerobic digesters from USA - AD_UKC048_MetaG (SPAdes) (version 2) | ecosystem: Engineered > Bioreactor > Anaerobic >...
AAAATCAGCAGCATTGAAAGTTCTTTTTGATACACAGGTATTCGACTGGCAGATCAATGGCGGCATTTCCCGCTATTTTATCGAGGTACTGAACCGGCTCCGGCAGGATCAGGAAGTGGAAGTGCTTTTTAAATGCCGTCATTCTTACAATACTTATATTCAGGGTACGCCCTGGCTGACCAACCGGCCGGTACTGAAAAAATTACATTTCAAAGGCAAACTGGGCGCCCTCAAAATTATTAACCAGCAGATCAACCGGCCCTGGAGCAACCGGCAGCTGAGTAAAGAAAAAGCGGCCATTTTTCATCCTACCTATTATGATCCTTATTTTTTACAAAGATTGGGAAAACAAAAAATGGTACTGACGGTCTATGACCTGACCAATGAAAAATTTAATGACCATACGCCGCTGACCGAAAAAGTGCTGGGCTGGAAAAAGCAATTAATCGAAAGAGCTGATCATATCATTGCTATCTCGGAAAATACCCGGAAAGACGTAATTGATTATTATCACGCGGATCCGGATAAAGTAACCACGGTTTACCTGTCTGGTGGATTCGACGCCGCAGTGCTGACGGCGGCAAGGGAACCGGAAATGGACCAGTTGGAAAGCCCCTATATTTTATTTGTCGGCAGCCGGGGCACTTATAAAAATTTCAATGCTTTTGTAAAAGAAGCCGCCCCTGTTTTACTCCGCGAACAGGTACGCCTGGTGCTGGCAGGCGGAGGCCCCCTTTCCGGCACTGAAATGAGCCTGCTCCAGGAACTCGGTCTGACCGACCGGGTAAAAGCGTATGCGCATGTCAGTGATACATTGCTGGCCCAATTGTATAAAGCCGCCCTGCTGTTTGTATTTCCATCCCTCTATGAAGGATTCGGACTGCCGGTACTCGAAGCCATGCAATGCGGGTGCCCCACATTGCTGAGCAACAATTCCTCCCTGCCGGAAGTGGGGGGAGGAGCCGGTGCTTATTTTGATCCGCAGCAACCGGGTGCTTTAACCCCGGTGCTGGATGAACTGCTCCGCGATGAAACCCGCCGGCAACAAATGATCGCCGCAGGTTACCAGCAGGCAACCCGCTTTAACTGGGATCGTACTGCCGAAGGGCATAAAGAAGTATATAAAAAACTGCTCCGATGAAAAAAGCAATTATATCCGGAATATCCGGACAGGACGGTGCCTATCTCGCCCGCTTATTGGTGCAGCAGGGGTACCAGGTTACGGGACTGGTCCGTGGCAGCCAGGGCGAAGGTCTGTGGCGGTTGAAATACCTGGGTATTGCTGAACAGGTTCAATTGACGGAATGTGACCTCACGGATATGTCCCAGATATTCCGGCTGATCCAGGAAATACAACCGGATGAAGTCTATCACCTGGCGGCACAAAGCTCCGTGTCGGTTTCTTTCTCACAACCGATTGCCACGATTAATTACAATACGATTTCCACCCTTAACTTGCTGGAGACCATCCGGCTTTCGCATGCATCCCTCCGCTTTTACCAGGCGTCCAGCAGCGAAATGTTTGGGGCGGTACAACGGTTACCGATTGATGAGGATACGGTAATCAATCCGCAAAGTCCCTATGCCATTTCCAAAGCCACCGGCTACTGGATGACCCGCAATTACCGGGAAGCCTACAAACTGTTTGCCACCAGTGGTATTTTATTCAATCATGAATCAGCCCTGCGTCAGCCCAATTTTGTGATAAAGAAGATTATCAGAACGGCCCTGGATATCCGGGAGGGCAAGGCCGATAAACTGGTATTGGGAAATATTGATGTCCGCCGCGATTTCGGTTATGCTCCGGCTTATGTGGAAGCGATGTGGCGTATCATGCAACAGGATCAACCGGATGATTTCCTGATCTGTTCCGGATTCTCGTCCTCCATCCGTGAAATAGTGGAAATGGTATTTGTCCTCCTCGAAGTACCCCTCAGTGCCTTACATACCGAGCAAAGTCTTTTCAGACCGGCAGAAATTGATGAAAACTTCGGCAATCCGGAAAAAGCGAAAAGAGTGCTGAACTGGAGCTATAGTATGAATCTCGAACAATTATTAAGACAACTTATATTGGATGAATATGAGGTAAGGGAGTTTTTAAAATTACACAGCTGATTTTCTCGCTTTTTTTAATATCACTTTTTTAATGAACGCTCCCCGCATATCAATAATTACTCCTTCCTTCAATCAGGGAGATTTTATCGAAGAGACCATTCTTTCCGTATTGAACCAGGATTATCCCAACCTGGAATACATCATCATTGATGGAGGCAGTACCGACCAGACTGTTGATATCATAAAGAAATACAGTGACCGGATCAGTTACTGGGTATCCGAAAAAGACCGGGGACAAAGCCATGCGATCAATAAAGGGTTTGAAAGGGCCAAAGGCGAGATCATCAACTGGATCAACAGCGACGATCAGCTGATGCCGGGCACCCTGCATAAACTGGCGGCCCTGTTTAATGTTGACCCTGAACTGATGATGGTCCATGGACGGATTGAATATTTTGGTGAAACCCGTCCCTATTATTCGGTGAACCTGCCTGCCAAAGACCTGGATACCCGCTACATCTCCCATATCTGTATGCCCCAGCCGGCTACATTCTACCGGCGCCAACTCCTCCTGGAACAAGGGCTGCTCGATGAATCCCTGCATTTTTCCATGGATACAGATCTTTTTGTCCGGGCAGGGTTGCATTATAAAATCCACCAGAGCGATGAAGTGTTTGCCCGTTTCCGCCTTCATTCGGCCAGTAAATCGGTCAGCGCATTCAATAAAAATTTTCTGAAAGACAATGCGGTTATTTTCAGCAAAACCATAACCAGCCTTGGATTAAAACAGGCCATTGCTGAAATGAAACAACTGGACCTGTATACAGCACCCAGTGAATTGTATAAGCCTTCCAGCCGGACCTTTGATGGGAATAAAATGGTTTTTTATTTCCTGCAACACCGGCTCAGCACTTTATATTATCATAAGGAGAAAAAAGAATTCAGAAGGATATTCAACCACCTGGCGTATAATCATACAGTCCGATTGCTCGGTTCAGGCAAATTACTCATATACCGGGTGCTTCTTTTTTTACCAGCTGGATTTCTGCATCAGATTAAAAAAGTGATCAGTAGAAAATAAAATGACGTTTTAGAAAACATCCGCCGTTTGTAAAATGGTAAGATGTTTAAGATATATAAATACTATGAAAGTCTTATTTATCCAGAAAATGAACGGGATCTCCGGTTCCGAACTTTATATGCTGCAAATCCTGCCGGAGTTGAAACGCAGGGGATATGAGGTGGAAATGCTGATCATCTTTCCCAGCTATGGCGATAAAAATAAACGGTATATCGGCTACCTCGCAGAACACGGCATTCCGACCCATGAAATATATAATCATGGGGCCCTTTCTCCTTTCCTTTTTTATAAGTTTTATAAACTCCTGAAAAAAAATAAGTACGACCTGGTACAATCCAACCTGGTACATGCCGATTTCCTGGCAGCAATGACGAAATTTTTCCTGTTCCGCCGGATGAAAATGCTCAGTGTGAAACATGGTTACCACCCGGCCTACCAGGTGAAATATGGATTTGATTTCACGCACCTGAAAAGCGATCCTTATTACTGGGTGGAGCGTTTTGCCAGCAATGTGGCCAATTTCAATATCACTATTTCCAATGGCCTGTATAAAGTGTTTACCGATGGGGGCATTGTGAAAAAATCAAAGATCCGCAACATTTATTACGGGCTGACTCTCACCGAGCCCGTAGAACAAAAAACCGTGGAAAAAATGCCGGAAGGTCCCTTTGCCCTGATTGTGGGCCGCCTGGTAGGATTCAAGTGTCATAATTTGCTGATTGAAGCCTGGAAAAAAGTACATGCGGAAATTCCGGAACTTAAATTATGTATTGCCGGCAATGGCGACTTATACGAAGTGCTGGATAAGCAGATCAAAGAAGCCGGACTGGAGCAGACCGTGCTGCTGCTGGGGCATGTACCCAATCCTCACCCGCTGATGCAGGCGTCGGTATTTACGCTGGTCACTTCCGCCTGGGAAGGTTTTGGCCTGATCCTGCTCGAAAGCTGGCTCCATAAAAAAGCCATCGTGGCCTTTGATGCGCCGGCCATGAATGAAGTGATTGACCATGGCAAAAACGGGTTGCTGGCACGCGCCGGTAATACCGCTGAGCTGGCAAAGCAAATCATCTATCTTTACCAACAGCCCGGGCTGGCCAGACAGTTCGGCGAAGAAGGTTTTCAGAAACTGCACAGTTATTATACCCTGGCCAGGATGACCGCTGAAACCGAAGAAGTGTACCAACAGATTGTAAACAGTTAAAGCAAGGACGGATGGAATACGGGGAATATTCAACCTTTAATATGATCAGGACCCAGGATTTTTACCTGGTACCCCTCTGCCTGATCGTATTGATGTTCTTTATCCGCTCGATGTATATGCGATACCGGGATACCCCCATACAGCGCTATATCCTGCCGGCCTTTACCCTGCGGATAGTAGGGGCCATCGTCTATACGATGGTAATCCACTATTATTACGGATTTGGAGACAGCCATAACTATTACCAGGGGGTGCTCGACCTGCATCATGCAGTATCGGATGACGCCTCTTTTTTAAAAGATATTTACGGCAAACTTAAGCTCGAGCGTACCGACCGGATCTTTCCCTATTTTTATTATGATGGCTATGGGGTAAGCCAATATTATATGCAGGAGGTAAGAACTTATAATGTATCCCGCTTCGCCCTGCCTTTTTCCCTGCTCTTTAATAAGAGTTTTCTCTGTATTTCTTTTTGTATCAGTTTTCTTTCCTTTCATGGTTCCTGGCGCATCTTTAAAATGTTCTATGAAATGTATCCCACGATACATAAGAAAATCGCCCTGGCCACCCTCTTCCTGCCCTCGCTCTTATTCTGGGGTACTTCCCTGCTGAAAGACCCGATCTGTGTGGCGGCCCTGGGGTATTTTACCTATGCCTGTTACTCCGCCCTGATCAAGAAAAAAAATATTACCAGCTCCATCATCATCATCATTTTATCCGGACTGGTACTGAATAACCTGAAGCCCTATATCCTGCTCTGTATGTCCGCGGTATTTATGCTATGGGTGTTTTTGCGGGTCAGGGATAAGATTGAAGATAAAACGATGCGGATTGTCTCCACTTCCTTCTTTGTAGCCGCCGCGATGGCTGTTGGATTTTTTCTTTCCAATAGCCTGGCAGATTCAGAAGCCTCCCAGTTCTCTTCCGATAAGTTATTGGGAACGGTTCAAAAACAGCAGGCTATTTTTGGGAATGCCAGTGATGAAGAAGGCGGGGGTGGAGGTTCCAAATTTTCGGTGGCTAAGGCCGAAAGTCCGTTGCAACTGGCGGCCTCTTTTCCGATTGGTATTGTCAACACTTTTTTCCGGCCCTTTCCCTGGGATGTGCGTTCCCCGGTTGCCATTCTATCTGCCCTTGAAGCCTTTGCCTTCCTGGCCCTTACCTGGATGTGTTTCCGGCGACTGGGCATCAAACAAACCTTCAATATCATGTTCTCGGAACCGGTGATCGCCTTCTGTTTCATTTTTGCCATTCTATTCGGAGGAATTATCGGATTAACCACCACCAATTTCGGGGCCTTGTCCCGTTATAAGATACCCTGTATTCCCTTTTATGCGATGGCTTTTATCCTGATTATGCATAGATCCGGAAAATTCAACCAACCATTTATCTTTAGCAAACGATTATTTTAGCGGATTAATAGTAGTAGCCGGACTGCACCACCCATTTCCATGCAGTCTGTTTCGTATCTGAACCAATTTTCAAGAACATCATCTTACCACCATGTGCGGGATCGCAGGCTCTGTAAATTTTAACTTAGACATTCCACGTCTGACCAAAGACCTCTGGCACCGGGGACCGGACGAACAGGCCTCCTGGGCGGAGGACAATGTACAATTGCACCATCACCGGCTGGCCATCCTGGATATTGCCAGCGGCAAACAACCGATGCAATACCGGGAGTTTACCATTATTTTTAATGGCGAGATCTATAATCACCTGGACGTGCGGAAAAAAATGGGATTGCAATGCGTCACCCATTCCGATACCGAAACGATCCTTCATGCCTATGCCCAGGCAGGTCCCCGTTGCCTGGACGAATTTGAAGGCATGTTTGCCTTTGCGATTTATGATCAGTCCAAAAAAGAAATCTTTCTTGCCCGTGACCGCGCCGGAAAAAAACCCTTGTACTATTTTAACGATGGGGAGCGACTGGTTTTTGCCAGTGAACTGAATGCCCTGGCTGGTCAGCTGCCACTGGAGATAGATGATAACGCAGTGTACCAATACCTCTATGCCGGTTACTTTTTCCAATCCTTCATGCCTTACCAGCAGGTAAAAAAATTAACCGCCGGCAGTTATGCGGTGATCAGTACCCGGGACCTCTCCGTAAACGTAACCCGCTGGTGGGATATTCATCCGTTTTATCAGCAACATAGTAAGGATAGTTTTGAACAGGCCCTGGAGAAAACGGATACCTTGTTAAAAGCGGCCGTGAAACGCCGGATTGAATCCTCCGATCTCGAAGTGGGTTCTTTCCTGAGCGGCGGTATCGACAGCGGACTGGTAACCGCCATGGCCAGTGAATACAATAACCGGCTCAAAACATTTACGGTTTCTTTTGCCGGTGGTGAATATGATGAAGCTCCCCTGGCTAAACTGGTAGCTGACCGGTATGGCACCCAACATAATGAGATCGTGATCAGCTTTGATGGTCTGCTCGATGATGTGGAGACCATTCTCCGGAATTACGGATTGCCTTTCTTTGACAGCTCGGCCATCCCCAGCTATTATGTCAGCCGCGAAGCCCGCAAACATCTCAAGGTCATCCTCAATGGAGACGGGGGCGATGAAATCTTTGGCGGATACCGCCGGTATGTTCCCTTTGCCAGCTATGATTTTTTCAAATCAGGCGGACTGGTAAAAAATCTTTCCAGTCTTGTTTTCCCCTTAATGCCGATCTCGCACGATAAAAAGAATAAATACAATTTTATCTACCGGCTGGTCGACCTGGCCCGCAAAGAAGGGCTCGATACTTATTTCTCTTCCACCCTGGATATTTTTGAAGACCATGAATCCGGGTTGAAAGGCAACCGGGATTATTCTTTACGTAGTATACAGCAATCCTTTGATCAGATCAGTCAATCGAAGCTCAGCGGGATGCAGAAAATGCTCAACCTGGATTTTGATCATATCCTGGAAGCCAGTCTGCTGGTGAAAATGGATATTGCCACCATGGCCCATTCACTCGAAGGCCGCAGCCCGATGCTGGCAAAAGAGATACTGGAATACATACCCACGCTGCCGGATGCCTATAAAGTAAAAGGTACCCAAACAAAATACCTGCTTCGGACCCTGGCCGGAAAATACCTGCCTCCCGAACTGATCCATCAACCCAAGCGTGGATTTGAAATCCCGCTCAAAAAATGGATCGATGGCGAACTGAAGGACCTGATCGCCAGCTATATCCTGGCGCCCAATGCGTATTGCCGCAGCTTCCTCCAACCCGGCTTTATCGAAAACCTCTGGAACAAAAAATTACAAACCGGCGCTGAAAAAAGAGCGAAGATGATCTGGTCGTTGTTTGCGCTGGAAGTGTGGTATAGGAAATGTTACTTGAAGAAATGAGGCAGGCGGCCCCCTAATCCCCCGAAGGGGGACTTTAGCCTCCGAAAGATTGCAGATACTTTTAATCATTGCATTGCGTAATTGTTTCCCGCCAAGCCAAAAAGAGTTTTCTATAATTCGGAGTGTCTTAAAATCTTTGCGGGAGCTTTTTACGCGAGAGTAAGGCCCCCTAATCCCCCGAAGGGGGACTTTAGCCTCCAAAAGATTGCAGATACTTTTAATCATTGCATTGCTTATTTGTTTCCCGCTAAGCCAAAAAGAGTTTTCTATAATTCGGAGTGTCTTAAAATCTTTGCGGGATAGTATTAAGCCAGTCAAAAAAATAATGTTTCATTAAATAATTTGAGTCTTCAAAGTCCCCCTTCGGGGGATTTAGGGGGCCAATAATTTGAGTCTTCAAAGTCCCCCTTCGGGGGGATTAGGGGGCCTTCTCAAAAGATGCCAAAGCTCCTCCGAATCACCACCGCCCCCATCTCCCTCAACGTCCTCCTGCCCGGACAAATGAAATACATGCGGGAGCAGGGATTTGATGTGCTCATGGTGAGCAGTGACGGTCCCGAACTGGCCACCGTGCTGGAACGCGAGGGATGCCGTCATCATATTATTCCAATGACGCGGAAGATGAGTCCTTTTGCGGACCTGCGTTGTTTATGGTTACTCTATCGTTTGTTTCTTAAAGAGAAACCGGATATCGTGCATTCCCATACACCCAAGGCCGGATTACTGGCCATGCTGGCGGCAAAAATGGCAGGGGTGAAATTCCGTTTACATACAATTGCGGGATTACGTTATGTCACCACCAAAGGCCTGAGTCGCCGCATCCTGATCGCCATGGAGAAACTGACTGGTATGGCGGCCACCCATGTATGGCCCAATAGCGGATCCATGAAAGCGTTTATCGAAGCCAATCACCTGGTGGCAACCCGTAAACTCGAAGTGATCGGGTGGGGGTCCAGTAACGGGGTCAACCTGCAGCGTTATCATCCTTCGGTGTTGAAAGAAGATAAACTGAATGAAGTAAAGGCCCTGGTGAATTATGATCCGGATCTTTTTTATTTTTTATCCGTCGGAAGACTGGTGCATGATAAAGGCATGGATGAATTAGTAGGGGCCTTCGTCCGTGTGCATGCAGTACATCCGCATACCCGCCTGATCCTGGTGGGTGCTTTTGAAGATGAAGTGGATCCCGTTTCTGATAAAGCCCGTGAATTGATTAAAACACATCCGGGGATTATAGCAGCGGGCTGGAGTGATGCAGTGGAATATTTTATGCAGTTTTCCAATGTGCTGGTCCATCCTTCTCACCGCGAAGGATTTCCCAATGTACTCATGCAAGCCGGCGCCATGCGTTGTCCCATTATCTGCTCCGCCATCGATGGCAATACCGATATCGTCCGGCACCGTGAAACCGGACTCCTGTTTGACGTAAAGAACGAAGAAGCGCTCTTTAACCAGATGCAATCCGCTATTAATGAACCCGATACCCTGAAAGCCATGGCCGGGCAACTCCTGCTCCAGATACAAACGCATTATGATCAGCGTGTTGTGCAATCCTTCCTGCACGAAAAATACCTTCAGCTCCTGGCTGCCGGTTAGATTTACCCCCCTGTATCGAAAAACTACGATTTTAGTAAAAGTACTAGTACCTGATTTTCCGGTTTAGTGGCTTCATTGTTTTGCAAGGGTGAGCGATCTGTTTATTTTAGCTCATCCAAAATCCAAATCAATGAAAACCACATTGAAAAAACCCGTGGCCATTGTCGGCTATTCCGGCCACGCATTCGTCATCATCGATATCCTGCTCAGTGCGGGACGATTGGTGACTGCCTATTGCGACTCCGAAGAAAAGGAGTTTAATCCCTATCATTTAAAGTATCTGGGAAGAGAAGGTGATGTAATGCACAAACTGAAGGATTATGATTTCTTCGCTTGTGTGGGACATAACGGTATCCGCGAAAAAATTCATACCAATCTCAGTCAGTACCTGGGCAACCCGATCAACGCGATTCATCCAAGTGCGGTGATCTCTGCTTCCGTTAAACTCGGTGAAGGCGTGATGATTGCGGCTAATGCCACCCTCAATCCTTTAGTGGAAATCGGTCGTGGAGTGATCTGCAATACGTCCACCAGTATTGATCATGAATGTATCATCGGTGATTTCACCCATATTGCGCCCGGTGCCGTGCTTTGCGGTAATGTAAAAGTAGGCCGCAATACATTTATCGGGGCCAACTCGGTTATCCGCCAGGGAATCATCATCGGCGACAATGTTACAATCGGTGCCGGTACCGTTGTGGTAAAAGATGTACCCGATGGGGCCACAGTAGTCGGTAATCCCGCGAAGAATCTCGTTAAGAAACCTTCCCGCAAACTCATCGCCGTGTAATCGGCCACTTATATTATTTTAAACCCGGCGATGCCGGGTTTTTTTTTTGCCACGAATTATCACAAAATCACACAAAAGAATACAGAAAGGCAGGCCACGGATCACACTGATAAACACGGATTAAAAAATCTCCGCAAAGAACTATTGTATTTTTCGTGTGATTTTGTGTGTTTTCGTGGCAAAAAAAAGATCAATCGGGAGTACGGAAATCAAAAATCCGTGGCTATCCGTGAGATCCGTGGCTCAAATGCCGCAGGCATTCATTTGCGCAGCAAATCCTTTAGTGGCCTTTCGTGTGATTTCGTGTTAATTCGTGGCCCCCTCTTTTGCCGCAGGCAAAGTCCCCTTTAGGGGGCCGCCTTTCTCGACTTTTCTCAGTACATTTGCCCTTTAAAAAACAGCCTTAAACCCCGCTTCTTGAAACCTGTGGATACCAACGGATACCGTGTCTTATTCCTTCGCAAAAAGGATAACGAATATGCCAGCCGGGCCGAGGAATTTATCCGCTCCAATTTTCCACAGGCCACGATTTTTTCCGGCAGCCGCAAAGACAAACTGCCCCCGGAAGTTCTGAACTGGAAAGGCGAACTCCTGATCTCTTTTATTTCTTCCTGGATCTACCCGGCCAGCTTACTGGAAAGCGCTTCGGTGGCCGCCATTAATTTTCATCCGGGCAGTCCCGAATACCCCGGCACCGGTTGTACCAATTTTGCTTTCTATAACGACGAAAAGGAATACGGAATCACCTGTCATCACATGAAATCCAGCGTGGATTCCGGTCATATTATACAGGTAAAACGCTTTCCCATCCTTGCGGAGGATACTGTTTACTCAGTAACACAGCAGTGTTATCACCTGATCGAAGAAAGTTTCTATGAAATGATGGATCTCGTTTTAAAAGGCGAACCATTTCCGGTTACTAACGAGGCGTGGAAAAGAAAACCGTACACGAGAAAACAACTCGATGATCTTTGCCATATCCGGCCGGACATGTCCCCGGCCGAAGTTGACAGACGGATCCGGGCAACAACGTATAAAACCCCCTGGGCTTTTACAAAGATCGGGGACCATATTTTTAAACTTCAAGCGGAACAGAACCAATGACAACCAGCACGCTGCAGGTATCCAAAAGCCCGGTAACGGGTAAGGTATATGAGATACCCGCTGACAAAAAAGATAAAGAAGGGATTGATGCATTCATCGCCCTCCATTCTGGAAAAAAAGTAGTGGTGGTGCAGGGCCTTGGCTTTGTGGGTTCTGTGATGGGTCTCGTGGTGGCCAATGCCCTCACGGAAGAATATGCGGTGATCGGTATTGATCTTCCTACCCCGGGTTCTTACTGGAAGATACGTTCCATCAATGAAGGCGTATTCCCGGTGATTGCCAGCGATCCGAAAATTGAACTGTATTACCAGAACGCTCTGCAAAAGAAAAACTATTATGCCAGCTTCGATGCCTATGCCTATAGCAAGGCCGATGTGATTGTGGTGGATATCAACCTGGATGTGCAGAAGAAATCAGCAAAGAACAAGGACCTCGAAGGATATGATGTCGACCTGACCCCCTTCCGCAAAGCCATTGAAGCCATCGGGGCGTATTGTAAAGAAGACGTACTCGTGTTGGTGGAAACAACGGTTCCTCCCGGCACCGCCCAGAAAATTGTTCGTCCCCTGCTGGAAGAAGCGCTGACCAAACGCGGACTTCCCGTTGACAAAATAAAAGTGGGCCACTCCTATGAACGGGTGATGCCCGGTCCCAAATACATTGATTCGATCCAGAATTTTTACCGGGTGTTTGCCGGTACCGATGAGAAAAGTGCGGTAGCCGTGGAAACCTTCCTGCGTACTGTGATACGCACGGATGAATATCCGCTGACCCGCCTGGGTAATACCAATGCCACTGAAATGGCGAAAGTGCTGGAGAATTCCTACCGTGCCATGAATATTGCGTTCATGGTGGAATGGAGCCGTTTTGCGGAAGAAGCCGGTGTGGACATCTATGAAGTTGTGAATGCCATCCGCATGCGGCCCACGCATAAAAATATTATGTTACCCGGTCTCGGTGTAGGTGGCTATTGCCTCACCAAGGATCCCTTGCTGGCCAGCTGGGCCCGGATGAATTTGTTTGGCAGCACGGAGAAACTGGGACAGAGTGAAAAAGGCGTGCACATCAATGATAAAATGCCGGTATACGCGTTTGATTTCCTGCAAGCCCAATACAAAGATTCACTGGAAGGGAAAAAAGTACTGTTGCTGGGTGTAAGTTATCTTAACGATGTGGGCGATACCCGTTATACGCCCGTGGAAGCGTTCTACGATCACCTGGAAATGGAAGGCTGTGCCATTCACCTGCACGATCCCCATGTGAAATACTGGGAGGAAAAAGATATCTGGGTCAACCAGGATCTCGACGGCTTACTGGAAGATGAATATGACGTGATCGTCATCACCACCGGGCACAAAGATTACCGCAGCAATGCGGCCTTGCTGGAAAAGATTAAAAACAAACCTGCTGCCTGGGTTTACGATACCATCGGTGTACTGAGCAATGAAGAAATCAGATCATTGAAGGAACGGCATGTGGTGAAAGTGTTGGGGAGAGGTGATTTGTAGAAAGTACGAGGTACGAGGTACGAAGTACGAGGTACGAAGTACGAAGTACGAAGTACGGGAATCGGTTGCAGCCGTGAAATGCTCATTTAACAATTGAACGAAGATTCATCATAGTAAGGTGAATCTGCCAACCCTGAAAGGGTTGAACGATTAATAGCCCCGGGTGAAACCCGGGGTAAAGAATAAGGATGGTTTCCTGAACCCCGAAGTGGGTTCAACAAATGAAAATTGAAAATTGAGCGTTGAGTATTGAAAATTGAATTCCAAAGAAGCGAAATGCTCAATTCTCATTTAACAATAAAGAAAATAAACTTAATAATAGAAAAATGCCAAAAAAAGTGTTGCTCCTCGGCGGAGCCGGATTCATCGGATTCAACATCACCAAATACCTGGCGGAAAACCGCGACTATGAACTGACGATTGCGGATAATTTTGCGCGGGGTAAACAGGATGATTATTTTACTGAACTGGTGAATAAACATGCGATCCGTGTAGTGGCCGGTGATTTCACTAATCCCGCTACCTTCAATGAACTGGATGAAGCCTATGACCAGGTATACATGCTGGCTTCGGTAGTGGGGGTAGACAATGCCAATTCCATTCCGCACGAAATCATCCGGATCAATACGGCCCTTATTTATAATACCCTGGAATGGATCCGCCGTTCAAAAGTGGGCAAAGTATTATTTACTTCCACCAGCGAATGTTATGCGGGTACCATTGAAGCATTTGGGTATACCACTCCCACGCCGGAAGAAGTGCCGCTGTGTATCGAGGATATCGGTCATCCCCGCTTTACCTATGCCGTGACCAAGATGCTGGGTGAATCCGGTTTCCTGAACTATGCCCGCATCCTCGGATTTGAAACTACCATTGTCCGTTATCATAATGTGTACGGTCCGCGTATGGGCTTCAAACACGTGATCCCTCACCTGGTGGTACGTTACCGCAAGGGGGAGAATCCGTTTAAAGTATATGGGCATGATCAGACCCGTGCCTTCTGTTATATTTCAGATGCCGTGGAAGGAACCGTTTTGGCAATGGAGCGTCCCAATACCAACGGACAGATTTATCATATCGGTACCCAGGACGAAATTTCGATAGGCGATCTGATCCATTATGCCGGGGAACTGATGAATTTCAAAGGCGAATTTGAAAACGCGCCAACCTATCCCGGTTCGGTCAGCCGTCGTTGTCCCGATATTACCAAGGCCCGGGTGCAACTGGGCTTTGAACCTAAAGTAATGTGGAAGGAAGGACTGAAGATCACTGTGGACTGGTACAACCAATATCTTGAATCCGGAAAACTGGTTTATGAGTAATGATAAGTTTATAGCCCTGAGCCTGCCCAATATGGCAGGGAATGAATGGAAGTATGTGAAGGACTGCCTGGATACCGGGTGGATTTCCTCTGTAGGTTCCTATGTGACCAAATTTGAACAGATGGTCGCTGATTTTGCCGGGGCTAAATATGGGATTGCCGCGGTGAATGGGACAGCGGCCCTTCATATCTCGTTACTGCTATCGGGAGTGAAGCAGCATGATTATGTGATCCTGCCCAACCTGACATTTGTAGCTTCGGCCAATTCCATCAAATACCTCGGTGCCGACCCGCTGCTGATCGATGCCGATCCGCTGCTATGGCAGATGGACCTGGATCTGCTGGAGGAGTTTCTGTCCACACAGACTGAAGTAAAAGGGAAAGAATTATTCTATAAAAAAGATGGTCGCCGCATAGGAGCCATCATGCCCGTGCATATCCTCGGTAATATGTGCGATATGGACCGTTTTGCGTCGATTGTCAGTCAATACCCGCTGCCTGTTGTGGAGGATGCCACCGAGGCATTAGGCACCACGTATAAAGGGAAAAGCGCGGGCACTTTTAGTCCGTTGGCAGCTTTCAGTTTCAATGGAAATAAAATTATCTCCACCGGCGGTGGCGGCGTGATCGTAACGGATGATGAGGCCCTGGCTAAACACGCCAAGCACCTGACCACCACGGCCAAAGCCAGTGCGGATGAGTATTATCATGACGAAGTGGGGTATAATTACCGGTTGGTGAATGTACTGGCAGCCATCGGTGTGGCACAGATGGAATTACTGCCTTCCTTTATTGAACGAAAAAAGCAGATCGTTGATTTTTATAAAAAAGAACTCACCGGCGTGGCCGATATCCGGTTCCAGCAGGAACTGCCGGACGTGAATACCAATGGCTGGCTCTTTACCATTCAGACGGATAAACAAAAGGCCTTGCTGGATCATCTCAATGCCAATAAGATACTGAGCCGCCGCTTCTGGATGCCGATGAATAAACTGCCGATGTATAAGGACTGCGTGTATATCCGGCACATAGACCGGTCAGATTATATTTACAACACCTGTCTCAGTATACCGAGTTCCACCAATATCACTGATGAGGAACTGGCCATTGTGACCCGGGAAATAAAAGCCGCGATCGGGTAACCGGTGTTACTGCCTTAACTCTTTTTGTATGTACAAACTGATTAAACGCTTTTTTGATATTGTATTCTCCTTATTGGCGCTGATCATTCTGCTGCCGGTATTTGTCCCGATCATTATTCTTTTATTGCTGACCGGAGAACATGAAGTTTTTTTCAAGCAGGAGCGGGTAGGATTCAAAAATTCCATTTTCAAAATATGGAAGTTTGCCACCATGCTTAAGAATAGTCCCAATATGGGGCATGGGGATATGACGGTACGCAGGGACCCGCGTATTACACCGATGGGTCATTTTCTCCGCCAAAGTAAGATCAACGAATTGCCGCAGGTCATTAATATCCTGACGGGTGATATGTCATTTGTTGGTCCCCGTCCGTTGATGAAGGTCGGGTTTGACCGTTACTCGGAGGAAATGAAATCCAAAGTGTACAATACCCGGCCGGGGCTAACCGGTATCGGGTCCATTGTATTCAGGGATGAGGAACTGATCATCACCAACAGTCAACTGCCGCCACAGGAGTGTTACCGGGATGTGATCCTGCCCTATAAAGGTGCGTTGGAGGTCTGGTACCAGCAGCACCAGCATTTTTATACGGATAGTATGATCCTGTTCCTGACCGCCTGGTATGTGGTTTTTCCCAAGAGTGATCTCGTATATAAAACATTTCCGTCCCTTCCGAAGCGAACTTTCTGAAAGGATGATCAAATTCATTTGTAATTTCGACGACAAAGCGGGTCAGCATGTTTAAATTTTTTTCAAGATCGAAGCCGGAGAAGGAAGGGGACAAAGAGGCGATTGGTATGCTGAAAACGGATATGCACTCGCACCTGATCCCGGGTATTGATGACGGGGCGCCGGATATCGAAACTTCCCTCCAGCTGATTGGCGGTCTGCATGCACTGGGTTACCGGAAAATCATTACCACCCCGCATATCATGTGGGATATGTATAAGAATACCCGCGAAACGATTCTGGAAAGACTGGAGTGGGTACGCACCACGGTGAAGGAAGCCGGTCTGGATATAGAAATCCATGCGGCCGCCGAATATTTCCTGGATGATTATGTAGCCGGACTGGTGGCCAATAACGAACCCCTGCTGACGGTGAAAGATAAAATGGTGCTGGTGGAATTTTCCATGGCCTATCCTTCGCATAGCCTGAAAGATATTCTGTTTGATATGCAGATGCAGGGTTACCAGCCCATCATCGCCCACCCCGAACGGTATATTTACCTGGAGCAAAACAAAGCCTTCTATGGCGAATTAAAAGATATCGGTTGCCTCTTCCAGCTCAACCTGCTCTCCCTGACCGGTTACTATGGTAAATCCGTAACGGAACTGGCTCAATACCTGTTGAAGCAAAACGCCTACGACCTGGTAGGTACAGACCTACATCACTTCCGTCACCTCGAAGCCCTTCACAGCCCGGCTTTGTCGGTACAATTAAGGAAGCTGCTGGATAGCGGGAAGATAAGGAACGCTGAACTCTAGTCGGTAGTCAGGAGTCGGTAGTCGGTAGTCAACAGCCCCTCCTAAGCGTTTATTCAACTTACTACAGATTTCCCCACCTTTAGGACTCTTACAACCTCGAACCTCGAACCTCGAACCTCCAACCTCCAACCTCCAACCTCCAACCTCGAACCTTTTCCCGCCCGGATTGTATCTATATTCATGAACGCGTTTACAATAAAAGACCTCGAAAACCTGTCCGGCATCAAGGCCCATACTATCCGTATCTGGGAGCAGCGGTATCATTTTCTGAAACCACAGCGAACGGGCACCAATATCCGGTATTACAGCAATGATGAGCTGAAGACGGTGCTCAATATTGCCCTGCTGAATAAATACGGGTATAAGATTTCCCATATTGATAAAATGCTGCCGGAGGAGATCCGTAGCCGTATTCTTACATTGGGAGATGCGCAGGCGATCCAGGAAAGAATTGTGAATGAACTGGTGCAGGAAATGGTGGATATGGAGATTGAGCGTTTTGAAAAAATACTTACCGGTTATATTGCGTCTAAAGGAATTGAACGGACGGTGATCCAGATTCTCTTTCCCTTTCTCGAGAAGATCGGTATTCTCTGGGTAACCGGTCATATCAATCCTGCCCAGGAGCACCTGGTTACCAATATTATCCGTCAGAAACTGATCGTGGGTATTGAAACCTGTGTATCACACCTGGTCAAAGAGCGGACGGTATTATTGTTTTTGCCGGAAGGAGAACACCATGAACTCGGTCTTTTATTTATGTATTATATGCTGAAGAACCGGGGGATAAAAACCATCTATCTCGGTGCCAATGTACCGGTAAAAGATGTGGCCTATGTGGTGAACCTGAAAAAACCGGATCTGGTATTTACCCATCTTACTGCCACTTCCTCCAACTTCCACCTGGATAAATTCCTGCACCAGATCAATACCCATTTTGGAAGCACGGCCACCGTGGTTTCCGGGCAGCTTACCCAGACTTATTCCAAGCCGGTTCCTGCCGGAATTACCTTCAAAAAATCACTTTCTGAGGTCATGGAATACCTTTCAAATGTATAATAACAGGCTAACTGACTGATTACTAGTGTTTAATTTTTTAACATTTTAATTAAACAAAAATATTCTTAAAATCAATCCGAAATGTTTAATTTTACCGTATAATAATTAAACACAATTATATGTCCGGATTAGAATTTAACCAGTTATTGCTTCAGAACGCAGACTTTCTGAAGCCCTTTGCTGTGAATCTCACCCGAGATACAGAAGCCGCCAATGATCTCTACCAGGAGACCTTGTACAAGGCACTGGCTAATCGTGAGAAGTATAATGTTGGCACCAATATTAAGGCCTGGTTGTTTACCATCATGCGGAATATTTTTATTAATAATTACCGCAGAAAAGCTAAACAAAAAACCATTTTCGACAACACGCCGAATGAATACCTGATCAATCAGAAACAGGCAACCGTCAGCAATGCGGCCGAAAGCGACATGCGGATCAAAGAGATCAACGCGGCCATCCAGGGATTACCTGAAATCTTCCGGACTCCTTTTTTGTTGTACTTTGACGGATATAAATACAATGAAATCGCCGAGGTATTGCATGAGCCCCTGGGTACGATCAAAAGCCGTATTCACTTTGCCCGTAAATTATTAAAGGAACAGATCAGTCGTTATTAAATCACTTCATTTGTCGGAAAAATCAGTCATTGTTATCGGTAGCGGATTTGCCGGTCTGTCCTCGGCATCTTTTATGGCCAAAGCAGGCTGGAAAGTTATTGTACTGGAAAAAAACAATACACCCGGGGGACGCGCCTGCCAGTTAAAGGAGCAGGGTTTCACCTTCGATATGGGTCCCAGCTTTTACTGGATGCCGGATGTATTTGAACGCTACTTCAATCAGTTTGGAAAAAAAGTATCCGACTATTATAAACTAACCCGCCTCGATCCTTCATACCGGGTATACTGGTCAGACGGCTATACCGATCTGCCCGCTGATTATAAAGCACTCCGGGAAGTTTTTGAATCACTGGAACCAGGCAGCGGGGTCATGCTGGATAAATATCTCCGGGAAGCGGCTTATAAATATGAAGTCGGGGTGAATAAGCTGGTATATAAACCCAGCCAGTCACTGACGGAATTTATGGATTGGCAAACCATCAGCGGGGTATTCCGGCTCGAAGTGTTTACGTCCATTAAAAAGCATATTTATAAATATTTCAAACATTCCAGACTTCGTCAGCTGATGGAATTTCCGGTGCTTTTCCTGGGAGCCCTTCCACAGGATACACCGGCTCTTTACAGCCTGATGAATTATGCAGATATCAAAGGAGGTACCTGGTACCCGGAAGGCGGCATGTATGCGATTGTGGACGGCATGTACCGGCTGGCCCTCGAACTGGGCGTGGAATTCAGGTTTGATGAAGCCGTCAGTAAAATTGAAATCAGCGGCACATCCGCCAAAAAAGTAATAACCAGTAAAGGAACCTATACGGCCGATGCGGTGATCAGCGGGGCGGATTACCAGTTTACCGAAACAAAATTACTTGCGCCGGAATACCGGTCTTATTCCGACCGTTACTGGGATAAAAAAGTAATGGCCCCTTCCTGCCTGATGTATTATGTGGGGCTCAATAAAAAACTGAAAAGTCCGGTACACCATGCCCTGTTTTTTGATGTGCCTTTTGATCAGCACGGGGTGGAAATTTATAAAGATCCGAAGTGGCCCACTGAACCTTTGTTCTATGTAAGTGTTTCATCTGCTACAGATCCGTCAGTGGCACCGGAAGGACAGGAGAACATAGTATTCCTGGTTCCGGTAGCTTCCGGTCTAGAACAGGATACCGAAGCATTGCGGGAAAAATATTTTCAAATAATCGCCCGCCGGATGGAAAAACACCTGGGTGAATCCATACTTGATTCAGTGGTGTACAAAAAAACATTTTCTGTCAGTGATTTTGTAAAGGAGTATAATTCGTTCCGGGGTAATGCCTACGGACTCGCCAACACCCTGATGCAGACCGCAATTTTCCGGCCATCCTGCCAGAGTAAAAAGGTAAAAAATCTATTTTATACCGGGCAGCTGACCGTTCCCGGTCCGGGTGTTCCACCCTCACTGATCAGCGGTGAAGTGGTGGCTAAACAAGTGATCAGAACAATTAAATAAATACTTATATTGAAGTATGCTACATCTTTTTCATACCACCAGTGAAAATTGCAGCCGGATTGTAACGGAGAATTACAGCACCTCCTTCTCCTCGGCGATCCGCATGCTTCACCGTGATTTGCGGACCCCGATATTCAATATCTACGGGTTTGTACGTCTGGCGGATGAAATTGTGGATACATTCCATGATTATGATAAAGACATCCTGCTGGCGCAGTTTAAAAACGAAACCTATGCCGCCATTGAACGCGGCATCAGCCTGAATCCGGTGCTGAACAGTTTCCAGCGTACCGTGAATGAATTCAATATTGATCTGAAACTCGTGGAAGCCTTTTTCCGGAGTATGGAAATGGACCTGGATAAAAAGTGTTACGACTGTGAAGGATACAAGGAATATATCTATGGTTCTGCTGAAGTGGTGGGACTGATGTGCCTCTATGTATTTTGTGAAGGCAAAAAGGAAATGTATGATCAGCTGGAAGCACCGGCCCGGGCACTCGGGGCAGCCTTTCAGAAAGTGAATTTCCTGCGCGATATCAAGGCCGACTTCAACGGGATGTCCCGTGTGTACTTCCCCGGCTGTGATTTTTCCAATTTTACTGAAAAAGACAAACGGGAAATTGAAGCCGATATTCACCAGGATTTTCACCAGGCTTATGAAGGTATTCTCCGGTTGCCCCTGAAAGCACGTTTTGGCGTGTATGTGGCTTATAAATATTATCTCTCCCTTTTCAAAAAAATAAAACGCCTGGAACCGGCCCGTGTACTGGACACGCGGATCCGTATTCCAAATTACCTGAAAGCGATGATCGTATTCAGGGCAGGCGTTAAAAACCAGCTTCGACTGATCTGATATGGACCTTACCCAAGTAATTCTCGTGGATGAGCAGGATCAAATCCTGGGCTCTTGTGAAAAGCTGGAGGCACACCGGAAAGGCTTTCTGCACCGGGCTTTCAGTGTATTCGTCTTTAACCGCAAAGGTGAAATGCTCCTGCAGCAACGGGCGCGGAATAAATACCATAGCGGCGGCCTGTGGACCAACGCCTGTTGCAGTCACCCGGCGATGGGCGAGAATACGGATGATGCCGTACATCGCAGGCTGGTGGAGGAAATGGGATTTGATACCCCGGCAAAGAAATTATTTGATTTTGTATATAAGGCCGAATTTGACAATGGCCTGACGGAATATGAGTTTGACCATGTATACAGCGGGGAATATGAGGGTGAAATACGCTGCAATCCCGATGAGGTCATGGATTATTGCTTTAAACCGATGCCCGCCATTGCTGAATCCCTGCAAACCCGGCCGGGGTTATACACAGCCTGGTTTCAGCTCGCCTTTCCCAAAATTGAAAGCTGGTGGCAACAACAGTACAGTACCCCGGCCTTAACTGATTAATTTTTCAAGAACATGGATATTCTTCTTTACATTCTCGTTTTCTTCGGCACCTTTTTCGTCATGGAAGGTATTACCTGGTGCACCCACAAATATGTGATGCACGGTTTTCTCTGGATCCTGCACAAGGATCATCACCAGGTACGCCCGGGTGTGTTTGAAAAAAACGATCTCTTTGCGTTCATTTTTGCCGTGCCGAGTTTCCTCCTGATTTATTTTGGCACCTATGATCATGTCTGGTGGATGCAATCCATTGGTTTTGGAATCATGCTTTATGGCGCCGCTTATTTCCTGGTACATGATGTGATCATTCACCAGCGCTTCAAGTGGTTCAGCCGCAGCAATAATACCTATGTACGCGCCATCCGCTGGGCACATAAAATGCACCATAAGCACCTGAATAAGGAACAAGGTGAAAGTTTTGGCTTTCTGTATGTCGCCCGGAAATACTGGCAAAAGGTGCAACGCGATAAGCAGCTGATGGCCGGTGCCCGCCGCGTGGAATATGCTCCGGAAGCAGAAGAAGCTTAATTTGCAGTCCTGTTCAAGCAATCATCATATGATTATATTTTTCTGGGTGCCGGCTGTGCCTCGCTCAGTCTGCTCCTGCGCATGATCCGCAGCGGTAGATTCTCAGATAAAAAAATTCTCCTGATCGACCGGGAACCGAAGACAAAAAACGACCGTACCTGGTGCTTCTGGGAAGCGGGCGATAGTTTTTTTGAATCCATCGTTTACCGGAAATGGCCAAGGGTGGATTTTCTCAGTGATACGTATCAGGCCACCCTTACTATTTCCCCCTACGAGTACAAAATGATCCGGGGAGCTGACTTCTACCAGTATTGTTTTCAGGAAATCAGCCGGCATCCGCAAATAGAAATCATCTATGCTGAAATCGGCGGATGCAGCACCGATGAAAAGAGTACTACCCTGGTATTGAATCAGGCGCAATTCCAACTGCCCCCGGCAGTCGTATTTAATGCAGTCTATCGTCCGGGTACATCCCGGTTAAATGTTTTACAGCATTTCAAAGGTTGGGTGATTGAAACCGAGCAGCCCGTATTTGATCCCGGCAAAGCTTCCCTGATGGATTTCCGGGTGCACCAGCAGGAAGGCACCACATTCGCCTATGTATTGCCTTTCGATGCGCATAAGGCCCTCGTGGAATACACGTTGTTTACCCCGCAATTGCTGGCATCGGAACAATATGACCAGGAGTTGAAAAATTATATCCGTGATTTTTTGAAGATTACTCAATACACCGTGAAAGAAGAGGAGTTCGGCATCATTCCAATGACGGATGAAAAATTTCCCATTCAGCAGAACGGGGTGATTCATATCGGTACCGCCGGCGGACAAACCAAGGCTTCGAGCGGCTATACTTTTCAGTTTATTCAGAAGCAGTCTGATAGGATTCTGGAACTGTTGCTGAAGGGGGAATCACTGTCTCACCTGAAACCCACACCCTGGCGTTTCCGTTTTTACGACAATACCCTGCTCTATATCCTCTATCATAAAACCCTTCCGGGCCGGAAAATATTCTCCACCCTCTTTAAGAAAAACAAAGCCACCCAGGTGCTGAAGTTTCTGGATAACGAAAGTACACTGCGGGAGGAGTTGGGGATTATCTCTTCTTTACCTACCTGGCCTTTTTTAAAAGCAGCGTTGATGCAGTTGCGCTAAACATCAAACGAATAAACAGCTAAACCCAATTTTCCCTGCGTGGCGCTAAAGAGGTCAAAGGAGAAAAAGAAAGAATAGAGAAAAGCGGGAAGAGAACGAACGAATGAAAATTATTAATTATTGATTATTTAATTATTTTCTTAAAGAAGAAGCAACTCAACACATAAGAAAAAATTCCAAACTGCCAACTGCCAACTGCCAACTGCCAACTGCCTGGCAACACCTCACTTTCTTCTGATAAATGCAGGCTACTAACTCCCGACTACCGACTACTAACTACTGGTCAGGGTCCATCTGCATAAACTCCCGCTTCACGGCTTTCAGCATACTGAACAATTGTGCCACCTGTATCAGGAGCAATATCGACAGGGCCAGCACCACATACCAGGGAAGGAGGATGGTTTTTACATCAGCGATTTTCTGAAAACGGGCGATATGCCAGCCATTCAGGGCGGAACCGAAAGCCATGCCCACAAGCAGGAAGGAGATCAGGGAGTACACCACTTTCATAAACATGATCCGCATGGTGGAGTAACCTACTTTAAAATTTTCCAGGATAGCGGCAGGAATAATCAGTACGAGTGCAATCCAGCTCCAGTTCTTGCTGAACCAGTCATTATCCAATACGAGATTCAGGCCAAGTACCAGTACGATGGATAATAATCCCCAGGGGAATAATAAGAACGTGGAGGCTTTTGTGGAAGGCGCAGGCATGTTTTAGGTTTTGATATACAGAAAGGTAAGAAAAAGTTGGGAATCAGGAAACATCGGGAGGGGTACCGGGAAGTTCAAAAAAAAATCCGCCCCCATGGGGCGGATTTCAGGTTCAGTTAGTTTTGCTTTTACTGAACAGTAGTATAGGTGTATGTTCTGCCGTTTGTTTTTGGATTCGTATTATCTGAGGCAGAGAAATACAATACGATAAAGGAACCATCACCCCAATGGCTGAAACGTCCTCTGCCAATGGTCTGGATATCATAGTGGGTGGAATGGGCAGGATTTAATTCCACCCCGTTTTCAAAAATACGGAGGGTGGAACGGACCGGATTTGCACCATCATCGGGCAGAATGCCGAAATCCTGAACCACATAATAGGAATAGCCTGCATCCGCTACCGCATTCGATACGGAGATGGGTTTGGTGCCACCGGTGCTGGCAGCTGCTTTTACGATGACATTTACTTCGTCAAAGGCAGCTTTTCCTTTATTGTCTTTAACGGTAAGACGGAAGGTATACGTTCCCGCTTTCAGATTGCTGGCTTTTAAAGTGGCGGTCCTTGCCCCGGTCAGTGATGGGGTGGCTGGTCCGGTGCGATAGGTCCAGTTATAGGAGGCGATTGTGCCATCAGGATCGGTTGCACTGCCAAGGAAGGTAACGGTATTAGTGGGCAGGGTAATCGTTTTATCAGGACCTGCATTCGCTACCGGAGGAAGATTGGTAGTAGTAGAAGCCGATACAATGATATTGACATCATCAAATCCGCTGAGACCTCCATTATCCTTCACGGTAAGGCGAAGTACATACGTACCTGCCACCAGGCTGCCGGCTGTTACGTTGGCGGTTGTTGCACCGGTAAGTACCGGTGTTGACGGACCACTACGGTAAGTCCATGCATAAGATGCAATCGTACCGTCAGGGTCTGTTCCGCTACCGGTGAGTGCTATACTGTTAACCGGCAGAACGATTGTTTTATCGGTTCCTGCATTGGCAGTAGGTGCCAGATTAGCGGGTGTACCGGAACCGGCCACAATGACCACGGTTTCATCCCATGCGGTAGCCCCGTTATTGTCGGTGGCCGTAAGTCTGAAAAGATAGGTTCCTGCAACCAGGTTGCTGGCCGATAAGCTGGACGTGTTGGCCCCACTCAGGGTCGGTGTGGAAGGACCACTGGTTCTTGTCCATGCATAGACTGCAATGCTTCCGTCTGCATCAGTGGCCGAACCACTCAGGGTTACATTGTTTACCGGAAGGGTAATGGTTTTATCCACCCCTGCATTTACAACAGGAGGCAGGTTAACAACGGGTACCGACACACCCCCATATTCAAGGGCAGCACGGTCCGGATTATTCCCGGTGAAATACAGGCCTACATTCATACCGGCATCAATCAGATCGGAACCGGCTGCGAGTTTCAGGAAATTAATGTTTGGAAGTGAACCATTGGCCTGACGGGCATTCCGGATACCAGAAGTGTCCGTATTCAGGAAGTCAGCCGCGGAGGCATTCGTTGTCCAGCCACCATCATTACCGGCGGTACCTGCTGAATTATTACTACGGATACTGTTTCCGCTGATTTCAACATCTTTGTCGGTATTGCCAAAGGATACATTATTACGGAAAGTGTGAACCCGGTTATTGTAATGGAAGTTCAGTCCGGTGATTTTGTTCCGGAAAAAAACGTTATTGAAGATTTCGGTGCTGAAATCTGCTTCATTGATATGGGCTCCCGCATTACGGTTATCAAAACCAAGACTACGTTGCAGTCTTCTTTTTACCACACCCACACCTGCTGGGGTGGTCAGGAAATCTGAACCCAGTTTAAATCCGACACCGTCTCCGGCTGAGGTATTGGTTCCTTTATTATACCCATTATGCCAGGACCAGCAGGAATCAATCAGCACATAACCGCTGTTTTCAAAAGTATCGAAGCCGTCATCGCCGTTATTCCAGGCGCGGCATCCGCGAACCGTGGTGGTGGTGTTCTGCCCGATCATATAGGTTAAACCAAGGCCATCAGAATTGCCTCCGTTCGAGCCGCCATAATTACTGAAGTTGTCATGGAAATCACTATTCAGGATCAGGTTATTGTTACTGTTATTTTCTACGATCATTCCTTCCACATTATTATCGCATTCCAGTAACTCGAATACACAATTATTCACATTATAGGTTTGCAGACCGGCATCCACCTGGTTGTCATCCGTATACATGCCTGTAAAACGGATCCCTTTTAAGTGAATGTAATTACCGGACAGATAGACCATCCCCCGGTGCCAGCCATTCGATTTATTAAAGGAAGTACCACGGGTGATAACGGGTGATTCACCGGGATAGGCCCAGACTTTTATCAGGTTGCCGGCGGTACCGCTTTTCCCGGTCAGGTAAGGCTGAACGGTGTACGTATACTTACCACCCCTCAAATATAACAGGTCGCCAGCAGCGAGTACGGTCCATGCTTTCTGAAGCGTGAACCAGGGTTGGTCAATGCTGCCGGAATTGTTATCATTCCCGGAAGGGGAGAGGTAATAAGTGTTTACGGCCAATGCGGCTGCTTCTCTCATGACAGATACACTGTCTGTGTTACTCACGGGTTCATCGCCGGTAAAGGGCATGTCTGTTGATTTCCGGCAGGAGGCCATCAGGAACACACCGATCAGTAAGGTGGCAATCGTCACTAAGGTGAGCATTGATTTTTTTTCTGGATGGGCAAGCGAAAGATGCCTGGACTGGTTTTTCATTTTGTACGTTTTTTAGTTGTAAAAAAAAATTACGCCGGTTGGATATTGGTTGTAAAAAGCAGGCAGGAAAACGCGGGCAATAGAAGGCGTATCTGACAGATATGGACCTGTACAGGGAAGGATGTTCGTATGTGTTAGTGGTTGACCGGGTACTGTGAAGTGGTACAGTTTCCGGTGTTAGTGGTTCGTTCCTTAATTGCCTTAACCTTTGTTTTCTTCGTTCCTTTTTTTCCGGCTGAGTGATTAAATAAAGTGTGCCGGTAAAGCATCGTTGTTATCCAAAATCAATGCCAGATTTTTTTTTAAACTTGATTTGATTCAACATTTCAAAAGATACTTTAACGGATTTTTTTTTAGTTGTATCTATAAAACGGAATTTAAATTAGCGAAGTATAAAGCAGTCAACCGTTTATTGATGTTTAAGTGTATCCCTAATCAGGCCTGCGTATTTCTTTTAGTTTGTCAATGAAAACTGACCTGTGTCAGTAATAAGGATGATGCAGGTTGTAGTATTTTATAAGGGGCTGTAGCGATGACACTACACCGATGTAGTTGTTTCTGTATATTTAAAAAATCATACCTATCACCATATCCATTACATTCGTCTGTGTGGGTCCGGTGATAAGTAGACCACCGGTTTGAACAAAAAACGGATACGCATTAAAATGAGTCAGGTGTGTCTGTATGGTAGTTACTGAAAGATCCGGGTTGGTCAGCATTACTGAATCAATGATCGCCCCGGCTGCATCTGTCGGGCCATCTGTGCCATCCGTTCCTGCACTGAGGATGGCAAATCCGGAGGGTTTATTCCAATGGGTTTTCATTTCCAGAAGGGCTCTCAGCGCAAAATGCTGGTTCCGCCCCCCTTTACCATTCCCGCTTACCCGGAGCGTCGTTTCGCCTCCCCGGATAAACAAAGCGGGCAAAGGGCCTTCATAGTGCAGCAGTTGCTGCGAAAATTCCTGTGCTTCCGCATCCGTATTTCCGGTCATCAGCCGTTTATCCCACTGTACATGAAACCCGGATTTCTCCGCCTCCATTTTTGCGGCGGCTGCTGCTTTGTAATTATTGGCGATTATTCGGGTATAAACGGAACGGAATACCGGATCACCTGGCTTGGGCGTTTCTTCCAGCGCTCCCTGCACTCCCATATTTAAATGCTGCCATATTGAAGCGGGAAGTGATTCCTGCAGCCCGTATTTAGTTACTACGCTCAGCGCTTCCTCATATGTTGAGTGATCGGGAACAGTTGGCCCGCTGCCGATTGTCTGCAGATCATCACCCGGAACATCACTGATCAGCAGGCTGATAATGCGGGCCGGGTAAGCCGCTTTGGCCAGTTGGCCCCCTTTAATCCGGCTCAGGTGTTTCCGGACACAGTTTATTTCATCAATGGCGGCTCCGCTGTTTACCAGCAGCTGGTAACTTTTTGTCAGATCGGTAATGCTGGTTCCCGACGGCAGGTCTGTTACCAGGGAAGACGCTCCTCCTGATATCAGGAAAAGAACTATGTCGTTTTCTGACCGGCCTTTCAGCAATTGAAGTACCTGTCTGCCGGCCTCCACACTATTTTCATCGGGTACGGGGTGAGCGGCTTCCAGCATTTTCAGCCGTTGCAACGGCAGGGCATGATCGTACTTGGTAATACAGAGGCCTCCGGTTATAAATGCGCCAAATACCTTTTCGGCCTCTGCTGCCATCGCACCCGCTGCTTTACCGGCGGCAATAATATAAAAATCCCTTACCTGCTCCCGTTTACAGCTATACGAATCAATTTTCAGTTCATCAGCAGTCAGTTCTAGCATGCCCGGGAGGATATGGTCCGGACGGCATTGCTGAACAGCTTTGTTAAATATTTCAGTAAGTAGCTTTATCAAGATCCAGGTTTATTTCTTCAATAGTCCGGTTAAGCCTGCTTTTTTCCGCTGCAAAAGCCATCAGGTGACTTTCAATAGACACTTCGATGGAAGAACTTAAGATTGATTTATCCTGCTGCGCCACCGCCTGGAGCCAATCTTTCACTAACCGGTGATCTCCGCCACCGTGTGCATCGGTTTTCATTTCCCATGATGTTACTTTCCGTGTTTTAAAATCAGTCAGCACAAAGTTTTCCATATCACCCACTATATCCCCTTTTGAACCCATGATCCGTGTACGTCGCCCTTCATAAGATACATGGGCCTCCATGGAAAAGGCGGCCGTCACCCCGTTTTCAAACAACATATTTACCGTCAGGTGATCCGGCTGATCGTTATCCATTCTATATACACAGCGGCCGTAATCAGTTGTCCGGAGCTGGGTAAGAATAAAATCATCCCAAAGCGATTTGTTACTCGGCATATCAAAAACATAAAGCCTTTTCCGGTCCCGGAGATATATCTGTAAGGCGGAGTAAGCACAACTTTTTTCAACCTTGCATCCGTCTGTACACCTTTCAGTGCTGCCTTCCGGCGCATTTACATTGGTAAACCATTTCAGGTTGCCAAAACAATGCACATCTTTGGCCGGGCTGTTTACCAGCCAACGGATGATATCTGTATCATGACTGGACTTAGCCAGTACAATCGGGGTGGCGGTCTTACTGTTTTTCCAGACGCCCCTTACATACGAGTGACTCATATGAATTTGTTCTATGGGCTCCATATGCTGTACGCTGATGATATTTCCGATCAGCCCGGCATCCAGAACTTCTTTCAGTTCCCGGAAATAAGGGGAGTACCGCAATACATGACAAACCCCGACAATCCGGTTATGCGACCTGGCTTTGGCTAATATCAGCCGGCATTCTTCTTCAGTAGGGGCAATGGGTTTTTCCAACAGAATATCATAACCCATCTCCAGCGCTTTCAGACAAGGGGCGGTATGCAGATTGTCTGGGGTGGCTATGATGACCGCATCGGCAAACCGGGGTTCCTTAAAAACGTCTTCCCAATCACTGAAACACCGATCCTCTGGCAGGTTAAACTTTTTGCTGGCCTGCAGGAGGCGATTCCGGTTGCTGTCAGCTACGCCGGCAATTTTCATTTCCCGGGGATTTTTATGTGCATACCCGGCATAAATATTGCCCCGGTGGCCCGCCCCAATCAGGATAACGGACACCGGTTTGCTGAGGGGCAGGTGCCGGGGGTTCTCAAATACATCATCATGTAAGCCGAAAAGTTCAGCGACCTCTTTCCATTTAAGTGTCACATTTTCTTTAAGCAAGATAAAGGACCTTAATATCTTCCGGGAGCTGATAAATTGACGTAATGACATTCGGCGAAGTGTTAAAGGTTACAAATCTACTTTCCCTGTCTGATGGGTACTATCAACCGCCCAATGATCCAAATTCCATTTTCAGCCTGGTTTCTTCCAGGTCAAGTTCGTATTCTATTTTCCGGAGCACTTCCTGGTTGGCGGCCCCGCTGCGGTGCAACTGGTTCACCGCTTTTCTTTCAATCTCCAGCATGTCCAGTTGCAGACGTGTGAAGGCATTAAATATATTTTCAGGCACACGGGGCTTATCCCCGAAATAATCTGGTGGCAGATCCGTATGTTGTAACCGGTTGTACTTGATCTCGTATTTACTTTTAATATTATTCAGGAGATCGTCACTTACCAGTGACAGATTTTCTTCT
>Ga0209717_1001135_pt1 | contig 29878 bp, 20 predicted proteins | sample AD_UKC048_MetaG_FD_184418 | JGI IMG/M metagenome (GOLD analysis project Ga0209717, IMG submission 184418) | Active sludge microbial communities of municipal wastewater-treating anaerobic digesters from USA - AD_UKC048_MetaG (SPAdes) (version 2) | ecosystem: Engineered > Bioreactor > Anaerobic >...
CAAGATGAAAACAATGCAACTGGTCGCTTGGCCATACATAGATTGTGAGTAACGAGGGATATCAGATGCCCTCAAACAACCAGAGAAACAATGAGTTGGATTTTACACCAACATTTGGGACTCAACAAATCATCAACAAATTCTTGGAGTAATCGTAACAGTGAATTATCTACCACTTCTTGAACACTGGGGTCTTGAATCATTGTGTTAACTAGGTGCCAAAGACCTGTTGTGTTTGGTCTAACACCCGGATTCCTTTTCTTGTCCACTTCGTCAATCATGACAACATTAACTTTCTGGTGCAGAGAGTCTTCCGCGTTGTGGATAATTTCTCTAATCCTTCCGTTGGTAATGTCAGTTCCGGGTGAAACCCTATTTATTGCCAGAATGATAGGTATGTCTTTATCTGGGATGCACTCCCTAACCACTTCAAACAAATCCTGATCAATCTGATTAAATCCGGTTCGGTATCCACAAACAAAGACCAATAGATCGCTATTGGGTATAAACTCCTTCAAAGTTTCTTCATGTTCTACAATCAAAGAATTGTATCCTGGCGTATCAAAAATGTTTAAACCACACAAAGAGGAATCTGCGGGTTTGACTGACGCAAACAACCTTAAGGTATTCTCATCAGGATGCTCTGCCATCCTGTCAAAAATCACCTCATCAATTTGATCGAGGCTTGCATCTCTATTTACGACGTAATACTCAGGAGCGTTCTGATCGGTAAGTTTAAAGTGAACAACAGTTCCACTTGATGGCTTTGCTCTCGGAGTAAGTAGATTCTTTGGGAATAGACCATTTATGAGAGTCGTCTTACCAGTGCTGGTCTCTCCGATTACCGTAACATAAGCTTGATAATCATGCAACCTCTGGCATAAGAGGCGACCGTAGGACAATGTATCCTTGTCATCTATTTTTTCTATTTTAGGCAATAAGTCTTCGCAAAATATTGCCGCTCTATCAAGTATCTTGTTCAAAATGCCTCCATTTCTTTCATGATTGACTCCAATATACCCTTATCTGATCTGAGATTGGCAATTTCCTTTTCCTTCTCATCTTTGCTTAGCAATTTGGTATCAAGGTTATACTTCATCTGGCTGTCGTAGTTATCTTGTTGAATTTGAAGCCAGTTGCTGATCTGCTTTTTTGTATCATCAGAGAAACATGTAACGAATTTGTTAATCTCTTCTCTTATAGATTCGATAGCATTAGAAATTGCAGAAAATACTTGGGGTTCAACCTTGGCTATGCGTTGATCGAGCACTAGCTTCTTACCTCCTCTTCCAAGCCATCCGAGTATCAACCCCCCGATAGCCGCCCCAAGAATTGTACCAACGATCATACCTGCAGGACCTAGGGCAACACCCAATGCTGCTCCGGCTTTTGCTCCCAGAGCTGCCCCAGCAACACCTCCACCAATAGCTCCGCCGATTCCGCCAACAGCATTACCAATGACGGGCAGTATATTCTCAAACTTGGTTTTTTCAGGAGTTACAAACTCGAAGTCATTAGCTCCCAACTCTGAGTTCCATTCAACCAAGCCGTCCAATTCTGCCCGGAGTTCTCCCTGCAAAGCGGTTAACTTGTCCTGCACATGATAGTAGAGCTGTTCAGTTATGTCTGAACTCTCAGCCTGAAAAGCGGAGTTTAACCTCTCTCCATCTACAATTCCGGCTCTAAGTTTCGTTCTCATGTTGTTACGGAAAGTCATCTCACTGTCTCTGAGCATCTCATTGATTTCCGTTAAGACATCTCGACTGAAAGTATCGATCAAACCCAACGCCGAATCGGTTTTACCTGTAACTCGATCCTTATACTCGCTAAACATTTTTTTCTCGGCTTCTATGGCTCGTTCAATCTCTTCAGATGAACTACTTACTAAGCTCTCCCTTTTACCCACCTCAATAAGAGTACTTTCGATATCGTTCCTGAACTGGTTGGCAAGCACAGTAACGGTTAGCTCTCGCCAGTTGTTAGAATATTTCTGGATTGCAACCTTAAGTGGTTTTGCACCTGACTGATCATATTCTGTGGTATTGTTTGCAAACTTTGCCTGTAATGCCCCTTCACCATTCACGCAGAGCAAGCAAGGGTCTTCGTAGTGTTCTCCCCATATCCCCTTTTTCTCGTTTCTAATCACTGATGTGTTGTGATCTCTCGCATCTTCAATTTCTTCATTGCTTTCTGTATCCCAGCAACTCTGACAGAAAATCGCCTGCGGCAATAGTGGCCATGTGATCCTAAGCCAGTATGCCTCTCCCCGTGTTAGGGGCGGAACAGATCTAATCAAATAAATCACTCCGCTAGATTTAGCTAAATAATCGAGTGTTGTTTGCTGATTCTCGAGTGTTAAACTGCCATAGCCTGGCAAGTCTACAACTACTAATCCATTTTCTAGTGTTTTATCATCAGAATATACTTCAATATAGCTCACGCCCTTTTCATTCCCAGGGTTGTGTACATTATCAATGTACACGGCTAACTCTCGGTCATTAGCGGCAATTTCGGTAACTGATCCATTTTTGAAAAACACTTTAGCCCTGCCCATTAAAGTCGGAGAGTAATGAATTTCAGCGGGGACACAGGTGGTTTCTTGAGCATCCGTGGGTAACACTCTTTCATCAAAGAATATGGCATTTAGAAGAGTGCTTTTACCACTCCCTTGCACGCCGAAGACTGGCAAATAGAACTTTTCTGCACCTAGCTGATCATGCCATGCTTGCCAAATTCTTTGGGTATCCTTGCAGAGGTATCGTTGAACGATATCAATTGTCTTCTGGTTCAACAACTGGTTTTCTAACCAGGATTTGCGGCTTTCCATTTTTCCTCCTGAAGATTTTTTTGTACCATGGGGTTAGTATCCATATTAGAAGTTCTTGATTAGTGTTTACCTGCTCTGTTAGCTCATTATTCTTATCCTTCAGATCGTTGTGCCTTGAAATCAGTTCTTGGTGCAGAAAACTCAATGTTTGTGAAATCTCATTATGATGATCTGAAATTGTCGCGCCCAAAGCATCAGTCTGATCACACAAACCTTGATGCATTGATATTAGTTCTTGTTGTAGAACATTAAATGATTGCATGAGTTCATTATGATGATCTTTAAGCATTGTTGCTAACGCATCAACTTTGTCAATAACATCTTTGCGCGCCGTTAAAGTTCTTTCTGTTTGTTTAGTTTCACTTGTGTTAATAGCCTCAAGAATGTTATTTCTTTGCTCATCGCTTTTATTAGTTAAGTCTCCAATAACTCTGTCAGAAACCTCTTGATTCTTCACTGTAATAAAATCTTTCATTTCCGGATAGTAGGTATCAATGACTTGAGAAACTCGCTTAATGACTTCTTCTATCTTAGTTCTGGCTTCGGAAATTGATAAGTTTATCAGATCACTTATTGAGTCATGATCACTACTTACGACATAAGTATTAAGCCTTGATATCTCCGAATTAATCAGTTTGTTTAGTTCAAGCGATTGATTGGAAACAGCATGTTGTTCAAGATTAACTGACTCAATACTAGACAACTTCTCTTCAGTGTGAACCCTGTACTCAAGAAATGAATCCATTGATGCTTTAAGTGCTTTATAGATCAAGTGCTCGGTAAACCGGATTCTTCGCATTTGGATCGAAGCTATGCCGACAGCTCTTGATATCCTATCATCGAGTCTTTGATTTCCCTTAGCTAGTTCTCTAAGTAGACCATCCTGCAATTCCTCAATCACAGATGAAACACTTTGGATACTACTGAGCAATGAGTCAGTCAAAATCTCATTTTTCGATCGGGTAAAATCATTAACACGATTTGTAATTGATTCGCCATTATCTCTGATAACACTCTCAATATCGAAATTCAATTGATCTTTCATCGTATCCAGATTTCGGGTTACGCTATCAATTATGTTATCATGCTTTGTTTCAATCTCTTTGGATAGGCTACCAATTTGAGTATTCAATGAATCGAGAAGTGTACCAGTTTGACTTTGACCCAAAATTATGGAAGTCTGTATAATAGACTTGTGGGCGTCCATTATCTGGCTTATGTTGGAAAGCAGTTTATTGTCATGCTCCTTTAGGATATCGTTTAACTGAATGACTAAGCCATCAAGTTTGTTTAGTATATCCTCATCAGGTTCCTTTACTTGATCACGTAGAGCATCCAAGCTATTATTAATCTCTTCTAATCTGGATACGGTTTTATCTGCAGTTTCTCTAAGTCTGTCCGACAAAGCGCTGATAAAATCTTCGTAAAGCTGTCTTGTATAAGTATCCATTTTTATCTTCATTGAATCTTTAGTTGTGGTATCATTTGTCATTGATACAATTCCTCCATTCTGGTAGTATGTGCGCGATTCTATTCTTAACATCTACATTAAGAAAGTGTCCCTCTCTGTCCATCTTGGCAATGAACTCAATTTCATCTCTTTCATTAACAATCTTATAAGTACCTTTAATGAGTGTTTCTATGACACTGCCTAAGCCCAGGTCATCATGATTTATCAGAATATGCTCACATTTGAGGCCGCTATTGAGCAAGAATTCTGAGAATGTGGATAAATACTCTGCCAGATTATCGTTATCTAAAAAGTCTGAAAAATCAGCGATCACGCTGATTAGTTTCTTTGCTTTCTTGAAATGTTTTGCAGCTTTGGACTGAAAGAATTGCTTCTGGAAGTAACCTATCTGGGAGACAGGAATCAGAAGGAATACACTCGAGTTTTGCCAATCTATGTTTCGCAGAATATTATCATAGTCTTTTCGATCATCCTGGCTGTCGTCTATGATGGTAAACTCATACTTTCCGCTCTTTGTCTTTGCATAATGACCATGAGGGACAGAATCATGCGGGAAATAGCGTAACCAGAATTCAGAGAATAAGTTTTGATTCCAATGACATATAACGACACGAGATCTAACATTATCTGGATCATGCCCACAAAGGTTATTAAAATGCATCTGGTAGATTCTATTTGCAGCACTGTTAAGAAACCGCAATAAACTCAGCTCCAGATCATCAATCTCAACTGCGGGATTGCTTTGGCTTGTCTTACTCGAAACCGATAGGTCATTGTTGCTTGCATCATCTCTAGCTGAAGAATCTATACTCACAATCTTTTCTATCGAGTCTTTTAATCTCTGCAACTGATCTAATACTTGTTTATGAGTTTGCTCAGGGATTAAATATCTCAACGCTTCCTCGATTGAGCGGATACGTGATTGTAAAACATTCTTAACAATCTGATAGTAGTTATCCAAAGCTGATATTGACTGATCTCTACTATCTTCAAGCCATTTCATTTCGGATTTTAGTCCATTTTCGAGGTGATGCTTGAATTGTTCAATATCCTTGATTTCAAGGATAGTCTCTTCATATACATCGTATCCCCAATCTGTTCCGAAAAGAGATCCCAGCCTTTTTCTTATGCTGAGTCCAGTTATAGATTTTTTCTCTACCCTTCTTGTTCTAGTATGCTCACTCACATCAGCAGATTTAAACTGAATCGAAGGTGCACTTGAAGATAGTTTATGAAAGAAATCTTCATTTAGGATATTGTTCTGTTTTCTAATCCTCTTGAACTCGGAATTCATATCTATTATAGATTGATTAAGCCTTTGATTTCCCTCAGATACACTTTTTTGGGCTTGGCTTCTGAGATTGTTTGCCTCATCAATGGCAGAACTGGACAAATAGTGCGAAGAATCTAAGATTTTGCTAGCACGATTTTCAAAATCGCTACATATGGAGTTAAAGTCTTTAACAGTATTGTTTCTAATGGTCTCTATATCTTTCTGTTGCCTTTGTAGCTCATTTTTATCATTCTCATAATTCGTCTCTTTTTTCGAATCCTGCCTGCTTTCAGCCTCAATTATATACGTCAACTCATTGGAAATTTGTTTCAGGCGGCCTACGATGAATTTGGGTTCCAGTTTATTAATTTGTTCGTGCAAGGAGTTGATAAACTCGGTAAAACCGGATTGCTCATACTCACCTATTCTTAAAGCTTGTATCGATGAAACAAAAACTATTGGCACGGCTGAAGCATCAGTGACCCCTGAGTTATTAAGGTTGTCTCGAACTTTCTTCAAATGTTCATTTGCAACTTGCTCTCTTGACTTTGATACTAATCCGTCTCTTTCTGTTTTTTCTTTTATCACATCAGCGCAATTGAGAACCCAAACCAACGGCTTTTTCGTTTCAGAAATCAGTTTTACGATCCTATTATTTTCTTGAGCTGCTAATCTCACAGTAGAGACATAGATTACTAAGTCAAGGCTTGGCAGGATGCTATTGATAGTGATCTCATCATGATGAGGCAGATTGTATGCTTCCAGACCCGGTGTGTCGCATAAAGTGATATTCTTATTGAGCTTGAAACCAGGAGAATACACTGATAAGTGGAGGATTTTTTTTTTGTTAGTGGGATTTTTCAATTCATTACCAAGTTCGTCGAGTTCTTGTCTTAGATTAGTAGTTACTTCCTGAACCATGCCGTCTTCATAGTATTTAGTTACTTTTTTCTCATCACCGTGTCTGGTAATGATGAGGCAATTTGATGACGGTTTTACATGTGACGGCAACAACTCTTCGCCCAATAGCCCATTAACCAATGTGGATTTTCCACTACTGGTAATCCCGATTAAGCCAATTCTCCAAGATGCGCTATTCCACTGTTCAATCTTTTTTTCAAAAAAACCTATGCGAGTACCATAATGTAGACGAGTTGCCTCAGTAGTGGAAAGGACTTCGATGGCTTGTTGGGCAAAATTCTGAGGTGAGCTTACATTCCGATCAGACATTTCTATGAACTCCATTTATCCAAGTTTCACATATGTCACTTCAAACGCACGGCATCTCCTGTATCTCTGATTTCTGTTCTCAAGGGCAAAGGCATCCTTGTGATCAAAGGGCTGGAAGATGTCCAGCCCTCTGCCAGGGATGATCTTCCATCCATTATCGCTTTGGATGTAACGGTCATGAATGGTATCGTCGATCTCATAGGTGAAGGTAATCCCTACCAGGTTACAGGAGCTTGCTATCTGCCGGAAATACTCCTCCTGATTTGAGTCTTGATACTCACTGTGTTTAGTGATCAGATGAACTTCCACCTCATCAGCATCGCTTTTTACGGCAGCCACCACTTCCATGAACTCCATCAGATTACGGCATTGGTAGAAAGAGCCGATAAAGGGGTCCTTGATCTCAATCCGCTTGGAGCCTTTCAGATACTTGGAAAAAAGTCTGTAATAGGATATCCCTGTCTGGTTATCCTGGATGGCGATGTTCCCGGGCTTCAGAATCGGCTCATCTTGGGTCGCTTTTTGTTCAGATTGACCTGCATCACCAGTATTTCCTGTTTGTTCTACCTGGGGCTCTTTATTGTCCTCTGTGGGGCCTTCTTTACCATAGTAGTAGGATGGATACTGAATCTCCTCGGCGGTTTTAACGAAATGCAGGTTCTCTTCCTTATCCGTATATGCGAAGCGTACTATTTCGTAGGTTTTGTCTATCCGCATCAGTTGGTCTTTCACACGTTTACGGTTCTCCATGGCATACTCAAGGAGTTCCTGGATCTCCTCCTTGGATGCTACCTGATTGGGATAAATCACCTTCATCAAGCCGGAGAAGGTCTTTTGCACTCCATCCCGGTCACGAGTGGAAATATCAGATACCAGATCAAAATGCTCCCGATACAAGGCAGAAAAGTCTTGATTGCGAAAAGCTCGCAGGATTTCCGCCAAGTAGTCCACCACAAAGCCATAGCCGGAGGAGAACATTTCTCCCCGGATTATCGGCACCTCCCAACCGGGCAGATAGCCGTGCAGCCTGTCCAGATAAGCAGAATCGTAATATTGTTCCGGGAGTTCGCTAAACAGATCTGAATGCTTCAGCATATAAGCCACATTATGCTGAGTATTGCCTACAAAGGTCATGGATGCTTCAGCCCCCAAGGTTTCTATTCCACGGGAGAAGGTTTTATTTGCCATGTAGTTCTTCATGATGTCCACGAGAGCTTTATCGGCTTTCTTCTTGCGTCCGGCAAACTCGTCAAAAGCCACCACATCCCAAAAGCCCACCAAGCCTATCCTGCCATTGGAGTTATTCACAAAAAGCTTGGGCACAGAAACCTCGCCACCTGAGATCAGGATACCATGCGGAGAGAATTCAGAATAGATGTGCGACTTACCGGTTCCCTTCGGACCCAGCTCGATCAGGTTGTAGTTCCTTTCGCAATAGGGCACCAACCTGGTTAGCTGCATCAGCTTCAAGCGCCTGCTCATGAACTCCGGATTGAAGCCGATACTCTGGATCAATAGATCTATCCACTCATCAGCGGTGAATTCAGAGCGTCTTGCCAGGAAACTCTCCATATCGAAGCGGGACATCTGGATCGGCTTGATCGAGTTCAGCAGCCAGGGGCTGCTTTCTCTATCCTCGGTATTGCTGTATTCAAGCTCAGCGATGCACCATACACCGCTCACTAAAAGCTTGGGATGGTTCTTCACGATCTCGGTGCTGACAACCACCTTAGATATACCCATATTGGAGAAGCTTGCTTGGTAGCAGTCCTTCTTCTCATTGAGGGTCACAGCGATCTTGTCTATTACCTTGTTGATCTTGGATTCCCGCACGTTGGACTTGGTGAGCTCTGCGTCCCTTCTGTGAACGTAGTGCCTCTCCAAAATGCTCTTCACTGTTTCTATCCCGGCTTGAATCTCTGCTTCATCGGATGTAGCGCAATACTGCCCCAGCAGGTATTCCAGCACGTAGGTGGGGACGATGGCATTGCCTTTAACAGCTTTTACTAGGTCTTTCCGGACTACCAAGCCCTGAAAATGCTCATTGATCTTCTCATCAAGTTTATTCATCGTTTCCTCCAGAACTTACATCTCAAAATCAGAGCTGAAAGCCCGCCTCAAGGTGTATGTTTCGCTCTTATAGAACTGGTGTTTATTCGTACCTGGAATGGGTTTCTCCAGTTTCAATGTTATCTGCTGATTGTTCGCCTGTTCTGCCTTTGTAGAAAGCACGAGAGAACATTGGAATTCACGATCCCGGGGGTTGTCTGAACTATAATCAAAACTGATAGTTTTTTCCTCTGAAATCAGATCGCCAGACTGTGAATAGATCCCAGCTCTCAAGGTTACAGGTTGCAATTTATCGTTAATCGGGTCGCGTTGGTAGAGCTTAACCACCAATTGTCCGGTGCTGATTATTCTGCCGCTGGTTGAAAGTATATCCACTTCCACAAACTCCACATCACTCACTCTTCTTTTATTCACCCGGATAATCGGAACCACAATCTCCTGCAATGAAGCCCCTCCGTGCACATATCTACTACCAGATCCTTGCCGCTTCATTCTTTGATTTGCCAAGGGTAGCATAACTTCGATATCTCCATGCAAACCAAGCTGTTTCGAGGCAAAATGCATCAAAGCCGATTTGCTTTTCAGATCCGTCCCCAAGATAAACCGGCGATGCCCATACAGCACATTTCCTGAGACATCGGTCTCGCTCAAAAAATCACTATCTTCCAATGTTCTATGTTGGTATAGGAATCCATGATCTGAGGTTATGACAATGTTGTTTGCATTACCAGAAGTCAGTTTCCTGAGTAGTTCAATAATCTCGATAATAGCGGCTTCCACTGCTTCAAAGACCTGGCTTTCCGTAGTCAGATCATCACCCAGAGCATCAATTTTATTCTGATATACATAGATGACATCAAAATCCCGGTAGAGCTTCTTGCTTTCGTCAGCGTTCTTACTGAGCACATCGCTTGCTTTTAGCAACAGCGCTCTATCATTGGTATGCAAGGCCAATATCTTTCTCCGGTTATCGCTTCCCTTGCTACTTATCCCATCAATCTTAACCGAACCATCTGGGGCAATACTAATCTGCTCATGGGGTAGCAAGGCAGCCATGCCCAATTGCGTGTAACTCGGTAACATTCCCATACAGGCCCCGAGCTCAGCCTCATATCTGTCCTCCTGGCGAATCTGGCTCATAAGCTCACTGCCTATCTCATAACGCAAGGCATCAGAGATAATCACAAATATCTTTTTATTCTCTTCCAGATACGGGCTTATCTCTTTTTTCCAGAATTCAGACTGCAGTGGAATCACTTGGGATGAATATCTTTCCATGTATTTCATCTGCCCTGTGAAGGCAGTGGATAGAGGAAACAAATAGCTATTCAGGTATCGGTTTTCAATATCTTCATACAGATCAGAAAATAGCTTTGGCTGATTTGCTTTTTGGTAGTGATAGATAAACTTACGATACTGAAAATCCAGCTTATAGAACTGATTGAGATACTTCTGTATGCCCTCATCAAAAGAATAAACACTTATGTCCAGAGTATTCATCAGGTGGCGCAGATTTGCCGCACTCTCCAAAGCGCTGTATTCATGGCTATAGTCCTCATACCAATGGCTTAGCATCCTGCGGCGGATTATTCTTTCCACTTCGATCAGCCCTAGCGTGCCTCCGCTAACTGCCCAGGTCAAGTCGCTTAGGATCTTCTTTTCAATCAGCTCGAAATAATCTAGATCAGTTAGATCTGTTACATCCCTCAAGTGCAGATCTTGCTCGATGCCCAGCCACTCACTGCATTGCCGGGACAGTTCGCGGAATGCCTTTTTATAACGAACATGATCTTTAAAACGCTTCAACAGATAGATAGCTTCCTGATCCAGGATATATTCTTTGTCCAAGGCAGCATTGTAGGCAGACCCAAACATCTCAAGGCAAAGATCTTTGATAGTGGCTTGATTATTGGAATAGCCCAGTAGTTTCTTGATTTGCGCCCAGAGCCAACCATCAAGTGCAGATTTCCTGATCAGATCATACTGCTCTGTGGAGCCCTTGGCAAGCTCTTCAAACAGGCTCATGAGCACTTCATCCCATCTGGCTTCAGCGCCTGTTATCACCCCTAGCATCATCCACTTGGTTCTGGGAATTGTCTCTTTCCCATAATGGATTTTTTTAATGGCCGTGATACGCTTGGCTGACTTAAAGAAATACTCATGCTCTTTCACAAGATCATAATACTCTCTGCTCCAACCAAGCTCCGCAAGGATCATCGAGATGGGATCGATCTTGATCTCAGTATTGGCAAGTAGCAAATCAGCCAGCCAATTATCCTGTATCTCAGGTTTTGTACTGGGGAAGTAAAGCAGGAATTTCTCTTTTGGCTCTTTGATCAGCATCAGGTATTTGAGCCCAAATTCGTTGTTCTCCACAAATACCTTGGTGATCCCGGGTAAATCCATCGAATCTAGGTCAATTCTGTAGGTAGCTGCATCATCATACCAAAAGACAATCCGGTGCTCTTCAAAGTGTTTAAGAATTAGCTGTTTGATTCTATCCATTTACTCCAACCCCGGGATTCTCTTAAGCACTTTGCTGAACTTTGCGTAGTTGACTTTCACACCATCATCCAGGTCGATGCTTATCTTCTGGGTGGCTGTGGGATAGAGAGCATCCCGTTCCCAGTATTCGAGTTCTGAGATGATCTGCTCAATCTTATCGATTTCTTTACGAGCTTTGATTTTCTCTTTCTGAGAGCTATCTCCACCTTCTTCAATCTTGCTTAGTTCCGTCACTTTGTTTTTCAGTTTAAAGACGTACTCTCTCAGGTAATCGCTGAGCACAATTGAAGCTGTGTCGGGTGTGTAGCGGTGCATATAAACAAGTGCGTTGAAGCTGCCCTTGGGACTACTAAAGAGCCAATAGATGGGGCGTTTTTTATACATTTTAACGTGATCGTTATAGAAATCCTTGATGAAATAGGTTCGGATATCTTTACCAATCGCTTCCTCAATGTAGCCGATGTTCTGCGAAAAGTGATCCGATCCAAATGCCACTTTCAAGAATGCGTGGAAGCGATTAACTATATCGTCATCAAACCACTCTCTCTCTAAAACCGGGATCACATTGTCCTTATCTGGCATAAAAGAAGGTTTTAGGTTTTGGGTGTTAGGTTTTAGGGCGGCTTCGCCGCTATCGTCACCCCTAACACCTAACCCGCTAACACCTAACACCTGCTCGAGGTAATCCTCGAGCTTATCTCCCTGATTAGCCAAAATCAAGCCCGGTTTATCAAGGGAGTATCTGCCAAACATGCAGCCCACGGCATAGGAGATCAATTCCTTCATAGTGTCTGCTAAGAGCCGCTTCTCCAAATCTACATTTATGGGGAATTCCCTAACACCTAAAGCTCTAACCCCTAAAACCTCACCCCTAACACCTAGCACCTCGGGGTTTACCCCGTATCGGTAATAGGGATTACAAGTAAGCGTGATCTCCTTCAACGGAACCTCTGGACTCAACTCATCCTGCAAACCATAAGCTTCAATGAATATCCGGTTATTCTCCTCTTCCAGCTCTTGCATCTTGAGCGTGTTCTCTATCCAATGCTCTCTCTGCTTTGTATAGCATTCCCTAACACCTAACCCCTCACCCCTAACACCTAACAAGGGTAATTGCTGAAAATCCCCTGAGGTTTCGTATGAATTCCAATCCCTTTCTGAGATTCTCACACACAATCTAACATGTTCTTTTATCTGAGATCTACCAATAAATGAAAAAGGGATGTTTAATACATCATGTATAGTTGTGTTAATTGATGGGTTAAAAGCTTGCAGATAATACTCAGAGATTGGTGAGTTAAGAAATCCCAATGTTTCATCATCATAGGTCAAGCTGTCTATGAAAATTGTTGGGGATCCTGAGCTGTATAAGTGCGACGTGTCTTTAAATCTAAATCCTACCCTACCAGTTCCAATTAACGACCATGTAATTCCTTCATTCCCAAGAAACTTTCTGTTAACCATTCCTCCTAATTCGGAATAGTGGTCTTGTGCTTCTAATGACCAATCAATAACATTAATGACATTACCGTAGTACTTACGATTATCCCCTCCATTGCAATATAATACCCACCTGGTTGAGCTCTTGCATATCTCCCAAACATTCCTCACAAATTTTTCATTATTGTGAGTTTTCATCCTCCCACCAGATACATATATCGATCCTAGGTTGCTTTGAGTCTCAATATTAGGTAACTTTATCCAATACGATATTGGCGCTCCCTGCAACTTGTAAGAATCTGACGCTTTGAAGGAAAAAAACCACCCACATTTTGGATTGGCTAGGGCTTCAAGAAAGAGAACTCGCTTTTGTTCTTCAGACTTACCATTAATCAAGCGAAAATAAGCTCCATGTATTCCATCTGGCATTGAGTTGGACATCACGAAAGAAGTTGTAGCTACTATTTCTCCAGGAATAGTATCAAAGGCATGAGGTCCCAGATGAACCATTGTTTTGAACTCATAATTCTTAACCAGATGCTTCCTAAGTTTTTCGTATGAACTCAGAAACATCCAGCTTTGCATATTGATCATGGCAATGTAGCCTTGCTTAACAGATAAACTCAGGCAACGTTCCATAAACATAGCAAAGAAGTCAGTACGGCTATTAGGATAATTAGTTTTAAACCAATCTTCCTTTTCATTGCCAAATCCTGTAGTTCCCAGATACGGTGGATTGGTAACCACCACCTGATACTTGGTACTGAGATAATCTGCCTGATTGATCAGTTTGAGTACCTTCTTATGGGTGGGGGCAAGGAATACATCACCGCTGAAGTCTTTGGCATTCAGCAGCTCACGGGTGTTTTCGATATCCTGCTCATGAGGAACAATCAGAGAACCATAAGTATCAGCGTGCTCAAATTGGGTTAGCATACGTTCAAAGTTGAGGGTGAAGATATCGCGTCCGCATCTATCCAGATAGGATTCGATCTCGTCCTTGCTCAATATGATGTTCTTCAAGCAGCAGATATGGGGCTCAATCTTACGAGAAAACCATAGCTTGTCCCTCTCTCGGGCTTTCATTGTGAGAGCCAGAGCGGAAAGCTCTGCTGCCCTTTCGTCTATCTCTATCCCATACAGGTTTTTTTCTATAATCACCTTGGGTATTTCTGTGGGGGAGTATCCTTCTTCGCTATAGATCTCATATAGAAGGTCAAAGGCATAGGTGAGGATGTGCCCACTACCACAGCAGGGATCGCAGAATTTGATTTCTTCGGGAGAAGATATTTCAATTAATCCGTTACTACGTTTCGAGTTGGAATCTGATTCAGGCTTTACATAGTATTCCATCGTATCAATAAACCGGGAATTGGGGTGATTCTGTAACCACAACCTGCCCAGTGAGTTTTGCACCATGTATTTCACAATCCAATGGGGGGTAAAAAGCTGGGTGACGGCAGGGATATCCTTATTCTGGACTTTTTTCCCCTTTTTAACTCCTTCCTGTACCTCAGATTTCTTTTCGGCAATGTAATATTGGTACAGCCAGCCGATCACTTCCACGTCCTTACAGACACCCGGAACCATGGCTTCCCTGGTATAGGCAAGGATGGAATTCCCGCTCAGCAGGTCATCCGGCATCAGCAGTTCTGTCCAATCATCAATTCGCTCAAAGAGGAAGGGCATGGTTTCGGCATAGTAGTTACAAACAGATCTGATTAAAATCCTGTAAGCTTCCGATTGCGGATCGGGATGGGTTTCTTTGCCGGACAGGAGGTCAAACACCAAGTTGCGGTACTTTGCATTTACCAGTGTCTCATCTATATGCCCGGCTTTGGCTTCTTCAAGGATTTCCGGCTGAAAATGCCCCGGCAAAGGAGATATCACGTTTACCTTGTTGTACCCGTTCACGTCCATAAAGCGCAGAGCACAAAACCGATTGAACCAGGTGTAGGCTACTCGCTCTGCGAGAGGTGATAGGTGATAGGTTTTAGGAGTTAGAGGTTGGGTGCGCTGGATTTCTTCTTCTATGACTTGGATTTGCTTGGGGTAATACCTTCTGGCATCACTATCCGGAGCGAGTACTTGCTGCAGCTTGTTTCCCACTTGTTCCATCAGGTAGCGGCGGGCGTATTTTGCGAAACGTTCGAGTCTTGTTGTATCCATATTAGTGGTGTCCCATTAGGCTTCTTCTTCTGATGATGCAGTCAGGAAACTGCTTATTCCAATCAGTTAATGATAAAACGACGCACTTCTCGGCGAACTTGCGTCTCCATTTTTCAGATCGTCGAGGGAGGTGTTTCTTGAGACTATCGGTAAGAAGGTTATATTTAGGTACATCAAGGAAGTCCCAGCATATCAGGACATAGTAATGAATCGGTTTATCCGCCTTGTTTTGTGCCCATCGATAGATAAATGTGTCTCTATACTTTTTTGATAACTTAGTTTTCAGGGCACCTGTTTTATAGTCAGCAATGAATCTTCTAACACCACCAGCTCTTGAGTCTGGAGAATCAGGATCCTTTAACTCAAGATAAACATATTTATCTGGGTATTCTAAGATAAAATCAACTGCTTTCATGTCAAAGCTTGTCAGACCGTGAGTATGTGGGTCATCAAACTTTATAACGCGTAAAGTGGATTCCGGAAACAACTCAAGATCTTTTTCTATATAATCCATGCCAGCATCCTATACATATCTTTCTAGCTCTTCATCATATAACTCAGAGAAGGCATCAAGGATCGGATTTGGATCAATGGAATCGAAATCATCGGTGGAATTAACTCTAATGACACCCTTGTCTCTATACAAAACATGGTATCTCACATGATCGCCTCGATCTTTATCAAACAGTAGGTCAAACCATTTAATGAGATTGTAGTTATGAGTAGCTAAAACCACTTGTTGTTCGGATTGTGCAAGGCTGTACAAAGCATCGACAACACCTTTGACTTGTAAAGGGTTTAAGTTTGCATCAGGCTCATCCCAAAACAAGGGTCCGCCAACACCTGGTCTCAGTGCACCTGTTTCGATCAGCCTGTAAAGAGTACCAAGCTTTCGGAACCCTTCTGCCGTAACGTTGGCTGAGTATTCCGCTTTATCTGCCTTGAAAGTTACATTACCACCACCCTTAAACTCAAATCTGCCAACGCATATCTTTTCGATCTCTTCCATGATTGCATCTGTGCGAATAGTTCTGAGTGATTTTTGAATAGCCGGAATCTCTAATTGAGACATCAAGTCGGTGTAGGTCATATCAAAAGATAGTTCATACTTCTGAACCAGAGCAGGTAACCCTGCCATAAATGATATTATTTCCTTTGCAGGAATAAATACAGGATGCGCATCAATCGGAACATACACTGATTCATAAGTATGGTTAAACAAATCTTTGATTGCATCGCCATTGCCAGAGGCTTGTTTATTGGCATTGAATGACAAGCCGAATTTGGCGTTATCGGGATATTCTATCTCAACAATTGCATTTCCGCCCTTTGATCCAGTTTTCTTGAGATTGCCAAGAACTCCATCAAGCGGTTTGAATACACCGGTAATCATACTTGAGGAGATATCTCTTTTTTCCTCTTCACTCATGTTATTATCGGCAGAAACATCTCCATTTGCCTTACACATGGCATACAAGACCTTCAGGATGTGCGTTTTCCCCGTCCCATTAACTCCCATGATTATATTTATTTTGTTCGATAAGTCAATTCTGAGATCATCGAACACAGTGAAGTTTTTCAAGTAAAGGCTTTTAATCATTTTGTCTCCTCTTCATTTAGGCTTACTATGTTCCCCTTTTTAATCTCCCGGAGAAGTGATTGATTCATTGCTTGGATATAAGATCGCAATTCGGCTTCGCTGCTGATCTCGTCTGAAGGGTAGGATATTTTAATGTTCTTAATCTGAACCTTTAGTCTTGGCTCTTCGGGTATGCTCTCATCCTTTTTATTATGGATCAATCTGATGATCTCTGGGTAATCTACATCATTGAAGCGATTGATGATGTCTTTGATTACGGCAATAATCCTTGTCTCAGTTATCTTAGTTTTAGCCCTCTCAAATATCCCGATCACCGTGTCTTTAATGCCACTCTCAGCAGCAACGAAATCCAGATCCTGGTCTATCTCGATTTGGCATTGTTCGATCATCTGTGCTGCGTTGGATCTCTCATCAGCAATCAAGCGATCCAGCTTATCCTTCAGGATATCATACTTAATCTTTAGCTGCTGAATTCGGTTTCCCTTGTATATTTCCGGGTCTGCAAACCCATCATGGAGCTCTTTGAGTTTTCCTGAATCCAGATAGCTAAAGTTAGGCTCCTGATCTCTGATAAAACTCTTGATCTCTTCATAAATGCTTTTTTGTCCCGAGCTCCAAAAAGCCTGGATTGGATCGATCAAATCCAACTTTACTTTTATATACTCGTCTTCAGTGCTTAAATAATCGCTGTAATACCAGGAATGATGCTTACCCACTGCTTTCTTCAGTAATACGATAACTGGCTCTATATTACTCAGGAACGGATATGAGTTCTTCTGCATAACCAGAGCTTCTAGTTTTTGCATTAATTCCTGCATCCTGGTGGAGACCTCTTTAGCCAGAGCCTTTGCCTCTGTCTCTTCTGCGGGTTTGTTGAATAATGTCTGCGAAAGCTCTTTCAAGCGCCTAAGTTGTGAGGGAGTATATTCTTGCAGAGTCTGGATTACCAGGCTGTTATGTTTTTGGGAGTTTTTCAGTGCCTTTTCCAGGGCACCATTTTCCAAACTGGTAGCATCTCCAAACACTTCAATTCTGGCTTGAGCATAGAGCTTGGCGAGTTGGCAAAGTATTGCATAGAAGCCCCATCCATAGGGTTTCTTGCTGAATTTATCGATAATATCCTGCACAGTGCTTTTCTTGCCTTCTCTAGCTTGGGTGTTAATATGTGAGAACACTTCCTGCTCTGCTTCACTCAAGGCAAGTGAATAATCTGCCACAATCTGGCTGTTATCCAAACATCTACCAATATCTTGCTCAGTATAGCTGACTCCGCCCAACATCTTGAGATATGGATATACCTTGGCGATAAGCAGTTGGAAGGCATTGCATATTCTCTGGTTGGCATCTGTAACATTAGTATCCTGATCCTCAGCGATCTGCTCTCCACCCAGGTAAAGCTTGGCTGCACAGATTAGCTCTGCCAGTCTATTCTTAACGTTGACCAATCTGTCTTTGTTTAGGTCTTTCTTTTCACTTAGGATTTTCTTTGCCGATTCCTTGAGCAAACTATTATAGTTCTGCGCATAGCATTTTTCTGTTTGGATAGCAATCTTCAGATCATCCCAAAAGCGCTTATCCGCTGGCATGAGTATGGTTAGCTCCGGCTTACCTAAGGCATGCGCAATGATCTGTTTATCATCATCAAAGTCGTAGTACTCACTGTAGGGAGTGATCACCTGTATAGCTATCTCATATTCTTTATTGTACTGTTTTTTATCGACTCGATGGGTAAACTGGAAATCCTGTTTATTGTCATCATATCTGATCTTCAGGCTTTTTACTATCTGACCGCTGGTAAATAGTATTTCGTCAAGCTTATCAAGCATAGTCATGACATCTACAGGGGTGTTCTTTATCTGGGTCTCTACGTCTTTTTCCTCATTTGTGAGGTATTCATAGAGCTCTCCATTGCGTTGGATATATGTCTGGGTCTCCAACTTGGAGAGGGCTTCCTGAACTTGCTTTCGTAGAGCGCTGATGTCTTCGTCAAAACTATTCATCATCAAGATGCTTACATTGGCTACGGTCCCCCGGAAATCCTTCACATACTTCAGCATGAACAGGACCTTGAGGAGCTTAATTGCAAACTCGTCTTGAAGATTGTTTTCAGCGTTGATGATTGCGCTTTGTATTTGACCATTTATTGATCTGCGAATGCCATCAAACATCAGATCAAAGGTGGCGATATCACCAACTGGCTTCATTTGCAAGTCCTTTACAACCTGTTGGAACACGCCAAGCATAGATCTCTCACCAACTGAACGATGCTTTCCCTGAAAAGCATGGTTCACAGATAGTGCTTTAATGGCTTTTTGAAAAATCGAAAACTGATATGGGATGAATGGATAGCAATGGATAAATTCCTCTCTATCTTCAAACACCCGATAGGTTTGAGCGCCATCCACAAAGTCGAAGATGGTCTTAAAGCTATTCTTGTTGTTATGATAGAGTTCACTCAAGCTATCATAAACTGATTCTTGCTTCTGTAGGAGTCGCTTCTGAATCACTTCATCCACATTTGCACTGGTTAAGTTCAACGTGGTCTTGAATCGCCCAAGAATCTTAGAAAAGTCATTTCCAGAACTTTGTGACATTTCGCCTACGATTGCATCCAGATCCTCTTGAGAGGTCACAACAATCCAGGCTCTGCCCTTACATTTAGTGGCAAGGCTTTCTGCAATTGTCTGCATATTGAGCATGAGCTTTGTATTGTCAGCGATAAACTGACCAACCTCATCGACAAAGAAATTTAGCCGAAAATCACCTGGTTGAGTGGAGATATAGTCCCAGACCTGCAACGCAAAATCTTCAATTGATAGTTTATAATCCTGCCGGTATTTATCTAATATCTTCTTGTCTTGTCCTTCTTTGCTGCCAGTAGCTTTCTCAAATGCAAGGGATATATTGGCAGATTCCAGGATAGCTAATTCTCTGCCATCTTCCCAGTCCTTCCCTGACAAACCTTTATACTCATCCTTAAAAATCGAGTAAACTCCTCGCTTATCCAGATCTCTTTCAAACTTGGCTATATACGCCTGCTTCCCATAATAGCCACAATATTCGTCAAAAACCTTTACAAAAACGGCAAGTAGAGCATCGGTCTGTTGCTTGGAGATCAGATCTGCTTTCTGATCTATGTTAAAAAGAATGGAATTGCTTGGAATTGCGACAGCCTTCTTGATATCTGCAACCAGAATCTCGTCATCTTTACACTTTTCCGTAAAGCTCTCCAGTATTGAGCACTCACCATCTTTCCAGTTCTCCATCAGCAGAGACAGCATTTTTAGAAGATGGGACTTGCCTGATCCAAAGAATCCCGATATCCAAACACCTGTTGATGATTTTTCGCTCAAGTATGAATCTATGAACTCAACAAGTTTATGCTTGATTTCCTTAGTAACAACGTATTCTTGAATCTCGCGGATCAGATTACTCCGATCATCCGCTTTTATTACTCCTTCAATGTCCCGATCAATCGGCTTCAAAAAGATGTCTTTGATTATCATTATTATGCCTCCTTAGTTGGGTAGACAGTCAAATATGTTGAAAGCTCTGTAGTACTTGTCGTCCATAATGCCAAACAAGCTCAAGGTCGATCCACTTTCATTGGCAGCGTTGTATTCTCCGGGGAAGAAGAAAACCGTGGGCTTGCTATGCTTGATCTTCTGCATGTTATTCAATACAGTATGCAATCTGATATACGGGAAAACCTCACCTACTCCCGTGATAAATAGTATCTTGTGCTCGGAATCCTGGATATGTTTCTCTATTTGGGGAACGATGTGTTTTTCGGGATCTAAGACATTCTGCAGTTGCTCATACAGTACAGATTTTTCTATATCAGGCTCAACCTGCATGATAGAATCCAATATCCCACGTTCCTTGAGTATCTCAAGCGAGAGGTGATATAGATTTAAATCAAGCACATCGATTCTTTTTTGCAGCAGCTGTACCTTCAAGTCAGCTATGTCTTTACTCATTTGTTCTGCTTGTTTTATAGGAAAAGGACAGATGAAGAAAGGGATTTCATTCCCCAACCCTTCCATAGCTAAGAATTTTGGACTGGATAGCAAATCAAGAAGATGCGCAAACCGTCGGGCAAAACTCTGCGATTCAATTCTGCTAAAACTCATTATAGATCGATTCCTGGATAGATTTCAAGTGGGATGTCATTATCTTCAAGAACAATCTGCCTCACAGACTGAGAGATGCTTATTGGGCAAAGCTTTCCTTCTGAATCGATAACTCCAGCACTGTGCAGCATTCTGAACAGGTTCTTGGTCAGCTTTGCTCTACTGGATATGGAGATGCGATTCAATTCGTCGTGGCTGATAGCGAGATTGTTAAAATAGACATTGAAATCTGCTTCCGATAGATCACGAGCATTGATTTTTACTTTCGGTGATAGTACTTGCACACTGAAGTCCCTAATTAGGGCGTATTTCTTGCAGATGGCATACCAGATCATGTGCACTTTATCGTCTCTTTCTCCATTGGCTATAACTTCCAAAGCATCTTTGCTCAATGCTTTTAGACGAGTGTAAGTTTCAGAGTAAATTCTCTTTTGGGCTGCAATTGTTCGAATTTGCAGCAAGTTCTCAGATAGCACCTTTTCTCTAACCATGTTCCAGTCGCCGAGGCCCAGGTGCAGTTTGGCAAGCAATACAGAGTCTCTAAAGAGGAATGCGGCTGAGGTAAAACCCAGGTTGAATTTTAACGGGCTGGACATCTTCAGCTATCCTGAGAATGCGCCTGGGCTTTGACCCATGTATCTACATCTTCTTTTTTAAACTTCCAGAGCCTACCAACTTTATGCGCAGGAAGCTTCTTTTCGCTAAGCCATTTATAGACCGTATCCTTGGTTACCCCAAGATAAACACTTATCTCATCAACTGAAAGCCATCTGTCTTCCATGATACTTCTCCTTCTCAGATGCAATCGCACCTGAAGATCCCATAAGAATCGGTATAAAAAGGGATCATATCAGAATAAAACCAGCATTACGAGTAGGATTATTCTGTCAATGGAGAAATACCATCCTCCTTCTGATCAAACACGAGAGCGTAATTCCCCCCTCTTTTGCTCTAGAGAAACAAGTACCGTTGCTTAAATGCCTCCAGATGCGAGCGAACCTCTTTATTGTCAGAATATCTGACCCAATGATCATAAATCGAGCCATAGTTTGAGTAACGAAACTTGACTTGAGGATCAGCTTTCACATGATCAGCAAATCTCGCCAACTCCTCTGCATGCTTTAGGAATACTATATCTTTTTGCATAACAAGATCGCTAGGCTGCCAATAGATATATAGTAGAGTGATTGCCTTGTTAGTGGCATTTGCTTTTATGTAGTGTTTCAAACCGAAATAGTGTTTTACCAGTTGGGCTACGTCAAGATGATGGAAACTGGAGGTTAGGTAATCAGATTCAACGAAATCTCTCCAGGGTGAGTTTGAGAACTCCACAGCATTTTCTTGGATGTATATCCTATACTGGTCGCTAAAGCTCCCTTTCTTAAGATTCAAAAACTCGGTGAACTTACTTTCAATAGCCACGATATTATCGGGGTTTTCCAACCATACATCAAGATGAGGTGGTGTTCCTTTCAGACCATTAGGGACTTTTTTCTCAAAACAGGGCTTATGGAATCCACTTACTGTGTGTCCGTCCAGGTCTAACGATAAGAGTTCAGGATGTCTTTTCCAAGGCGCAAAGGCATTAACCACCAAAGCTGATGAAGAGACAACAGAACAGAATTTCGGGTTGCCGCTTTTAGGGAACAACTCATGCCCTGATGCTCGAGTGAAGTCACCTACAAAATCTTCTCTTTGAACCATTGGCAGGATGTTCTGTATGTATGATTCAAAGTATCCAGCATTCATTTTTAAATGGTCCTTAAACATAGTCACTATTTGACTTGTCCTCATTATATCTCCTTTTTCGCTGTTTTTATATTAGTACTAAGTCAGTTCAATCGAGATTAATTCGACATCTGAAAGGGCTTTTCTATCATAAAGACACTTTAACTGCCCCTCAGCATCCCAGGCAAGGGGAACCGGCATTCCCTTAGGGATCAAGGTAAAAGTACGGCTAGCTGCCCTTTCTTCTTTGAAAGTATTGATCAAGGTGTCGCCTATCTCTGCAGCTAGTGAACACACATAGTCCTCGCTGGAGAGGCAGGAGAAATCCGTGCTCATCAAGACTGCTTCACGGAGGGTCTTTGCCCCAGTCGGAATCAATCCGCAGAGTTCCCTGACCTTTTCTTCAGGCACCTTCATTGTATTCAGAACCGCGGAATAGATACTTCTTGGCGTCCAGGATTCATACTCAGTAAAGTGAACAAGATCATAATCGGGCAGTTTATGGCGAAGATGCTCCAATATATCCGCAGACTTATGATCCATCAAAGAAACAGATATGTGCTTGCTATCGGGTTTGAATTTGATCCTCAATGGGGGTGAAAAACTGTTTAGTATACCAACCACTCTAGGAACCGATAGATCGCTCTCAACAACAGGTATGTAGCCATCCGTCACAGAGATTTTTTCGGCTATTTCCAGGGTGTTCTTAATAAGCTGAGGTGGGAATCCTATGAGCGCTTTCATCTCTTTTGGGGACTTGAAGTAGTAGTCATTGCAGGTAAAGCGTTTGGCTTCCGGATGAGCGAAATCCAAGCCCTTTCTGATGCAGTTCAGGGCATCAATAGCGATAGAGTCGTTGCGATCCATGTAATGACAGTCATTGGTGAGCACCACGGGTATCTTGGTTTGGTAAGCCAGGTTCAGCAGTTTATTCATGGCAACCGCCTCAGAGGGCAACCCGTGGTTCTGGATCTCGTAATAATAATCCTCACCAAAGACCTCATAATACCAATCCGAAACCTGCCTTGTCTGATCGTCTTTTCCTTCCAGAAGCAAGGTGCAAATCTCTCCTACCACACTGAAGGACAGACAAATCAGATCCTGGGAATGCTCCCACAATTGGCTTTTAGTGACCCTGGGAGCAAGTCGATCTTGTTCATAAGCCAGCGTGACCAGTCGGCAAAGGTTTTCGTAGCCGGAGCCGTTCTTGGCCAGCAGGATGATTGAAAAGACCCTTCCATCACCGGGCTCGTTTTGGACTGCTACCTCCAGACCGATGATTGGCTTAATCCCCGCCTTGATGCACTTGTGCCACAAGCGGGACGCCCCTGCCACACTGTTACGATCTGTAATGGCCACAGCCGGCATCTTATACTGCACCGCTCTCTGCACCAGATCATCGATTATGCAAGCTCCATCCATCCAACTGAACTCAGTATGAACATGAAGATGTATAAAACTCATCTTACCTCCCTATATATATAATACGTTTTTTCAAAACCTAACGTGTCAGGTATTATAAAGACTCGGTTTGTTTTTCATAGTTAGGAGACACGTAACTCAATGCCCAATATGATCATGCAGGAAAATCTGAACCTACTCACATGTATTGTGTATTACATCCACATCAATCTATCTATCTATCTAATCCAGCAATCTATAATACCCAACCTTGTTCAAATTCCGGAGTTGACCCAGGATACCTTTCTGGACTTTTCTGCCGATTTTGGGCACGTTATGGCGGGAGATAACCACATAAACGTGCTGCCTCAGATCGACTACTTCAATTGATGCCAGTGCCTCCAGATAGATGTAGACCCACTGTCTGGATTTTCCTATCACTTGAGCAATCTCTCGGATGGACTTGTATCTGCCTTGTTCCAGGATGTCCAACAGCTTATGGGCATCTGCTAAGCTGAAAGTCCAGCCCTTATAGTGCTGATAGCCGATCCTGGCTTGGTAGCGATTGGCTCTGACATATATGGGAGGACTATCTTCTATCTGTTTGATCGCTTGGCTTTGGAGCAGTTCAGGTAATAGCATTTCTATTGCTTCTCTGCTTACACTGGTCAGTTTGGATATAAGTTCTGCATCGAAAAGGCGATCATATTGGCTGATGAAGTTAAGGATCAATTCTTTGTCCGTCATTGTTTCCTCAATCATCCAGATCTGCTTGGGAGATTACCTCAAGGTTCTTATAACTACCGATCTCCTCTATCGAGCGGATAAGCTTCATTGCTTTGCGGACATTACCACAGGAGTGGAAGTGGACATAATCAACAATATCCGGATGGAACTTGATCTCCAGTATCTCACTACATAACTGGGCGATGTCTTTCTTGGGCAGGTCTTGGAACTCATAGAAGAAGTTGCATCTATCAAAGTAATACTCATTGATCTGGTTGAGCTTGTCTTTGGCATTCTGCATCCCGACCAGGATGACTATCGCTGTGGTCACATCCACGATATCCCTGATGGCTCCCAAGAGCTGGGGATGTCGAAAGGCATAGTCTATCTCATCAACAACAATGATCGTATCCTTGTGATCCTCCAGAACCGTTATACACATCATGAAGAGGTCATTGGCTGTACCGTAAGGGATATACTCTCCCATGCCAAATCTCTTGTATAATGCTAAGAGCAGCTTAGATGCAAAGGCCTTGGGGGTGGTAGTTGCCTCCAGTCGGAGATAGAGATACCCCTGACTAAAAGCGATTCTACTGGCATAGGTGGTTTTCCCCAAGCCTGGTCTGCCATACAGCAAGCCAAGTCCAACCATCTCCAGCTTGGGTCGGGTTAGCAGGTATTCGATGCATTTGTCTGCGGCTATAACGTTCTGAGTTCTGACTAGTGTTCCCTGTTTCATGTTATCCTCCTATTAGTTTATCCCGATGCGTTTGAGAAGTTCTGCTCTGGAGAGGTGTGCGAATGGTGACTGCCCAGTCTTGGCCTCATCCGGTACTTGCTTATCATCTGGCAATTCTTCTATGTTGATGATCGTTTCTGTCGGATTATGATCTTCAGCTTCCGTAAATGCATCAGCAGTTGTAGCGATGGCAGTGGCAACATTATCATCATCCGATGCTAATTGTTCCGCTATGGCTCTTGGTTCGGATTTGTAATACTCTCTTGCTGTTTTACTGAAGCCTATCGCAAACTCCAGGGGTGGTTTATCATCACTGGACTGGTATTCTAGTCCTATACGGTCGAATGATTCTTTGATTTCCTTTAGGATTATCCTATCCCTCTCCTGCTCTGCCAGTCTCTCTTTCTCATCCGCATCAAGCTGTTCCCGTTCTTCCGGACTCAGCATATCCGGATGCTTCGGCAGTCTCATCATCGCCTTTCTGGTCATCTCCTCAATGATCTCATCGCTGTCCTTGGGTGGTGCTTCCAGCATGGGAGGACTGCTGAACAACGCCCTGGCCCCCTGATCCTCTAGCTTCTCCTGCCTGGACGTCGAGTTCTTGAGGAGTGCATCAACTGCCTTCTGCGAGTTCACAACCCACTTCTTGGCATTGCGTTCTTTCTCCCTCCTGAGTCCCTTGATCTCCTTGTATTCCTTGTTCAGTTCCTTATGCGAGACCGCCTGATCCATCGAGACTTCGATGAAGGGATGCTGTGCCTTGCGGAGTGCAGCCTGGCAGATGAAGACATCATTCTTATCATAGACCACTATCCATCTTGCATCACTGTAGTCAAACCTGATGATACAGGGCTGACCCACATGATTAACCAGTTCCCGGTGCCAGTAGACCTTCTTATCCAGCCTGATGCCTTCCGCCCGGATATTCTTGCGTTCCATCGCCATCATCAGGAAGTTGAGCCTGGATATCTCTATTTGACGGCTCTCGGCTATTCTGGCAGCACTGAACACTTCATAGGGTGTGCGCCTGTTGAGTGAGGTATGCGGTGTCTCGCCATAACAGAACCTCACATAGAAGGCGATCATCTGCATCGTCTCTTCAATCGTGGGAGGTTTACCGGTATAGAGTTTCTTAGCCCAGACTTCATTTCTGTGGAGGATAGAGGGCTTATCGTCAATCGATGCGCCTCTGAAGGTAGTGATGAACCGCTCAAACTGCTCCTGGAAGGTCTTGAAGAAACGTTCGATGATCTTAGCCTTGGCATTGTAGCTCTCCGCGAACCTCACTCCGATATTGAGTCGGGGGAAGATGCCTCCCAGTTCCTTGTTCAGGTCATGCTCTTCCCATCTCTCATGAAAGAGCTTGGCCCGGAAGGCCTTGCCATTGTCCAGATAGACATACTTGGGTAGCACTGCCATGGTTCCGCTATTATTATCGGCGATCTGAGCGCAGTTGATGAAGCCATTGCGGAAGGCAGTCAGAATATGCTGGCTATCTTCGGTAAAGGCAAGTGAGGCTCCCACTGGGTATCGGCTTGCCCAGTCCATCACCATGATCATGGTCATGCGCTGGGCTCTGCCGGTCTGGGGATTGAGGATATCGAAGGAGAGGGTATGGCCATCAGCCACCCAGACTTCACCTACCTTGAGTGTTCTATCGTCTCTGCGGATGGACTTGATTATCCGCTCAGAAACATACTTGCTGCCATCTCTGGCCTGATGCCACTCAGCCGGATGCCTGGCTGCCCATTCCTCACACCAACGTCTGAGCGTCCGTTCATTGGTTTCGGATTCTATTATTCTGTTTCTGCTCATCTGTTTTAGGTTGGTGATGGCAGAGCCGATCTTGATCCTATTGGGATTGAGCAGTAGATGCAACAGGTATTGCTGTTCCTGGTAGCTGATCTTGCGTTCCTTGTACTTGCCCTTGCTCTTGTGAATCAAAGCATACATATCGAGATTGGTCTCATGGTAAATGCGTAGCCATTCTCTAAGCGCTCTCTCTTTCCTGGGTCCTTTGAGGTTGTAGAGCTCCGGTACCAGTCTCTTACCGTTATAGTCACTGGTGATCCGTTTCCAGGCCAATACCTTGGATTCAGCTCCATACAGCCTGCGAATCACTTCCTGGCAGAACCTGCCATAGAGCTGAGCTTCATCTTTGAATAGCAATCTCTCCTCTTCCACCGGGGCCAGATCAAGAAACTCACTGGAGAAGTCGATCACCACATCATTGTCTCTGGCTTCATGGATTAGAGTGAGTTTTCGTTCAAACTCCACATAGTCTTCATAAGTCTCATAGACTGTCTCTGATTCCAGATTATCATCTGAGCTATCTGCTTTGGTGTTATACTGCTGGCTATAGGCAAGCATGAAGCTGTTGTCGGTATCAGAATCTGAACCATTCCCACTTACCTTACCTAATCCAGCCTTTACCTCCGGTACAACAATACATCTTCCACCGCTCTTGATCTCCAGCTTTAAACCCTGGCTTTCCATCAGTTCTTGCAGCTCATTCAGCTTATTCCGGTATTCTCTCAGGAACTCCTCAGTCGGTCTGCCATTATAGGGAAACATCTGAACCTCCTGCAGTTTCGCTGACCTTCGCAGCCAGATCTTTACCATTATCATAGTAGACCAGGAACACACTGGGATAGACGTGTACTCCTAGTTCGATCTCTTCCTCAAAGTACAACTCTGGTTTGCGCAGGCTGTCTCTGAACCTGTCATACTCCGCCTGAATGATCTCTTCGGTTGCCAGCACAAAGGTCTTGATCGTGGCTCCGTTCTTAGTGGGTATCTGATGCTTGAGGGCGGTCAGCTTCCCGGCATCCACCATTCTTCTGATTGTCTTCAGATTCTTGTTCAGCAGCAAAGCGACCCTGTCTATGGGTAGCCAGATAAAATCGACTTTCATGTCCATGTCCAAGTCCTTCAAAAAATGCGACCCACTTGGACATTTTAGTCTGGAATCCTGAAAAATGCGCTCAAGCGCTTGGACATTTTGGCCTCTCATCATAGTTATCAATGAGTTAAGTCTCATTCCCACCCCCGCTTGGACAGGGGTACCCGCTTGGACATTAGCCTTACTTGCCCGTTTCTGCACATCCGATTGGCAGCGTTTCTTGGTAGTCATTCTACACCTCTCTTATGTATATAGTTGAGTGCTAAGAACCACAAGCGCAGAACCTTGGGAAGTCCTTTCTGCGAGTTTGCCAGCTTTCTTACGCATTCTCCGGCAATACTTTATAATCCACCTGGGTCACATTATAATCTTTAGTATTGACTCCAAACCACTGTGTAGCAGAATGGCATCTGGAACTAATCTTGCAGCCTTGCGGATATAGTCAATGCCAAAGTTACTATATGGAGATCACGATGAATAAACCGACTATTGGACAACGCCTTAGCCTGGTGATTAAGGCAATGCGCCTCAAGGATTACCAGTTTGCCAATAAGTATGGCATCTCCCGTGCCTCGCTTTCTCGCTACAAGCTCAACGAGAGATATCCCGATCCTGAGTTCTTAGAAGCCCTCTCCAAAGATCAGATCAACCTCCACTGGCTCTTTACGGGAAACGGCTCTATGTATGCCAAAGACGAGTTCCAGGAGCTTATCCAGTCCAATCAGGCACCTACGAACCAAAACTATCAAGACACACTAACACCAGCCATCATCTCTCCAATCCTGCATCCCATCACCAACAATGACTTCGATCCCAATCAGTCTATCACCTTCCCAATAGTGGGTGAAATTGCTGCCGGACCTCCCATGGAGATCAAAGACGAGTGGAGTCAGGTGGGTCAGATTCAGTTGCCAGTCTCATTCCTGCCTGGTAGCCCCAAGCAATATACTGTCTTTCAAGTAAATGGACAGAGCATGGAGCCTGTGATCCAGCATCAGGACATCGTAGTCATTAAAAGTGATCAAAGCTGGGAAAATGCCGATGGTAAAATTGCAGTTGTAAGGACTGACGATGGTCTTACCATCAAGAAGGTGCAGATCGACCACCACAGGCAACAGATTATCCTCCAACCATTTAATATAGACTACCCGGTTCTTGTTTTAGACTCGGATTGGAATTACGGAGCTTTCCTGATCGGCACAATCGCACTCCAATTGCGCTTTTTCTAATTTCAAAGTTCCGATTTTCCAACTGCTCTTTCCAAAGCCTGTCCAAACGCCTCGCTAATTTGCAGTAATAGTGTCAGCAAACAGTCCAAATACGTCCAAATAGGCGCTTGGACATTTCCAAAGCCAGTCCATCGCAACTCACCACCAATCAAAGCCTTATCCCCACTTTTCCCTTGTGTCACAACTTGCAGCTTTGGGTGTCAGTTTATAATTTTCACACCTGGATGCCCTGGGGAATGAGTTGGGTTTCGGTGAAAGCCTGGTCCCGCCCGCAAGCTAAGCGGGAAGCGAGCTGGGGTCTGATTTCCCGGCGCGAAAAAAGGCGGGAATCGCTTCCCGCCTTTTTTAGGATGTCAATTATGGATTATTTCTTTTTCCCGGCCTTGACAGCTTCTTTGAGCTTCTTGCCTGCTTTGAAGACAGGAACTTTACGGG
>Ga0209717_1001138_pt1 | contig 29820 bp, 24 predicted proteins | sample AD_UKC048_MetaG_FD_184418 | JGI IMG/M metagenome (GOLD analysis project Ga0209717, IMG submission 184418) | Active sludge microbial communities of municipal wastewater-treating anaerobic digesters from USA - AD_UKC048_MetaG (SPAdes) (version 2) | ecosystem: Engineered > Bioreactor > Anaerobic >...
GCGGAGATCTGGTACCAGCTGCTGATCCAGGAGCGGCCCGAATGGGCCGGCCTCGTCGCGCTGCACCACGGCTCGCTCGACAAGGAGGTGCGCGAATGGGTCGAGCTGGGCCTGAAGGAAGGGCGGCTGAAGGCGGTGGTCGCCACCTCGTCGCTGGACCTGGGCGTGGACTTCCTGCCGGTGGAGCGCGTGCTGCAGATCGGCTCGCCCAAGGGCATCGCGCGGCTGCTGCAGCGCGCCGGCCGCAGCGGCCATGCACCGGGGCGGCCGAGCCGCGTCACCATCGTGCCGACCAACACGCTGGAGCTGGTCGAGGCGGCCGCCGCGCGCCGCGCTGCGAAGGCCGGCCGCATCGAGCAACGTGCCTCGCCGGAGAAGCCGCTGGACGTGCTCGTGCAGCACCTCGTCACCGTGGCACTGGGCGGCGGCTTCGAGCCGGAGTCGCTCTACGCCGAGGTGCGCGGCGCACAAGCGTTCCGCGAGCTCACGCGCGCCGAGTTCCAGTGGGCGCTGGATTTCGTAGAGAAGGGCGGCGCGAGTCTGGCCGTCTACCCCGAGTACCACCGCGTCGCGCTCGTCGACGGCCTGTACCGCGTGCCCGACCGCGGCATCGCCCGTCGCCACCGGCTGCAGGTGGGCACCATCGTCGGCGACGCGGCGATGCAGGTGAAGTACCTCAGCGGCGGCAAGATCGGCACCATCGAAGAGAGCTTCATCGCGCGGCTGCGCCCCGGCGACTGCTTCGTCTTCGCCGGCCGCGTGCTTGAGTTCATCCGCACGCAGGACATGGCCGCCTACGTGAAGAAGGCGACGAAGAGCCGAGGCATCGTGCCGTCGTGGGCGGGCGGGCGCATGCCGCTGTCCACCGAGCTCGCCGACGCGGTGGTGGAGCTGCTGGCCGAGGCCGCGCAGGCCGACTGGGTGCGTGACGCCGACGAACCCGAGATGCAGGCCGCCGCGCCCATGCTCGCCACGCAGATGAAGCTGTCGCGGCTGCCGACGCCCAAGACCCTGCTGATCGAACACTACCGTTCGCGCGAGGGCGAGCACCTCTACCTCTATCCCTTCGCCGGGCGCAACGTGCACCTGGGCCTGGTCAGCCTGCTGGCCTGGCGGCTGGCCAAACACGCGCCCAACACCTTCAGCATGAGCGTCAACGACCACGGCTTCGAGCTGCTCAGCGCCGAGCCGGTGGACACCACCTCGCTGCTCGACCAGCGGGCGTTCAGCGCCGAGCACCTGCTCGACGACGTGCTGGCCAGCCTGAACTCCGGCGAGCTCGCGCAGCGGCGCTTTCGCGAGATCGCGCGCGTGTCCGGGCTGATCTTCACCGGCTACCCCGGTGCGGCCAAGAGCACGCGGCAGCTGCAGGCGTCCAGCGGCCTGTTCTACGAGGTGTTCCGCAAGTACGACGCCGGCAACCTGCTGCTCACGCAGGCGCAGGCCGAGGTGCTCAGCCAGGAGTTGGACATCCGTCGCCTGGCCGCCACCTTGAAGCGCTTGAGCTCGCGCCGCATCGAGTTCGTCGAGCTGAAGGCGCCCAGCCCGTTCAGCCTGCCGCTGATGGTGGAGCGCTTCCGTGAGAAGCTCAGCAACGAGAAGCTGGCCGACCGGCTGGAGCGCATCGTGCGCGATGCGGAGAAAATGGCCGACCGATGAACAAGTTCACCCGCTTCTTCCAGTTCGCCAACGCCGCGCGGCTGGCCACCTACCTGATCGCGCTGTGGAAGCTGTTCAAGCACCCGCAGACGCCGCGCGCCGCCAAGCTGGTGGCGATCATGGTGCTGGCCTACGCGGTGAGTCCGATCGATCTGATCCCGGATTTCATCCCGGTGCTCGGCCAGCTCGACGACCTGATCCTGCTGCCGCTGGGTGTGGCGCTGGCCGTCAAGCTCACGCCGCCGGCGCTGTGGGAGGCGCGGCTGCGCGAGGCCGAGGCCTCGGCGGAGAAGCTGCCGCGCCTGTGGTGGGGCGCGGGGCTGATCGTGCTGCTGTGGGCCGTGCTGTTCGGCCTGTTCGTGTGGTGGCTGGTCAGGCTGTTCGCGGCCGCATGAGGACCGTGCTGTGGGTGCTGGGGCTGGTGCTGTCCGGCACGGCGCACGCCTTGAGTGGCATCGTCACGCACGTGACCGATGGCGACACGATCTGGGTGCGACCCGACGAACCGAATCGCAAGCCGGTGAAGCTGCGCCTGGTGGGCATCGACGCGCCCGAGCGCTGCCAGGCGTGGGGCGCCGAATCCACGGTGGCATTGACGTCGCAGGTGCTGCACCGCCATGTGGAGGTGCCCACGCGCGGTGTCGATGCGCACGGCCGCCTGCTCGGCGGCCTGATGCTCGACGGGCGCGACGTCAGCGCCTGGATGGTCGAGCACGGCCATGCCTGGAGCTCGCGCTTCCACCGGCATCCCGGCCCCTATGCGCAGGAACAGCGCGCCGCGCAGGCGCGCGGAGCCGGCCTCTTCGGCGATGCGGCGGCAATCGAACCCTGGCTGTTCCGCAAGGCACACGGGCCGTGCCACTGAAGGCGGGCCGAACCGGCGCTCAGACCAGAGCGAAGGCCCTGCGAAGCTGGCCAGCGTCGGCCTGAGGTGAGCCGCCTGCGCTGCGCACTTTCAGAGGCGCTTCGCTTCGGCGGCTCAGCCAGGCTGGCGCATCAGCGTGCTCTTGCCGAACAGGCTCTCGATCAGGTCGACGGCCAGCGTGGCCGTCTTGTTGCGCACGTCGAGTGCCGGGTTCAGCTCCATCACGTCGAGCGAGGCGAGCCGGCCGGTGTCGGCGATCATCTCCATGCACAGCTGCGCTTCGCGGTAGGTGGGGCCGCCGGGGACGGTGGTGCCCACGCCCGGTGCGATGTCGGGGTCGAGGAAGTCGACGTCGAAGCTCACGTGCAGGTGCGTGTTGGCGTCCAGCGTGGCCAGCGCCAGCTCCATGGTGTGGCGCATGCCCATCTCGTCGATGTAGCGCATGTCGAACACCTCCAGGCCGACCTGGTGCACGAAGCGCTTCTCGCCCTGGTCGACGCTGCGGATGCCGATCTGGCGCACCGCCTTCGCGCTGATCGCCGGCACGGTGCCGCCGATCTCGATCAGCTCCTGCGGGCCGTGGCCGCACAGGCAGGCCACCGGCATGCCGTGGATGTTGCCGCTGGGCGTGAGCTGGTTGGTGTTGAAGTCGGCGTGCGCGTCGAGCCAGAGTACGCGCAGCTTCTTGCCCGCCTCGCGGCAGTGCCGCGCCACTGCGCTGATCGAGCCGATGCCCAGGCAATGGTCGCCGCCGAGCAGGATCGGCAGGCGGCCACCCTGCAGCTCGGCGTACACCGCTTCGTGCACGGCACGGTTCCAGGCCACCACCTCGGCGAGGTGGCGGTAGCCGCCCACCGGCGGCAGCCAGGGGTTGGCCGGGCCGGCGAGGTTGCCGCGGTCGAGTACCTCGAGGCCGTGGGCTTCGAGCACCGGCACGATCTGCGCCACGCGCAAGGCCTCCGGGCCCATGCTCGCGCCGCGGCTGCCGGCGCCGATGTCGGTGGGCGCGCCGATCAGGCTGACCTGCTTGTTCATGGAGTCGGGGGCCTCAGGTGTCGTCGGCGAATTCGCCGGTGGTGGTCTCGGGCAGGTCGAAGCCGTATTCCTCGGCGAGCACTGCCCAGGCCTCTTCGGCGGTCTCGACGAAGCGGAACAGGTTCACGTCGCCGGGGCTGATCATGCCGGTCTCGATGAGCCAGTCGAAGTCGATCAGGCGCGTCCAGAACTCGCGGCCGAACAGCAGGATGGGCCGCTTGCGCGACTTGCCGGTCTGCGTGAGCGTCATCGTCTCGAACAGTTCGTCGAGCGTGCCGAAACCACCGGGGAAGCACACCAGCGCGATCGAGCGCATCACGAAGTGCATCTTGCGCAGCGCGAAGTAGTGGAACTGGAAACACAGCTCCGGCGTGATGTACGGGTTCGGCGCCTGCTCGTGCGGCAGCACGATGTTCAGGCCGATGCTCTTGCCTCCGATCTCGTGCGCGCCGCGGTTGCCCGCTTCCATGATGCCGGGGCCGCCGCCGGTGACCACGTAGACCGGCGCTTCGAGCTCGCGCGACTTCGCGGTGACGATGGCGGCGAAGCGCCGCGCCTCGTCGTAGAAGCGCGACATGCTCACGGCCATCTCGGCGCGCTTGACGGCGGCGGCGTCGCCTTCGGCGCGCGCCGCCTCCAGGCGCAGCAGGGCGGCCTCCGGCGGCAGGACGCGCGCGCTGCCGAAGATCACGATGGTCGAGCGGATGCCGTGCTCGGCCTGCACCATCTCGGGCTTGAGCAGCTCGAGCTGCATGCGCACCGGGCGCAGCTCCTCGCGCAGCAGGAACTCGGTGTCGGTGAAGGCGAGCCGGTAGGCGCTCTCGGGGCCGGCGTAGAGCGAAGGCGAGACGACGGCTTCGGCGTCTTCTTCCGCGCTCGGGAAGTTGCGCGCCGTCAGGTCCTGTTTCTTGTCCATGGCGCGGAGGATAACCGCGGCCTCAGCGGCGCAACAGCAGGGCCCCCAGCACCAGGGCGGCCATCCAGAGCGTCTCGGCGGCGAGCAGCAGCAGCGGCCGCCAGCCGGCGCGGGCGAGTTGCATGAACGAGGTCTTCATGCCCAGCGCGGCGATGGCCGCCACCAGGCAGCCGCGCGACACGTCGCCCAGCGCCGCCTGCAGCGGAGCGCCGATCACGCCGGCCGAGTTGACCACCACCATGGCGACGAACAGCCAGAGGAACCAGGGCACCAGCGCCTGCTTCGTCACCGCATGGCCCTGCGCCGCGGCGGCTTCGTCGCGGCGGGCCTTGAAGGCCGCTGACACCGCCACCACCACCACCGCGAGCATCGCCACGCGGAACAGCTTGACGATGGTGGCGTAGTCGCCCGCTTCGGTGCCCAGCGTGTAGCCTGCGCCGACCACCTGAGCGACGTCGTGGATGGTGCCGCCGAGGAACAGCCCGGCCTGCTGCGGCGTCAGGTCGAGCAGCCGTGCGATCAGCGGGTAGACCACCATCGCCAGTGTCGACAATGCAGTGACCGCGACGACGGTGAACAAGGTAAATCGCTCGCCGTCCTTCTCGCGCGGCAGCACCGCCGAGATGGCCAGCGCCGCCGAGGCGCCGCAGATCGCCACCGCACCGCCGCACAGGATGCCCTGGCTGCGCGTCAGGCCCAGGCGACGGCCGAGCGCATGGCCGACGAAGATCGTGCTGGCCACCGCCGCGACGACGATCAGCGCCGTGCTCCAGCCCAGGCCGGCGATCTGCATCGCGGTGATGCGCGCGCCGAGCAGGCCCACGCCCAGGCGCAGCACGGTGCGTGCGCAGAACTCGATGCCCGGCCGGGTGCGCGGCTCGTGGCTGAGGTAGTGGAAAGCGATGCCGAAGAACAGCGCGTAGAGCAGTTGCGGGCCGCCGTGCAGCACCGACACCAGGGTCGCGGCCATCGCGAGCACGCCGGCCAGTGCGACGCCCGGGGACAGTGCGCAGAGGCGGTCGAGCAGCCGCTGCCATGCGGCTGGCGCGTTCACGGCCCGTTCACTCATGCCGGCTCGTCGGCCTCGACAGCAGATGCACGTAGTCGTGGTGGCGGGTGTCGATGGTGGAGACGCGGTACTCCACCGGCCGGTCGCCGAAGGTCAGCGCGGTGCGCCGCACCTGCATCACCGGCGTGCCCAGCGGGATGCCCAGCACGCGCGCGGCGGCGCGGTCGGCGGCCACCGCGCGGGCGCGCTCCAGCGCGCGCACCACGGTGATGCCGAAGTCCGACTGGTAGAGCTGGTAGATCGTCGCCTCGCGTTCGGCGAATCGCTTCTCGCTGAGGCCCTTGAACAGCGCCGCGGGCAGCACCAGCCGGTCATGCACGACCGCCTTGCCCTGCAGGCGCAGCCGGTTCTCGATCTGCACCACCGGGTCGCCCACGCGCAGGCCGAGCGCCTGGGCGGCGTCCTCCTCGCAGCGATGGCGCTCGTAGGAGACCAGGTCGACCTCGGGCGCCTCGCGCAGCCCGTCGGCGCGCTCGACGTGGAAGTACTGGAACAGGAAACGATCCGGGTTGTGCGTGGCGACGAAGGTGCCGCGGCCTTGGCGGCGCACCAGCAGGTGCTCGGCGACCAGTTCGTCGACCGCCTTGCGCAGCGTGCCGATTGACACGCCCAGCGAGCCGGCCAGCTCGGTCTCGCTGGGCAGCGCCTGGCCGGGCGGCGCCTGCCCCGACTCGATGGCGCGCAGCAGCGCGCGCTTGACGACGCGGTACAGGGGCATGCCGGCGGCCTCGGGGGCGATGGCGCGGAAGGCGTGGCGGGCGGGCATGGCGGCGCAGTCTAGCGACGCGATCGCCACTCAAGCAAGTCATCTGTATGACCTGTTTGACGGCGGGTTATCGGCAGCGCAGGATGCCGCCCTGCGGTTCGACATCCCGGAGACATCGATGATTCATTTCGTATTGCACGACGCCAGCGACACCGTCGCGGTCGTGGTGGTGGAAGGCGTGAAGGCCGGCATGGCGCTGACCGGCTGGATCATGGACGACGACCGCATGGTCGACATCGTCGCCCGGCAGGACATTCCCATCGGCCACAAGGTGGCGCTCAAGGCCATGAAGCCCGGCGACACCGTGATTAAGTACGGCATCGACATGGGCAAGGTGGTCGCGCCGATCGAGGTCGGCGAGCACGCCCACGTGCAGAACATCAAGACCAAGCGTTGGTAAGCCGAGGACACCCACCATGAGCATCATCACCAAGGACACCAGCTTCCTCGGCTACCGCCGCGAGAACGGCCGCGTCGGCGTGCGCAACCACGTCATCATCCTGCCGCTGGACGACCTGTCGAATTCGGCCGCCGAGGCCGTCGCCCACAACATCAAGGGCACGATGGCGATCCCGCACCCCTATGGCCGGCTGCAGTTCGGCGCCGACCTGGAGCTGCACTTCCGCACGCTGATCGGTACCGGCTGCAACCCGAACGTCGCGGCGGTCGTCGTCATCGGCATCGAAGACGGCTGGACGAAGAAGGTCGTCGACGGCATCGCCGCCACCGGCAAGCCGGTGGTCGGCTTCGGCATCGAAGGGCACGGCGACCACGACACCATCCTGCGGGCCAGCAAGGCGGCGCGCGAGTACGTGCAGTGGGCCAGCGAGAAGCAGCGCGAGGCCTGCGCGATCAGCGAGCTGTGGGTCTCCACCAAGTGCGGCGAGAGCGACACCACCAGCGGCTGCGGCGCCAACCCGACGGTGGGCAACGCCTTCGACAAGCTGCATCCGCTGGGCACCACGCTGTGCTTCGGCGAGACGACCGAGCTGACCGGCGGCGAGCAGATCGTCGCGGCGCGCTGCAAGACGCCCGAGGTGCGCGACAAGTTCATGTTCATGTTCAACCGCTACCAGGACGTGATCAACCGCCACAAGACCACCGACCTCAGCGAGAGCCAGCCGACCAAGGGCAACATCGCCGGCGGCCTGACGACGATCGAGGAGAAGGCGCTCGGCAACATCCAGAAGATCGGCAAGAAGTGCACGGTCGACGGCGTGATCGACAAGGCCGAGATGCCCACGCATCCGGGGCTGTGGTTCATGGATTCGTCCAGCGCGGCGGCCGAGATGGTGACGCTGTGCGCCGCCTCGGGCTACGCGGTGCACTTCTTCCCCACGGGGCAGGGCAACGTGATCGGCAACCCGATCCTGCCGGTCATCAAGATCTGCGCGAACCCGCGCACCGTGCGGCTGATGAGCGAGCACGTCGACGTCGACACCTCGGGCCTGCTGCAGCGCCAGATCACGCTCGACCAGGCGGGCGACCAGCTGCTCGAGTGCATGCTGCGCACCGCCAATGGGCGCCTCACCGCGGCCGAGGCGCTGGGCCACCGCGAGTTCGTGCTGACGCGCCTGTTCGAATCGGCCTGATCGCAGCATGGCCCGCATCGTCATCACCGAGTTCATGGACGCACCCGCCGTCGCGCAACTCGCGGCGAAGCACGAGGTGCTCTACGACGCGACGCTGGTCGACGACGCACCGCGGCTGCTCGCCGAAGCGGCGAGAGCCGACGCGATCGTCGTGCGCAACCGCACCCAGGTGCGCGGCGCGCTGCTCGAGGCGCTGCGCCGCTGCAAGGTGGTCGGCCGGCTCGGCGTGGGGCTGGACAACATCGACGTGGCGGCCTGCGAGCAGCGCGGCATGGCGGTCATTCCGGCCACCGGCGCGAACGCGCTGTCGGTGGCCGAGTACGTGGTCGGCACGGCGATGCTGCTGCTGCGCGGGGCCTACCAGTCCAGCGCGGCCGTGGCCGCAGGGCAATGGCCGCGCACCGCACTGTCCAGCGGTCGCGAGATCGCCGGCAAGACGCTCGGCCTGATCGGCTTCGGCTCGATCGGCCAGCTCACCGCGTCGCTCGCGCGGGCGCTGGGCATGACGGTGATCGCCTTCGACGCGATGATGGACGAGGACCATCCCGCCTTCGCCGCCGTCGGCGCGCGTTGCACCGGACTGGACGAGGTGATCCGCAGCGCCGATGTGCTCAGCCTGCATGTGCCGCTGGTGGAGTCGACGCGCGGACTGTTCGACGCGGCGCGCATTGCCTCGATGAAGCCCGGCGCCGTGCTGATCAACACCGCACGCGGCGGCATCCTCGACGAGGTGGCCGTGGCCGCGGCGCTGAAGAGCGGGCAGCTCGGCGGCGCGGCGATCGACGTGTTCGGCACCGAGCCGCTGTCGGCCGCGCCGCACTTCCAGGGTTGCCCGAACCTGCTGCTCACGCCGCACGTGGCCGGCCTCACCGCCGAAGCGAACGAGCGGGTGTCGTCGCTGATCGCCGGCAAGGTGCTGGAGGCCCTGGCATGAAGCTCGCCATCGGGCAGCTGCAGGCGCTGGTGGCCGGTGCGCTGTTGCGCGCCGGCGCCAACGCGACGATGGCCGAGTGCACCGCGCGCGCGCTGGTGCTCGCCGAGGCGCAGGGGCTGGTCTCGCACGGGCTGAGCCGCGTCTCGCAGTACAGCGGGCACCTGAGGACCGGCCGCGTGAATGGCGCGGCGCACGCGCAGGTGCTGCGGCGCAAGGGCGGGGCGCTGCTCGTCGATGCGCAGGAGGGCCTGGCCTTCCCGGCCTGCGAGCTGGCGGTGCGCGAGGCCATCGCAGCGGCGCGCGAGCAGGGCGTGGCGTTCGCTGGCGTGACGAACAGCCACCACTGCGGCGTGGTCGTCGACCATTTGCGCCTGGCGGCTGCAGCCGGCATGGTCGGGCTGGGCTTCGCCAATTCGCCGTCGGCGATGCCGGCGGCCGGCGGCCGGCACCCGATCTTCGGCACCAACCCGGTGGCTGCGGTGTTCCCGCGCCGGAATGCCGACCCGCTGATGATCGACCTGAGCCTCTCGGAAGTGGCGCGCGGCAAGTTGATGGTCGCGGCCAGGGAGGGCCGCAGCATCCCGGCTGGCTGGGCGCTCGACAAGGACGGCCAGCCCACCACCGACCCGCAGGCGGGCATGGACGGCTCGATGCTGCCGATCGGCGCCGTCTCCTCGCCCAAGGGCGCGATGCTCGCGCTGGTGGTCGAGCTGCTGGTCACCGCGCTGATCGGCGCGAACTTCGGCTTCGAGGCCTCGAGCTTCTTCGTGGACGAGGGCAACCGGCCGCGCATCGGCCAGGCCTTCATCCTCGTCGATCCCGACGCGCTGGCCGGCGCGGACAGCTACCTCGACCGCATCGAGGTGCTGATCACCGAGATGCTGCGCGACGAAGGCGTGCGCCTGCCCGGCGCGCGCCGCGAGGCGCTGCGCCGCCTTGCCGAGACCGATGGCATCGAAGTGGCCGACAACATGCTCGCCACGCTGCGCGGCTGAAGCAGACGAACAAGGCAAGAACGCAAAGACGATTCCCGCATAAGCACCACCGTTGCGACAGCCGCCCGCCAGAGGCAGCATGCGCGACTTCCCACGGAGACAAACCGACCATGCAACGACGCGATCTGCTCAAGGCGCTGCCCCTGCTGCTGCCTTCCTCCATGGCCTGGGCCCAGGCCGACTACCCGAAGGCCGGCGGCACGATCCGCTACGTCGTGCCGTTCCCGCCGGGCGGGCTGACCGATGTGATGGCACGCCTGGTCGGGCAGCAGCTGGGCACGCGCTGGGGTGTCAACGTGGTCATCGACAACAAGCCGGGCAACGGCGGCCAGATCGGCGCGGCCGAGGTGGCCAAGGCGCCGGGCGACGGCCAGACGCTGCTGGCCATCACGCTGACGCACGCAGCCAACGTGACGCTGTTCAAGGGCAAGGCCAGCTTCGACTTCCAGAAGGACCTGCGCCCGGTGGCGCTGCTGGCCGGCTCGCCGATCCTGGTGGTGGTGCCAGCGGCCAGCCCGATCAAGGACTTCGCGGGGCTGATTGCCGCGGCACGTGCAGGCAAGCTCAACGCCGGCTCCAGCGGCAACGGCACGCCGCCGCACCTGACGCTGGCGCTGTTCAACGACCTGATGAAGACCGAGGTGCAGCACGTGCCTTACAAGGGCGGCGCGCCGTCGATGACCGACCTGATCGGCGGCCAGCTCGACGTGGTGTTCTCCAACATGCCCGAGAGCATCGCCCACGTGAAGAGCGGCAAGCTGCGCGCGCTGGCCATTGCCAGCGGCGCCCGCCATCCGCTGGTGCCGGACGTGCCGACCACGGCCGAGGCTGGCCTGCCGCAGCTCGCGGTGGAGAACTGGACAGCGATCATGGTGCCTTCGGCCACGCCCGAGGCGTCGGTCGCCAAGCTCGGCGCCGAGGTGCTGAAGATCATGGCCGCGCCGGATATCGAGGAGCGTGCGCGCACGCAGGGCTTCCGCGTCGACGCGCGCGGGCCGCAGGCCTTCGGGGCTTATCTGAACAGCGAGGTGGAGCGCTGGTCCAAGGTGATCGCGGCGGCGAAGATCTCGGCGGACTGAAGGCCTCGCCTGGCGCTATGTGCCCTGACGCAGCGCGGCGCAGACCGGGCACGCCGGTGCCCGCGCGACGCGGATCTCGTTCCACTCCATCGATCGTGCATCGAGCATCTGCAGCCGTCCGGCCAGCGAACTGCCCACGCCGGCGAGCAGCTTCAGCGCCTCGGCCGCCTGCATCGTGCCGATGATGCCCACCAGCGGCGCGAACACGCCCATGGTGGCGCAGCGCACCTCCTCGAAGGTCGCTTCGGGCGGAAAGATGCAGGCGTAGCAGGGCTTCGTTTCGCTGCGCGTGTCGTAGACCGAGATCTGCCCGTCGAAGCCGATCGCCGCGCCCGACACCAGCGGCTTGCGATGCGCCACGCAGGCGGCGTTCACCGCATGGCGGGTGCTGAAGTTGTCGCTGCAGTCGAGCACCACGTCGGCGGCGGCCACCAGCGCGTCGAGCCGCTGAGCGTCGGCACGCTCCTGCAGGCCTACGACGCGCACCTCCGGGTTGATGGCGGCGATGGCCTGCGCCGCCGACCCCACCTTGGGCTGGCCGACACGTGCCAGGTTGTGGGCGATCTGCCGCTGCAGGTTGGTCAGGTCCACGGTGTCGTGGTCGACCAGGGTGATCGTGCCCACGCCGGCGGTGCCCAGGTACAGCGCCACCGGCGAGCCCAGGCCGCCGGCGCCGATCACCAGGGCGTGGGCTTCGAGCAGCCTCTGCTGGCCTTCGACGCCGAGTTCGTCGAGCAGGATGTGGCGCGAGTAGCGCAGCAGCTGCTCGTCGCTCAGGCCGTCGTGCTTGCCGTCGTTCATGCGCGCGAGCATACCCAGAAGCGGCGACGCCCGCGCAGGGCGGGCGTCGTTCGCGGGCGAGTCTCGATCAGTTGGTCATGCTGGCTTCGGCCTTGCGCTCGACGATGGTCTTGCTGACCAGCACCGGCTTGCCCTTCAGGCGGTTCAGCGCCTGGGCCAGCTGGAAGTCTTCCGGCGAGCCGAACTCGGGCAGCGGCTTGGCCGTGGAGGCCTTCTTCTGCGCCTCGTCTTCCAGCTTCTTGCGGGCTTCCTCACGGGCCTTCTCGCGCGCCTCGTCTTTCATCTCGGCGCCCTGGCCGCTGGCAATGTGCTTCTCCAGGTCGGCCTCGCGCACGCGCAGGGCGGCGAACACGTTGCCCTCGGCGGTTTCGTCGAGCATCACGTCGGGCACGATGCCCTTGGCCTGGATCGACGCGCCGCTGGGCGTGTAGTAGCGCGCGGTGGTGATCTTCAGCGCGGTGTCGGGTCCGAGCTGGCGCACCGTCTGCACCGAGCCCTTGCCGAAGGTCTGCGCGCCCATCACGATGGCGCGCTTGTGGTCCTGCAGCGCGCCGGCGACGATCTCGCTGGCCGAGGCCGACCCTTCGTTCACCAGCACCACCAGCGGCACCTTCTTCACGCCTTCGGGCAGCTTGCGCAGCGGGTCGCTGCCGCCGCGGCGCAAGTAGTACTCGGGCGCCGCCTTGAAAGTGGCCTTGGAGTCGGCGATCTGGCCGTTGGTGGTCACCACCACGGCATCGCTCGGCAGGAAGGCCGCCGAGATGGCCACCGCACCCTCGAGCAGCCCACCCGGGTCGTTGCGCAGGTCGAGCACCAGGCCCTTGAGGTTCGGGTCCTGCTTGTAGATCTCTTCGAGCTTGCGGGCGAAGTCGTCGACCGTGCGGTCCTGGAACTGGCTCACGCGCAGCCAGGCGTAGCCGGGCTCGACCACCTTGGAGCGAACGCTCTGCACGCGGATCTCTTCGCGCACGATGGTCACCGGGAAGCTGCGCGTCTCGGTCTTGCGGAACACCGTGAGCACCACCTTGGTGTTGGGCTCGCCGCGCATCTTCTTGACGGCCTGGTCCATCGTCAGGCCCTTGACGACCGTGTCGTCGATCTTGGTGATCAGGTCACCGCTCTTCAGGCCGGCACGGAAGGCCGGCGAGCCCTCGATCGGCGAGACCACCTTGACGAGGCCGTCTTCCATGCCGATCTCGATGCCCACGCCGACGAATCGGCCGCTGGTGCCCTCGCGGAATTCCTTGAAGGACTTCTTGTCGAAGAACTGCGAATGCGGGTCCAGCCCCGAGACCATGCCCGAGATGGCGTCGTTGATGAGCTTCTTCTCGTCGACCGGCTCGACGTAGTCGCTCTTGACCATGCCGAACACCGCGGCGAGTTGCTGCAGTTCCTCCAGCGGCAGCTGCGAGACCGAGCTGCTGCGGGCGATCGCCTGGAACTGCATGGTGGTCAGCGCCCCGGCGACAGCGCCCAGAGCCAGCCAGCCCGCAACCTTGAGTTTGATTCCCATCGACTACCCCTTCAGACCCGCTTCAGTGCTGCGAAAACACGCATGCCGAATCAGTATATGACGCGTGCCCCGCTTGGAGCCGGGAGCCGCCGGGAAAGTTGCACGCGGCGGCGGGCTTTCGCGCAACGCCTGGAAACAGGTCGTTCAGGCCGGGTTTCGATCGAAGGTCACCACGTGGTCCACCTCGGCGCGGATGCCGATCCATTCGCCGATCTGGTGGTCGTGGTGCGAAGGCACGTGGGCCATCAGCTTCTCTCCCGAGGCCAGCCGCAACGTGTAAAGAAATTCGGCGCCGCGGAAAGTCTTGCTTTCGATGCGGGCGCGCACCGGGGCGAGGTCGTCGTGCACGATGTCGTCGGCGCGCAGCAGCACCTCGCACTTGCCTTCGGGGTAGGCCTCGGGCAGCGGGCATTCGGCCACGTCGGTGAGGTCGCCCAGCGGCGTGCGCACGATGCAGTTGCAGTGGCCGTCGACCTGCTCGCCGCCCTGCGAGACGATCTGTGCCGTCGTGAACACGCCGTGGCCGATGAAATCGGCGACGAAGCGTGTTGCCGGGCGGTGGTAGAGGGCGTAGGGATCGTCCCACTGCTCGAGACGGCCGCGGTTCATGACGCCGATCAGTTCGCCCACCGCGAAGGCTTCCATCTGGTCATGGGTGACGAACAGCGCCGTCGTGCCGGCCTGCTTGAGGATGGCGCGCAGTTCCTGGGCGAGCCGCTCGCGCAGGTCGACGTCGAGGCTGGAGAAGGGCTCGTCCAGCAGCAGCAGTCGAGGGTTGGGCGCCAGTGCGCGGGCCAGCGCGATGCGCTGCTGCTGCCCGCCGGAGAGCTGGTGCGGCGCCCGCTTGGCGGCATGCGCCAGGCCGACGAGATCGAGCACCTCTTGCGTGCGCTGGCGGCGCTGCGCGCCGGGCAGGTGGCGGATGCCGAAGTCGACGTTGGCCTCGACGCTCAGGTGCGGGAACAGCGCGTAGTCCTGGAACACCATGCCGATGCGACGCGCCTCGGGCGACAGGTGCTGCCCGGTGGCGGCGTCGGCGAGCACTTCGCCATCGATGCGGATGCGGCCGACGGCCAGCCGCTCCAGGCCGGCGACCGCGCGCAGCAGCGAGGTCTTCCCGCAGCCCGAGGGGCCGATCAGCACGCCGATCTCGCCGCGGCGCAGGCCCAGCGTGACGGCATCGACTGCGGCGCGGGCTGTCTGGCCGGGATAGCTGACCGAGGCGTGTTCGATGGCGAGGAACATCACCCTATGATATCGAGCTTCTCGCCAGAACGAGAATCGTTCGCATCAGACTTGCGCCGCGTCAAGTCGAACTGCGTTCCACCTCCGTGATCCTTGCGCATGTCCCGACTGCTGACTTTCGCCTGCCTGCTGCTTGCCGTGCCTGTTCTGGGTGTGCTCGGGTCCTGGATCGGCCTGGACGCAGCCAGCCTGCAGGTGCTGCGCCACCAGTTCGACACCGTGCTGCCGGAGTACGCACTGAACTCGCTGCTGCTCGCGCTGACGGTGGCCGTCGGCGTGGCCCTGCTCGGCGGCGCCACGGCTGCGCTGGTGGCCTTGTTCGACTTCCCGCTTCGGCGCCTCTTCGAGTGGGCGCTGCTGCTGCCGCTGGCCATGCCAGCCTATGTGCTGGCCTATGCCGCCACCGACTTCCTGCAGTTCAGCGGGCCGCTGCAGTCGGCGTTGCGGTCCTGGACGGGCGCCACCGGCGCGCTGTGGCCCGACGTGCGCAGCCTGTGGGGTGCGGCCGCCCTGTTCGTGTTGTGCCTCTACCCGTATGTGTACCTGCTGACCCGCGCCGCGCTGAGCGAACGCGCGGTGCCGCTGATGGAAGCCGCCCGGCTGCTCGGTGCCGGCACCGCCCGCCGTGTGCGCGAGGTGGCGCTGCCGCTGGCCCGCCCCGCACTGGCGGCCGGCGTGGCGCTGGCGCTGATGGAGACGCTGGCGGACTATGGTGTTGGTGCATACTTCGGCTTGTCGACATTCACCACGGGCATCTACAAGGCCTGGCTGGTGATGTACGACCGCGACGCCGCAGCGCAGCTGGCTTCGCTGCTGCTGGTGCTGGTGGCGTTGCTGCTGTGGGTCGAGCAGCGCGCCCAGAAGCGGCTGCGCTTCTCCGCCACGCGCAGCGGAGCGGTGCATGCCGCCGAGGCGCAGGCCATTCCGCTGACCGGAGCGCGAGCCGCGCTGGCCGTGCTCGTGTGTGCGCTGCCGGTGCTGCTCGGCTTCGTGCTGCCGGTGCTGGTGCTGCTGCGACTGGTCTGGCTCGAAGCGGCGCATGGCGAGGTCGGCCTGCCGCTGGCGCGATTCGCGCAATGGGCCTGGGTGAGCTTCAAGCTCGCGGGTCTGGCCGCACTGCTGGCCACGTCCATCGCGCTGCTGCTCGGCTTTTCCTTGCGCCTGCGCGAGAGCGTTGCATTGCGCCTGTCGGCCCGCGTGGTCTCGCTCGGTTATGCGGTGCCTGGCGCGGTGATCGCGGTGGGCATCCTGCTGCCTGTGGGATGGCTGCAGGAGCGCTTCCCTCAACTCGGCAGTGCCGCGCTGGTCACCGGCACGCTGTTCGGACTCATGTACGCCTACCTCGTGCGCTTCTCCGCAGTGGCATTGCAGTCGATCGAGGCGGGCTATGCGCGCGTGCCGACGTCCATCGACGAGACCGCGCATCTGCTCGGCGCATCGCGGCGGCGCATGTTCCTCGAGTTGCATGCGCCGCTGCTGCGCCGCGCCGGCCTGGCCGCAATGCTGCTGGTGTTCGTCGACGTGATGAAGGAACTGCCGGCCACGCTGGTGCTGCGGCCCTTCAACAGCGACACGCTGGCGGTGGTCGCCTACCAGCTGGCGCGCGACGAAAGGCTGGGCGAGGCGGCGCTGCCCTCGCTTGCCATCGTGCTGGTCGGGTTGCTGCCGGTGCTGCTGCTGTCGCGCTCGATGCGGCCGGACCCGGCGCGGCGGTGAAGGTGCCGGCCCGTCAGGGCTCGGCGCGGTCACGCTCGGCGCTCGCCTGCAACCAGGCGGCGAAGGCCTGCACGTCGGCCCGCAGGGCCGCGAAGCGCGCGGTGACGAGGAAGTAGCCGCGCGGAGACGCGAAGCGCTTCTCGAACAGCGCGACCAGGCGGCCCTGGCGCAGATGGCGACGCACCAGCGGGCTGACGCCCAGGGCCACGCCCTGGCCTTCGAGCGCGGCATTGATGAGCTGGTCGTACTGATTGAACTGCACCGAGCCGGCGCTCTGCAGGCCGTGCAGCTTCATGGTCTCCAGCCACACCGGCCAGGCGCCGGTGGGCCAGACCTTCTCGGCCATCTGGTAGTGCAGCAGCACCTGGTGGCGAAGATCGGCGGGTTCGGCCAGCGGCTTGCCCGGCACATCGATCAGCGCCGGGCTGCACACCGGCATGACCTCCTCGCCGAACAACTGCTGCGAGCCGGCGGGCGCGATCTGCGTCGGGCAGTAGCGCACCGCCAACTCGACGCGTTCGCGATCGAGGTCGATCAGGCGGTTGTTGGCGTCGATGCGGATCTCGATGTCCGGATGCTGGGCCCGGAAGTCCCCCAGCCGCGGCACCAGCCACAGCGAGGCGAATCCGATGCTGCACGACACCGTCAATGCACGCGCCTGGTTCTGCGCGCGGATGCGATCGGCGGTGTCGGACAACTGCCGCAGCGCTTCGGCCGCCGTGCGGTAGAGCTGCTGGCCGGCGTCGGTGAGGCGGATCTCGCGATGCCGGCGCTCGAACAGCGGCACCCCCAGGTGCTCCTCCAGGGCCTGTACCTGCCGGCTGACTGCCGACTGGGTGAGGAAAAGCTCGGCCGCAGCCCGCGTGAAGCTGAGTTGCCGCGCTGCGGCCTCGAATCCGCGCAACAGATCCAACGAAGGCAGGGAACGCGCCATGGTGTCGGTTTGCATGCTTCTAACGCATGCGATGAATGCGGAGATCTCGTTTGAGGATCGAGGACAAGACCACGATCATTCTCTCACCGAATCCACCTCCTGGGTGCTCGATCGTCGACGCCCAGCATGCGTGGAATACATGCAAGGAGCGCATCATGACCATCCGCCGCATCGACGACTTGGCCGGCCTCGTCAGCCTGTCCAAGAGAGACGTGTTGTCCCTGGCCGGCCGACCGGGAACACGCATCGAAAGCCGCCATGGCGGCCTGTGGGTCACCCAGGACGGCGATCCTCGTGACATCGTGCTGGCACGCGGCGAGGCCTGCGTCCTGGACCGTTGCGGGCCGGTGCTGGTGCAGGCGCTGGACCCTGCCCTGGTGGTGGTGGAACGGCCGGCGAATCAGGGCGCCAGGGCCCCGGGGCTATGGCAGCGCCTGACCCAGGCGGCGCTCAGCGCTTGAGTCGGTTGAACTCGTCGATGAGATCGCCGGGCAATGTGTCCATCGGCGCTTCACTGACGCGCACTCCGCCGAGCAGTTCGAGCGACGAGGCCAGCCAGCCGTTGTCGCGCGGGTCGACGGACTCCTTGGTCGCAGCCGGGTTGCTGACCGCCTGGCGCGGATCGACGTATTCACCCATCGGCGCGTTCGCCGTGACGCGCCACACCAGCTTTGCGGGCTGCTGCTTGTTCGCCGAGACTCGAGCCATGGGATGAACCGCCTGATCACGCCGGGCGCCCGAATGAGACACCCCTGCATTCATGGTAACGGACTGCGCCCTGGGCCACCATGGCGACCCCTAGGTTGAAGTGGCCGCCGTACGGCAGCCCTGGGGGGCGTCCGCGCACCACTTCCGTCGCCATGGATTTGTACGAGCCCGCGCCTGTGCGGCAGGCCGCGCTGCCGTAATCTTCGCAAGTTCCCGGCGACCAAGAAGTCCAGTCACCAGCGCGTTGGCGATCGCCCACTTGCACGGCGCCGCAGCCAAGGAAACGGAAACCCATGAAGACCTACACCAAGTCCCCCGAAGCGATCGCGCGGCTGACCGCCGAGCAGTTCCACGTCACGCAGCGCAGCGGCACCGAGCGCCCGGGTACCGGCGAGTACCTGGACAACCACGAGCCCGGCATCTATGTGGACATCGTTTCCGGCGAGCCGCTGTTCGCGTCGTCCGACAAGTTCGAGTCGGGCTGCGGCTGGCCGAGCTTCACCAAGCCGATCGTGCCCGCTCACGTCAATGAACTGCGCGATTCCAGCCATGGCATGGTGCGCACCGAGGTCCGCTCCGTCCATGGCGACAGCCACCTGGGGCACGTTTTCCCCGACGGCCCACGCGACCGGGGCGGGCTGCGCTACTGCATCAACTCGGCCTCGCTGCGTTTCGTGCACCGCGACGACATGCAGGCCGAGGGTTACGGCGAATACCTGAACCAAGTCGAGGAGAGCTGAAATGGCAACCGAGCGCGCAGTTCTGGCCGGCGGATGTTTCTGGGGCATGCAGGACCTGATCCGCAAGTTGCCCGGCGTGGTGTCCACGCGCGTGGGCTATTCCGGCGGCGACGTGCCGAATGCGACCTATCGGCATCACGGCACCCATGCCGAGGCGATCGAGATCGTCTTCGATCCTGCCGTGATGAGCTACCGGCGCCTGCTCGAGTTCTTTTTCCAGATCCACGACCCGACCACGCCGAACCGGCAGGGCAACGACCGCGGCATGGCCTACCGCTCGGCGATCTACTTCGAGTCCGAAGCGCAGCGTCTCGAGGCGATCGACACGATCCAAGACGTCGAGGCCTCCGGCCTGTGGCCGGGCAAGGTGGTCACGGAAGTCGCGCCGGTGGGTGCGTTCTGGCAGGCCGAACCCGAACACCAGGACTACCTCGAGCGCAACCCGGGTGGCTACACCTGCCACTTTGCGCGGCCGAACTGGGTCTTGCCCCGGCGCGCCGCGGCCTGAGCGCTTAAGGAGATCCGTTCGGCACATGTCGCTCGCGCACGGGTTCGAACTCAGATTCTCGATGCCGCGCAGGCTGGTGGCGGACGCCACGCGGCGCTCTGACAAGGTGCCGGTGTTCTTCGACCTCGGCAATCCCGCTGTCGAGGTGCGTGCTTCCAGCAGCGTGCGCGCCGACACCTGCCGGAACCGCCGGCTGGCCCCATCGAATGGCCTGAAGGTCGCACGAGAACCCGTGAACCGGGGAGGCGTCGAGACGCATTGGGACGTCGGTGGACGCTGCAATGGTCCCGCCGACAGGAATCGAACCTGTATTTGCCGCTTAGGAGGCGGCCGTTCTATCCATTGAACTACGGCGAGCGGGAGCGGCGGGATTCTCTCATTGCGCGCCCGAGCTCAGTTCCAGCGCCAGGTCCAGATCACGTCCAGCGAGCTGTCCTCGCCCGATTGCGCTCGCAGCGTGAAGCGTTGCGCGATGCGGTAGATCAGCTGCCAGCTGCCGGCGGTGGCGTTCAGGCTGCGCTCGTAGCCGACGTACCAGCGCCGCGACAGCTGCTTGCCCAGCGAGATCACGGTTTCTCGCACCTCGCCGTCGCTCTGCCGCACCGATACTTCGTCCAGCCCGATCGCCCGCGTGAGCTGGTCGGTCGGGCCTTCGCCGTCGCCGGTCAGCAGGGCCAGCGCGGCGCGCTGCAGCAAGGCCGTGTCGGCGCGACCCAGGCCATCGCTGGCGCGGCCGAGCACCAGCCACGAGAGCTTGTCGAGGTCCGACAGCTCGGGCTCGGAGAACAGCCGCACCCGCGGGTTCACTGCCGTGCCGGTGATGGCCACGCCCACCCGCACGTCGAGGTTGGGGCGTGTCGCTTCGATGTCCAGCCGCGGGTTCTCGGCCGCGTCGTTGAACACCACGTTGCCGCGATCGATCTCCAGCTTCTGGCCGTAGGCGGCGTAGGTGCCGCCGGCGGTGCGCACGGTGCCGTTGACGGCCAGCCTGCCTGCGGGTGCCGTCAGGCGAAGTTCGCCGCGCAGCCCGGTGTCCAGGCCGCGGCCGCGCACGCGCAACTGCTCGCCGAGGTCCAGGCGCACGTCCATGTCGATGGTCGGCACGCGTGCGTTCGGCGCGGCCGGCCTGGCTTGCGCCGTCTGCGGGTCGGCCGCCCGGGCCGGGCGGCGGCTGACGGTGACGTCGTCCGACAGCCCGGGAGCGTCGCTTCGGGTGAAGTCGATCAGGCCTTCGTCGACGGCCAGTCGCCCGCCCAGGGTGAGCTTGTCGCGCTCGATCTGCAGCGTCGAATTGCCGCTGACGACGATGCGGCGGTCGACCCGGCCGAGCAGCTGGAATCGCTTCGCTTCCAGCTGCAGCCTGACCAGCGGCGAGGCACCGAAACTCGCATCGCCGCCGAGATCGAGCGTGCCCGCTCCGGCTTGTGCGGTAAAGCGCTCGATGCGCGCGGTGGCGCCCTGCAGCACGATGGCCACTTCGCCGTCGGTGACGTTGACGCCCTGCAGGAAGTTGCGCACGCTCAGGCGGGTGCCGCGCACGGCGCCGGTGTACTCCGGCGCACCGAACTTGCCGCCGATGCCCGCACTCGCGCTGAGTGCACCTCCGAGGCGCCAGCCGGCAGGCACCCAGGTGCCCCAGGTGCCCAGGTTGGCGACCTGCAGCTCCAGCACGCCCGACACCGGCGTGTCGGGCGCGGGCCAGGTGGCCTGCGCGGAGGTGCGAGCGACGAAGGCGCCGGCGGCCACGCCGACAGTCGAGCCGGCCAGGCCCTGCGTGAAGCTCCACACGCCGTCGGCCACGTTCAGCCCCAGACGCAGATCGGTCAGGCCGAGCGATTGCGTGCCGGTTTCATCGGTCACGCTGAGGTCGCCGCGGCTGCGTTCGACGACGATGTCCGCAGCGAAGGTCGGGGCGCTGCGCAGCTCGAGCCGGCCCGTCACCGCCAGGTCTCCGCCCCAGCCAAAGTCGGGTTGCAGGCGCGACAGCAGCGGCGCGATCGTCAGCGGCTCCATCTCGGCCTTGGCGTCGATGCGCGCCGGTGCGCCGCCCTGCGCGGCCTGCCAGGCCAGGCGGTCCCAGCGCAGTGCGGCGCCGAACAGCTCGGCACGGCCCGCCTGCAGCAACAGCTGCGCCGGGCCGGCGTCCAGGCCCAGCACCTGCACGGCGACGTCGCGCGTGCGCAGCCAGGCCGCCGCGGTCGCCGTGCCACCCGAGGGGCGTGCTTCGAGCTGCTGCAGCGTGCCGCGCCAGCCGTCGACTGCGCCGGTGCTGCCAGCCACGAAACCGCCTTGCATCTGCAACGAGGCCAGCGTGCCGTTCTTCGTGTCGATGCTCGTCGGGGCTGTCGGCAGGGCTTCGGTCCAGCCGGGGGGGCGCGCGTTCGAACTGGCGCTGAGCTCCAGGCGGTGTGCCCGGCCGCTGCCTTGCGCACGCAGCTTCGCGTTCTCGAAGCGCGCCGCTCCGAGCGCGAGGCCAGCCAGGTCGAACTCGGCGTCGACCGGCGCGTCCAGCGTGGTGCCGGCCTGCCAGCGCGCGCTGCCGCGCTGCAGCGCGAGCGAACCGGCCTGCAGTTCGGTGGCTTGTGCCTTGCCGGTCGAGCTGATCGCCGGCCAGCGGCCGCTGGCCTGCAACTCGGCCGCGAGCGCGCCGCCCAGCGGCTTGCCGGCCGGGTCCGCGCCGGCCAGGCGCGCCAGCGGCGCGAGCTTGGCCAGCGTCGGTGCCTGCAGCCTGATCTGCCAACGATCGTCGGCACCGCCGGCGGCCAGGCCGATGCGGCCCTCGGCGTCGAGGCGATTGCCGTCCAGCTCGGCCTGCGCGGTGGCCTGCAACGCGCCGGCGGCGGCGCCGCGCAGCGACAGCTGGCCGCGCAAGGGCACGCCGGCGAGCAGGCTGTCGGCCAGCGTGGCCGTGGCCTGGCCGCGCAGCGCGGCCAGCCGGTCGAGCGCGCGGCCGGGGCCGGCCGGCGGCAGCGTCAGGTCGAACTCGCTCTTTGCGTTCAGGCGATGCGGCCCACGCCGCCAGGGCGAGTCTTCGCGGCCCGGCCACCAGACGGCCGGGTCGAAGGCCGCCAGCGTGGCCTGGCCCTTGAGCTGCCAGGCCAGGCCCGGCGCCGCGCGGCTCGCGCTGGCCTTCACCGCGGCGCGGGCGCCGCCGGCCTCGGCCTGCGCATCACGCAGCGTGATGCGGTCGGCACCCGCCTCGCGGCGCCAGTCGCCATCGAGCCGCAGGCGCACCGCCCGGGAGGTGCCACGGTCGCTCACCTTGCCGGTCAGTTCGCCCTTGGCGGCCAGTGTCTGCACGGCCGCGGCCGGTGCGCTGCCGTCGATCGCGAGCGGCCCATCGAGCAGCATGGCCGGGGCGCGCGCATCCAGGCGCTGCGGTTGCAGGGCCTTCAGCGTGGCCTCGAGTCGCCAGCCTTCCCGAGACCAGCGCCCCTGGCCCTGCAGCCGGCCGCCAGGCTCGCGTGGCGTGCCGAGTTCGGCTTCGAGCATGCGCACTTCCAGCCGCGTCGGGTCGTCGGGCCGCGCGCGCAGTTCGATCGCCAGGCTCTGCACGGGCAGCCGGCCATCGCTCCAGCGGCCGGGAGCGGCGTTGCCCAGCCGCGCTGTCACCTGCGCGGGCTCGCTCGCCGACCGGGTCTTGGCGACCGCGCTGCCGCTGAGCGCCGTCACGGGCGCGGCCGGGTGGAAGGCGGACAGGTCCAGCCCGTTCGCCTTCGCATCCAGATCGCCGAGCGGCCAGGCCTCGAACGGACGCAAGGCGGCGGCGAGGTCGAGCGACTGGGCCGGCAGCGGCTTGCCGCCCGGCGCGACCGTGGGTTGTGCCCGCACCGTGGCGATCAGGTTCGGCGCCGCCAGCGGCCCGGCCAGCGAGGCCTGGGCCGACCATTGCAGCTGTGCCGCTGTGCCGTCCTGAGCCAGCGACAGCGTGGCCTGCAGCGGCAGCGGCGCAGCACTGCCGAGCGTTGCGCTGCCCTGGGCACGCAGGCGGTCGAAGCCGAGCGAGAGCTCGTCGAGGCGGTGCACAGCGCCGCCCTCGGCGCCGAGATGGATGCGGGCGCGCAGCCCGCGCAGCGGCGTGGCGCCCAGCGGCACGGCGCGCAGCGTCTGCACCTCGACCGACGTCACCTGCAGTTCGAACGGCAGGGCCAGCGACTCGGGTGCCGGGCTCGGCGCCGGCGCCGGGGCGCCGGGTTTCAGGTCGACTGCGTCCGCGGCCAGACTATCGATCACGATGCGCGGCCGCCAGAGGGCATCTGCATCGATGCGCAGCCCTCGCCACGACACGCCTTCGAGCGTCAGCAGGCCGCCGCGCGGCAGGTCGATCGTCAGGCGCTGCACGGCCAGCGTGCCGCCGAGGAGCGAGCCGCGTACCTCGCCGGCCTGCAGACCCGGCACGCGCTGCAGCGTCCAGGCCGCCCCCGCCTCGGTGCGCAGCAGCCACAGCGCCGCGGCCGCGGCGCAGGAGGCGATCGCCAGCACGATCAAGGCCGACCATCCCCAGCGGGCCCAGGCGGGCGGGCGAGCTTGTGTCGGCTCCATGGGGCTAGAACGCAATGCCCACGCTCAGGTGCATGCGAAACGCCTTCGCCTCTTCACCATAGGCCAGGTCCACGCGCAACGGCCCGACCGGGCTGCGCCAGCGCAGCCCCACGCCGTAGCCGTAGACGGGCTTCAGGTCGGTCCAGCGCTGGGCGGCGTTGCCGGCATCGACGAACACCGCCCACCAGACGGCGGGCATCTTCGCTGAAACGGGCCGGGCGATCTCGGCGCTGCCGGTGAACATGGTGCGTCCGCTGGCGACGGCGCCATCGACCAGCGGGCCGAGCGTGCGGTAGCCGTAGCCGCGTACCGAGTCGTCGCCGCCGGCGCGAAACAACAGCGTGTCGGGAACGCCGACGGCGTCGCGCGCGAACACCTGGCCGGCCTCGACGCGCGCGCTGGCGTACCACGACGCGCCGAGCGGCTGGTACAGCGTGTAGCGCGCATAACCGCGGGCGAAGGGCCCGTTCTCCTCGGTCGAGTTGAGCGCGCGGCCGAGTGCGGTCTGCAGCGACAGCGTGTAGCCGTCGGTCGGCAGCAGAGCGCTGTCCACATCGCGGAACACCCAGTGGTAGTTGGCCGACAGTGCGTTGCTGCTGGTGGCGCCGGCGATGTTGTCGACCCGCGAGTGCGTCAGTTCCGCGAAGTACAGCCGCTCGATGCGCGGCGTGTCCTGCGTGCGGCCGACGCGCGCATTCCACGAAGTGCGGGTCTCCTCGCCGGAGCGCAGCCGCTCGGCCGTGCCCGACACCAGGTTGCGGTACAGGCCTTCGAGCGGGTGCGAGATCAGCTCGCCCTGCCACGACTGCAGCGACGAGCCGATCTCGAACTTGTTGCTGGCCACCCAGTCGATGTCGAAGGGCCGGCGGTGGCGGTGTTCCAGCGTCACGCGCGGCCCGGTGTTGGCGCTGATGCCCACGCCGATGGTGGCCTGCTGCAGGGTCAGCTCGCGGACGCGCACCAGCACCGGCGCCGCCGTGGCGCCTGCGGGGTCGGCGTCGAGCTCGACCGACGCGCTCTCGAACAGGCCGAGCTTCTGCAGCCGCTCCTGGAAGTCGAGCAGCAGCTTCTCGCTGTAGGGCGTGCCGGGCCCGAAGGTGGCCAGCTGCCGCACCGTGCTCGCGTCGTAGCGCTGCAGCCCTTCGATGCGCAGCGCGCCGAGCCGGTACAGCGCGCCGCTGTCGAGCTCGAGTGCGAGCTCGACAGCCTGATCGGTGGCATCCACCTTCGCGGCGGTGCTTTGCCAGGTCGCTGCCGGATAGCCTTCGGCGCGCACGCGGGCCAGGGTGGTCGTCTTGGCCGCCGTCCAGGCCGGCTGCCGGAACGGCTGGCCGACGGGCAGCGGCCAGTCCCGGCGCAGCCCAGTCCCGGCGCAGCCGCTCCAGCAGCGACGCGGCCTCGCTGCCCGCCTGAGTGGCCTGCGTTTGCAATTCGCCGCGTGCTGCGAATTCGACGCTGCGGATGATGCTGCGCGGGCCGGGATTCACCTTCACACGCACGACCGGCACGCCGTCCGGGCTGGCGGCGCGCGAGGTCTGCACCTCGGCCGCGAAGTAGCCTTCGGTCTCGAGCAGGGTGCGCGCCTGCGCCGGCGCTGCGGCGGCCAGGCGCGTCAGTTCGGTCGTGTCGATGGCCTCGGTGTCCGGCGCGTTCTGGAAACGCGCCAGGTCGAGGTAGTCGGTGAGCAGCTTGCGCAGTTCGTCGGGGGCTTCGACCTCGACGCGGTACTGCGCCCGCGACGAGGCGGCCGCTGCCTTGTCGTCCGGCGCCGCTTCGCGGCCGAAGGGCAGGGCCGCGCAGCCGGCCAGAGCGGCACAGGCCAGCGCCGCCAGGCCGGCGCGCAGCGCCGGGCGCGGCGCGGCCGGGGTCATTTGCTCAGCAGGCGCATGGCCCCTTCCAGCCCCTGCAGCGTGAGCGGGAACATGCGCTGGTTCATCAGCTGCTGGACGATGGAGATGCTTTGCCGGTAGCCCCACACGCCCTGCGGCTCGGGGTTGATCCAGGCGAACTTCGGGAAGGCGCCGGTCAGGCGCTGCAGCCACTCGGCTCCCGGCTCCTCGTTGTTGTACTCGACGCTGCCGCCGGGCTGCAGGATCTCGTAGGGGCTCATCGTCGCGTCGCCGACGAAGATCAGCTTGTAGTCCTTGTTGTACTTGCGGATGATGTCCCAGGTCGGGAACTTCTCGCTGTAGCGGCGCCGGTTGTTCTTCCACATGAAGTCGTAGACGCAGTTGTGGAAGTAATAGAACTCGAGGTGCTTGAACTCGCTCTTGGCGGCGCTGAAGATCTCCTCGACGCGGTGGATGTGCTCGTCCATCGTGCCGCCCACGTCCATCAGCAGCAGCACCTTCACCTTGTTGTGCCGCTCGGGCACCATCTTGATGTCCAGCCAGCCGGCGTTGGCCGCGGTGCTGCGGATGGTGTCGTCCAGGTCGAGCTCTTCCTGCGAACCTTCACGCGCGAAGCGGCGCAGCCGGCGCAGCGCCACCTTGATGTTGCGCGTGCCGAGCTCGAGCTGGTCGTCGTAGTCCTTGTACTGGCGCTGGTCCCAGACCTTCACCGCACTCTTGTTGCGGCCCTTGTCCTGGCCGATGCGGATGCCCTGCGGGTTGTAGCCATAAGCGCCGAACGGGCTGGTGCCGCCGGTGCCGATCATGCGGTTGCCGCCCTCGTGGCGCTCCTTCTGCTCTTCGAAGCGCTTCTTCAGCGTCTCCATCAGCTCGTCCCAGCCCATCTTCTCGATGGCGGCCTTGTCTTCGGCGCTGAGTTCGAGCTCCAGGTGCTTCTGCAGCCACTCGAGCGGAATCTCCTGGCTGAAGTCGGTGAGCATCTCCACGCCCTTGAAGTAGGCGGCGAAGGCGCGGTCGAACTTGTCGAACTGGGCTTCGTCCTTCACCAGCGTGGTGCGCGCGAGGTAGTAGAACTGGTCGACGGAGTTGTCGATCACGCCTTCTTTCAGGCCCTCGAGCAGCATCAGGTACTCCTTGACCGAGACCTTCAGCTTGGCCGCGCGCAGCGTGTAGAAGAAGTTGATCAGCATCGGGAAACCGGCGTTCGGGCAGGGTGTTTCGAGGAGGATACACGCCCGGGCGCGGCTGCGTGGCGCCCTAGGTGTTTCGCTTCGTCGCACCTGACCCGACAATGCCGGCCGATGCCCAGTTTCAGCGCCACCGAGATCGCCTTCCTGATGGTGGCCTGCCAGCAGGCCGTGCTGGCCTTCGGCTGGCTGGCCGGCGCCGCGCTGATGGTCGAGTCGCGCCGCGCGGCGCTGCACTGGGCGCTGTACGCGGCGCTGAGCGCCGTCTCGCTGGTGCTGTTCGTGGTCTCCGTCAAGCCCGGCATCGAGCCGCTGCGTGCGCTGGCCAACCTGTGCATCGTGGTTTCTCTGGTGGTGCTGCAGCGCGGCGTGTGGGCCTTCTTTGCTTGCCCGCGGCCCTGGCTATGGCATGCCGCCGTGCTTGCCGCCGCCGGCGCCCGACCCTGGCTATGGCATGCCGCCGTGCTTGCCGCCGCCGGCGCCGCCACCTGGTACGGGTTGGACCCGGCCAATGGCGCCTGGCGCGTGGCCATCGTCTCCGGCGCGTTGTCGGCCTTGTGCCTGTCGGTCGGCTGGGACATGCAGCGCGAGGCGCGCGCCCGCATGGAGCTGCGCTGGGGCGCCGTGCTGTCGGTGCCGCTGCTGCTGGGCGGGCTGGTGTTCGGCCTGCGCGCCGGGCGCGCGATGGTCTCGCCCGGCACCATCGTCGCCGAGGTGACGGCCGACAGCGCGCTGAACGTCAGCGCCGCGTTCAGCTATCTGGTGCTCGCGCTGGTGTTCCAGCTGACGCTGGTGGCGCTGGTGGTCACGCGCGGCGTGGTGGAGTTGCGCCGCGCCTCTCGCTACGACGCGCTGACCGGCCTGCTCAACCGCCGCGCCGCCCAGGAGGCGCTCGAAGACGAACTGCAGCGTTCGCGGCGCCTGGGCGAACCGTTCTCCGTGCTGATGATCGACGCCGACCACTTCAAGTCCATCAACGACGTGCACGGCCACGCCGTCGGCGACCGCGCGCTGCAGCACCTGGGCACCTTGCTGTCCGCGCAGATGCGCGACATCGACCGCGTCGGCCGCTGGGGCGGCGAGGAGTTCATCGTCTTGCTGCCCGGCACGCCGCTGGCGCAGGCGCAGGAAGTCGCCGAGCGGCTGCGCGAGCGCACGCAGTCGCTGCCGCCGCGCTGGCAGGAGCGCGCCGTGCCGCTGACGGTGTCGCTCGGGGTCTCGCAATGGGCCGGACCGTCCGACGAACTGGCCGCACTGATGGCCCGCGCCGATGCGGCGCTGTACCGCGCCAAGGCCAACGGCCGCAACCGCGTGGAGGTCGAACCGCCTCCCGGCGCGCCTCGCGTCTCGGTGGTGCGCTAGCGGCTCAGCGCCGCGCCCGGCCGCGGCCGGGGTCGTGCTGCTTCAGCCAGCCGAAGTACTCGGCGTACCAGAGCTTCGAGTTGCGAGGCTTGAGGATCCAGTGGTTCTCGTCCGGGTACCAGAGCAGCCGCGCATCCACGCCGCGCGCCTTCAGCGTGTTGTAGTAGGCCAGGCCCTGGCCGTCGGGCACGCGGTAGTCGAGCGCGCCGTGGATCACCAGCGTGGGCGTCTTCATCTTGCCGGCGAAGGCATGCGGGCTCTGCGCATGCACCTTGGCCATGTCGTCCCAGTACGAGGCGCCGAGCTCGCGCGGGAACCAGGTGTAGGCGTCTTCGGCGAACATAGACACCCAGTCGAAGCAGCCGGCATGGCACACGTAGGCTTGGTAGCGGCCGGGCTTCACGTGGCCGTTCATCCACGCCACCATGTAGCCGCCGTAGCTGCCACCGGTGGCGAACACGCGCTTGCGGTCCGCCCAGGGCTTCTTCAGCAGCCAGTCGGTCGCGGCTTCGACGTCCTGCAGTTCGAGCTCGCCCCAGCGGTGCGTGATGCTGTCGAGGAAGGCGTAGCCGAAGCCGCTCGAGCCGTGGTAGTTCACGCAGGCCACGACGTAGCCCTGTGCGGCGAAAACGTGGTTGTTCCAGCGGTAGTGGAAGGTGTCGCCGCTGGCCGCATGCGGGCCGCCGTGGATGGAATGCAGCACCGGGTACTTCTTGCGCGCGTCGAATCCGGGCGGGTAGACGACCCACATCTGCACCTCGTCGCCCTGCGCGCCCTTGATGCGCACATCCTCGTGCGTGCCGAACTTGAGCCTGGCCAGCAGCTCGTCGTTGAAGCGCTCCAGGCGCCGCGGCGGCTCGCCGTCGCGATGCGCATGCACACGCGCCGGGTGATCCATCGCATCGGCCGCGCAGACGACCACGCCGGCCGCCACGTCGAAGGACTGCACCCAGCCGCCGGCCGCGACGCGCGTGGCGCTGCGGCTGCGCAGCTCGAAGCGCCACAGGTGATTGCGTGCCTCGGCTTCGGCGGTGAAGTGCACGCTCTGGCCGTCGTCGGCCCAGCGCAGCGGGCCGTGCACGGCGTGGTCCCACTCGGCACTGAGCACGCGCCAGCGGCCGCCGCGCTCGAGCAGCGCGAGCTGCGCCGGCATCGTGTGCTTCTTGCCCTGGTGGCTGGCGACGAAGGCGATGCGCTGGCCGTCGGGGCTGTAGCGAGGGTGTTCGAGGTCCCAGCCCTTGTCGTGCACCAGGGTCTCGGTCCGCCGCGTGCGCAGGTTCAGCTCGGACAGCACCTTGCAGTTGTCCATGCGCTTCTCGGCCGCCGCGTCGTGCACGAAGGCGATGCGCTTGCCATCCGGCGCGATGTCGAAGGTGTTCGCATCGGGCTCGGCGCGCGAGAGCTCCAGGCCGCTGCCCTCGAACAGGTCGGTGACGCGGCCGCTGGCCACGTCCAGCACGTGCAGGTGGGCGACGCGGCCCATCGGCACGTTGTGGTCCCAGTAGCGGTACTGCGCCTCGCTGGTGGCGTAGCCGCTTTCCTTGCGCTCCTTGAACTCCTTGTGGCGCTTCGCCTGCGCCTGGCTGCCCTTGAGCTCCGGCCAGACCCACGAGACGAAGGCGATGCGCCGGCCGTCCGGAAACCACTTGAAGGCCTCGATGCCGGGCGCGTAGTCGCTCACGCGCCGCGCCTCGCCGCCGTCGGGTGCGATGACGTAGAGCTGCGGCGCCTCGTCCTTCTTGCCCTGCTGCTCGCGCTTGGCGACGAAGGCGATGCGCTCGCCCGTGGGCGACCAGGCGGCCTG
>Ga0209717_1001140_pt1 | contig 29783 bp, 22 predicted proteins | sample AD_UKC048_MetaG_FD_184418 | JGI IMG/M metagenome (GOLD analysis project Ga0209717, IMG submission 184418) | Active sludge microbial communities of municipal wastewater-treating anaerobic digesters from USA - AD_UKC048_MetaG (SPAdes) (version 2) | ecosystem: Engineered > Bioreactor > Anaerobic >...
TGTTATTATCAAACCTGTCAAATGACGAACCATCGCCTGATTATCGGAATAGCCAAGTCTTTACTGCTGGCCCGGTGGCGTCAATCGCTTGTCGCCGCCATCGGCGTTACTTTCAGCATCACCATGTTTATCACCCTGCTGGGATTTATGAACGGGCTGAACGACATGCTGGACAGCCTCGTGCTCAACAGAACGCCCCATATCCGGCTGTACAAGGATATCAAACCCAATCCCGACCAGCCGATCGATCTTTCCGACGTGTACCAGAACGACTACAACTTTATTCAGTCCCTCAAATCCAGCGGCGGCCGTGCCGATATTTACAACAGCGGGGCCATCATGCAGGCCATTCGCTCCGACGACCGTGTGGTCGGATATGCGCCGAGGGTTTCCTCACCGGTTTTGTACAATTCGGGTGTGGTCAATTTGAACGGGGTGGTCAACGGGATCGACGTGTCGGCGGAAACAACTTTGTTTTCTTTCAGCGATTATGTTACTTCCGGCATAGCGACCGACCTGAAAAATGTGCCCAACAGCATTTTGTTAGGCAAAGGTGTGGCCGACAAACTACAGGCGGAACTCGGCGAGATCATCTGGGTGACCACCTCCAAAGGAGAACAACAACCGCTCAAGGTGGTCGGGTATTTTCAGTCGGGTATTCAGGATTACGACAAGGTACAGAGTTACACTTCCGTAGCTACCGCCCAGAAACTGATGGGCAAATCCAATAGTTACATTACGGATATTCAGGTAAAACTCAAGGACATCAACATGGCGCCTCCCCTGGCGAAGGAATACGCGCAGGTGTTCCAGACCGATGCGGAAGACATTCAAACCGCCAATTCCCAGTTTGAAACAGGCAGTTCCATTCGATCGCTGATCTCTTATGTGGTTGGTATCACTCTGCTCATCGTTGCCGGTTTCGGGATTTACAACATCCTGAATATGATGATCTACGAAAAAATGGATTCCATCGCGATTTTGAAAGCAACCGGTTTTTCGGGCGCCGACGTAAAACGTATCTTTTTGAGCATCGCCATCAGCATCGGGTTGTTCGGCGGCGGACTGGGGCTGGTTTTCGGTTTCCTGTTGTCGCTGCTCATCGATCAGGTGCCTTTCAATACAGCAGCGCTACCTACTATTACCACCTATCCGGTCAATTACGACCTGGTGTATTATATGATCGGTATCGCGTTTTCAATTGTGACGACCTATTTCGCCGGGTATTTTCCTGCCCGAAAAGCGAGTAAAGTGGATCCTGTCGTGATAATAAGAGGAAAATAGAAATTTTTGAAATGAGCCATACCGTACTTCAGGCCAGGGATATTTGCAAAAATTTCCATGATCCTGTAACCATTCAGGTATTGAAAAATATCAATTTTTCGATCGATTCCAGCGAGTTTGTCTCCGTAATCGGTAAATCGGGCTGCGGCAAATCAACGCTGCTGTACATCCTTTCCACGATGGACACCGATTTTGAAGGCGAACTGCTCATCGACGGCGAAAGTATGCGCAACCGCAAGGAAGGCGACCTGGCCAAAATCAGAAATGAAAAAATCGGCTTCGTGTTCCAGTTCCATTACCTGCTGAACGAATTTACGGTGCTCAAAAACGTCATGCTTCCCGGTCTGAAACTGGGTAAACTGTCTGATGAAGCCGTAGAACACCAGGCTATGGAACGCCTTAAAATTCTGGGCATCGAAGACCTGGCCCTCAAAATGGCGCACCAGATTTCCGGCGGCGAAAAACAACGCGTTGCCATTGCCCGTGCGCTGATCAATGACCCTTTAATTATTATGGGCGACGAACCTACGGGCAACCTGGATAAAAAGAACAGTGAAATTGTGTTCGACATCTTCAAGGAACTGGCCGAAGTGTACCACCAAACCCTGCTGATCGTGACGCACGACCAGAGTTTTGCACAAAAGACGCACCGTATTATTGAAATGGAGGACGGGCAGATTATCAGCGGACACTAATCCGCTTTTTTCCACACCAGGCCTTCTCCCGGCTTGAGCCATGGAATAATACCTGCATACAGGTCGTTCCCGAGCGTTTCTTCTTCTGTAGAAAACACCGGCTCCCAGGCGCCCGGCGGGAAATCGGCCGCCAGATTTGCACACCCGCTTTTCGTATCCATGTTGGCTGCAAACACGTAGGAAGGTAATTCTGCCTGCGTCCAAACAATGGTTTTTTGTATGCCACTGGCATCAGGCGGCACCAGCCATTGCACAGGCTGGTCCTTTATCAACTCAAAAATTTCCTCAGCCAAAATTTTCTGACGATATAATTTGTGATTAAGGTTTCTGTTTTTCCCCCATACGAATGGTCCGCGGGTTCCTTTCGGCCCGTCGGGCATATGAAATACGTATAATTTGCTGTAATGCTCGTTGGGCGCCGGGGTAGGGTGCGGGTCGCGGCATTCAAAACCCATACCCATGTAGGACGGCATATCGGTGAGAAACAAGGCCATAAAAAAGCGGATCTCGTTTCCATCGATGTAAAATTTGTCGAAACGCGGGTCGTCCTTGTCGGCTGTAATAAGCGTAAAGTTTGGAGCGAACTTCCTGGTTTCCAGCCAGTTGCGGTATTGAGCGAAGTCGCTGACAAACTTTTGTGTTCCTACCGGTTCCGATTGCAGATCCCCGAGCGTGGAATCTGCCAGAGAAGCCTCCAGATGGTCGCACTCGTCGCCGTAGGCCATTTCGCCGGGAGGCGCCAGGAAACTCTCCGCAAAGTAGCCGAAAGACGGGTGCGTTTTACAAACCTCCATTTTTACAGCACCCAGCACGTCGTAAAAATCGTCGGGATGTGCAGGCACACCGTCGGGCCTCATTTGCACGTGCGACATGTCTCCACGCATGAAATCGAACCCGAATTCTTCTTTTATTTCCCTGTAATGGCGTTTTACATAGTCCCAGGCGATGGTATTGGGCCGGTCGAAATCGAGTTCCCAGTTCTGGTTGTCGTCTTTCGACCAATAGAGCCGGTAACGGGCGAGCGGCCCGAATACCCTGGAAAAAGTTTGTGGATGGGTAATGCGGTAATCGCGCCAGACCAGACCGTCTTCATCCGTTATTTTGGCTTCCGGGTCGGGGTCTACTTCAATACCCCGGTAAGGCGGCCCCATGGTGGCCGGTACGGTTTCATAGCCTTGTTCATACAGCAGTTTTACCAGTTCTTTTCTGCGTTGAAGGCGGCCGGAATAGTCGTGTTTTTCCCCAAATAACAGGTTTAAACGGTCATATTCTGGTAATTTATAAAAAAAAGTTTCCTGATCGGGCAACGTTCCGCCCTTTGAGGTGTTTTTTACGTAGTTATATATGATACCCTCTGCATCTTCATAGAGGCTGTCCCCATTTTGCACGATTTGTAATTCATCGCGTTGCAACCATTCAAAGCAGATTGGGTTGGCGAGTGCCATTTCCGAATATCGGTCGGTATGAGGAACTACGTCCATTCCTACACTTTTTCCCATCAGGTGTAACAGGTTAATAACAACCTTCAATTGTTTTTCAACAGTGTCCAGATGCGGGAAGCAGTTATACAAGGATGGGCTGAAAAATTCTGGATTTATGTTCCAACTGGAAGGGCCGTAAAGACTGGCTACCACTCCAGGTTCCCAAACCGGAAGTATATGAATGGCATTGAAAGCGTGGGGAAGTGTAAGTGCATAGGGAATGATGTTCCAGAAATGCCTGATCGTACGAACATTGATGCCTGCCGTGTTGGCTGAACGAAGCCAGTGGGTATTGGAAAAGCCGGAAATTGGTCCGGGGGTATGGTAGTCCGGTTCAAAAGCATTGTACAAGTCCGGACCATAAAGAGATTCGAGATATCCCAGGATTTCTTCAATCGGCAGGTTAACTGCGTCTTCCGGCATAAATTTTAATAAGTGGGAAAAACCTTCGTATGTATTTTGTTTCACGTATGAAAAGGCGGGTTTTGGCAGAGAATTAAAATGTTGGTGTTAAAATATTGAATTTCAAGATGGTGAACATTTTGAAATATATGAAGGATGATCGAAATTCGCTCCGAAAATCCTCATTGCATATGAAAACGACAGTCGCTCCGACCGTCTATATGGACTCGTTTTGTCCTGTACGGCTGCCAGGCCGGATCAAAAAAACAGTTGTTTTTCATACGCAAACCATCTCCGGTATTTTTTCCGGGACACTTAATTCTGTGCCTACTACTTTATAATCCAATTCGAAATCATTGGCAAAAATACATACCAAAGGTATTGTTTGCTCAACCAAAAACTTGAAAAACAAACTCCCGTGGTCTACAAAGTAAAATTAAAAAATGCGGATGACACTGTATTGTTAGATAGCCCTACATACGAGTGGATCATCGCCGACCCCTATTTGTCGAAAATCGACTTTATTCATAACCTGCGCAAGCATTCCAGCGGATGTGCCGTATTTCAGAAGACGTGGCGAAAGGCCGATGGTGACTATAAAACTGAAACCATTTACCTGCATAAATTGATCGCTGAGAAATTTCTGGGTGAACAGAAAGGCAACGGCAAATCACTCGTTGGAGCCAAAAACGGCGATAAACTGGATTGCCGTGTGGAAAACCTGATTTACAGATCCAGAGCGGTAGCAAGCCGTCAACGGAAAACAAGTAGTAAAACGGGTTTTACCGGCGTTTATCAGGAACACAACCGCTACCGTGCCGTCATTTCCGTTCATGGAAAACCGGTGCATCTCGGCATGTTCGACACTGCGGAAGAAGCCGCTATGGCCTACAACAAAATGTCGAAGGAGATGTATGGAGAGGATGGGAAACTGAATAAAGTGAAATGAATGATGAATGATGAATTAGGTGGTAACCCTTTGAAATAATAAATGCCAATGATTACCACCAAATTCATCGTTCATCATTCATCGTTCCCTAATGCATTCTGTCGCCTCTCGGCGTTAGCCGCTGCATGATGCCCGCCTCGAATTGCAGGTATTCCTGCCAGCGTGCCCAGGTTCTTTCTTTACCGAAATACAGTTCGCAGAGATCGAGAAACATGCGGTAATGGCTGGCTTCAGCCACCATAAATTTATGGTACCAGGCTTGTAAATCCGTATCGGAGCAATACAGGGAAAGCAGGCGAAACCGTTCGCAACTGCGGGCTTCGATCAGTGCGAAGGTTAGCAGGCGTTCGAACAGGGCTTCTTCCCGCGAGCCGCCGCGTTTCTGGAATGTCAGCAACTCATTGACGTATAGATCCTTGCGCTGTTTGCCCAGTTGCAGGTTTCGCTTTTTGAGTTCAGCGAGTACCATTCTGAAATGGCCCCATTCTTCCGTGACAACGGGTGCCAGCGCTTCCACCATTTCCACTTTGTCGGGGTAAGCCTGTATAAGTGAAATGCCCGACGTTGCGGCTTTTTGCTCGCAATAGGCGTGATCGGTGAGGATTTCCGTCAGATCCATCTCTGCCAGGTTGACCCAGCGGGGATCGGTGGGCAGTTTAAGGCCCAGTTTAGTATTTTGCAAGGATGCTTCCATGCTGCAAAGGTAAAAGGAACCGTATTTTCGCGGCATGGAAAAATTAAGCATGGATGCGTTGCAACGACTTTCCGTAGAAGACTTCCGCCGGCAGGGTAAAATGCCTGTCGTGCTGGTGCTGGATAATGTGCGGTCGGGACTGAATACGGGCTCCGTTTTTCGCACGGCAGACGCATTTTTACTCGAAAAAGTAGTGCTCTGCGGTATAACGGCCCAGCCACCGCACCGCGAAATCCTCAAAACGGCTTTGGGCAGCACGGAGTCGGTTGACTGGAATTATTTTGAAAACACAATGGACGCTATACGGGCACTGAAAAACGAAGGATACCGGGTTTTTGCCGTAGAACAAACCACCGACAAAACCTGGCTACAGGATTTCGAACCGTTGAACGGAGAAAAGTACGCCTTTGTGCTCGGCAATGAAGTAGACGGCGTGGAAACTTCCGCACTCGCACTTTGCGACGGCACCATTGAAATCCCGCAATTCGGCACCAAACACTCCCTGAACGTAGCCGTGGCTGCGGGTATCGTTGTTTGGGAGGCCGTGAAGAAGATAAAACAACTTTGATACATCTAGAATAGCGTCCCTGCCTGCTTCGGCGGCACTGCGCCGATGTGTTTGTATGCTTTTTCTGTAGCGATGCGGCCGCGCGGCGTACGCTGCAAAAAACCTTCCATGATCAGAAAAGGTTCGTGTACCTCTTCGATGGTGCCGGCCTCTTCACCCACTGCCGTGCCCACCGTGGTAAGTCCTACCGGTCCGCCTTTGAACTTGTGAATGATCGTGTTCAGGATGCGGATATCCATTTCATCCAGTCCGCTTTCATCTACGTCGAGCGCCGACAAGCCGTAACGGGCAATGGTTTCATCTACTTCTCCGGTACCTTTAATTTGGGCAAAATCGCGGATACGACGCAGCAATGCATTGGCGATACGCGGTGTGCCCCGGCTCCTCCGGCCGATTTCGTAAGCGCCGTCGGGCGTGATCGGGATGTTCAGGATTTCCGCGGATCGGTGAATAATGCCGACCAAAGTGGCGACATCGTAATAATCGAGGTGGCAATTGATGCCGAAACGAGCCCGCAGCGGCGAAGTCAGCAAACCCATACGCGTGGTAGCGCCCACGAGCGTGAACGGATTCAGCGTAATCTGGATGCTGCGCGCATTGGGGCCCGAATCGATCATGATATCGATCCGGTAATCTTCCATGGCGGAGTAGAGGTATTCTTCCACCACCGTATTGAGCCGGTGAATTTCGTCGATGAACAGTACGTCGCCCGGCTCCAGGTTGGTGAGCAGGCCGGCCAGGTCGCCGGGTTTTTCGAGCACGGGCCCGGAAGTCATTTTCAGGGAAGCGCCGAGTTCGTTGGCTACGATGTGCGACAGGGTTGTTTTGCCCAGTCCGGGCGGACCATGCAGCAGGACGTGGTCGAGCGCTTCACCCCGCTGACGGGCAGCCTGAATGAATACCTGGAGGTTGTCCACGATTTTTCTTTGCCCGCTGAATTCGTCGAGCAGTTTGGGGCGAAGGGCTTTCTCTATAATCTTCTCTTCGCCGGCAGGTTCGTTTGCAAGGTCTTTTGACAAATTTGAAATATTGAGCAGAGATGAATGCTAATCGCTGCAAAATTGACATTATTTGTTTTGAAAATCAAATGCAATGTGGAAAATTGTTAAAAAAAACAGGAGCGACGTACAGAATAAGTGAAGTCAGTACCTTGTTATGGATTTTATCAACCCTTCCGAACCACGTCGATTTTTACCTAAATAACCTGTTTATGCGTCCCGGAACCTTGTTCAGTGCCTTACTATGTACGTTTTGTCTGTTTTCCTTTTCCCTCCACGCGCAATGGACGCAAGTAACGTCCGGCACAAATGCAGCCCTGAATTCGGTGGAAATGATCAATGCCGATACCGTGTATGCCGGAGGTGCGAACGTGTTTTTGAAAAGTATCAACGGCGGCCAGACCTGGGTATCGGTTCCTTTGATCAACAATGCCAATCAGCCGATCAATGGCATGACTATCAACGATTTGCATTTTTTTAACGGCCAGAAGGGGGTAGCGGTAGGCGTACGATCGGGTATTATTCACACCATACTCCGTACTGTAGACGGCGGCGCGCACTGGTCTACCGTATTTTCTCAGAATGATCCGGGCAACTGGGACGGCGGTATCTGGCAGGTCGATTTTATCAATATCATGCAGGGCTGGTGTGTGGGTTCGAGCGGGAAAGTACGCCGGACGCTGGACGGCGGCCAGACCTGGACGGAAATGCCCGACGTGACCAGTCTGACCTACTTGTATTCCGTCGATTTTGCGGACGCGCAGGTGGGTTACCTGTCGGGCGCCTTCTCTTTCGGCGGCGGCCACCTGATGAAAACCACCGACGGCGGTCAGTCCTGGAACATTGTTTCCGGGGGCGTTTATTACGACCTGGAAACGGTACATCCGGATACGCTTTTCCTGGCCGATGTGAATTATGCCTTCCGGACGCATGATGCCAGTCTGAACTGGGATTTTCTGCCGATCCCTGACGAAATCACCGTGCGTCATTTTGCCTTTCAAAATGGCAATTCCGGGTACATTTTGACGGATAAAGGCGTGCGCAGCACCCAAAACGGCGGACAATTCTGGCTCGATTTTCCATTTCCCGGTAACAACACCGCTCAAATGCGCGATTTCGACTGGGCGCCCGGCCTTCAAAAAGCCGTGGCTGTGGGCTTCAACGGGCGTATTTTCAGAACCACCAATGGCGGCGGAACGGGCGTTCCGATGGCATATTTCCAGATAAATCCGATTCAGGCCTTTTACTGCAAGGATCAGGATATTCAGTTGATGAATCCTGCGCCGGCCGGGCTATGGAATTCGACCTGGTTTGTCGACGGGGCGGTGTATTCCACGGAGAATGATGCGACCGTCAGTTTTTCAGAAGCGGGTAGCACGCATGCCATTAAACTGCTGATTTCCAACGGAATAGTGAGCGACACATTTGCACGGACCATCCAGATAGAAAGTGCGCTGGATGTTGCCTTTGGGGAAATAGAGTGGGAGCCCGGGGCCCAGATGTGCGCCGGCGGAAATGCCTACGCTAAAATCCACCATCCTTCGGTGAACAATACCTATTATTTCACCCTCAACGGTGAAATCATCGCCCAGCAACTCGCGCTCGATACCAATACGATCACTTTCCAGACACCTTTCCTGAATGCGGATGCTACGCTGAAAGTGTTCGTTTCCCTCAATTCGTTGTGCGGCTCCTATTACCATGAGGAAGTGCTGAATGTGCAGGTTTTTCCTTTCCCGAACGCCAACCTCGTGTGGACCATGCCCGACAATGTTTGTGTGAACAGCCAGGCGCCTGTAGCCATTCTGAATTCGCAGCCGGGCATGCGCTACTGGCTTGTGGAAAGCGGTATTTTCACCCGATCCGATACGCTGGAAGGAACCGGCGGCACCTTGAGTTTTTTGAGTTTCCCTTTGAATCAACCCGTTGATTATCAGATCCGAGCGACCAATGCAATCGGTTGTATGAACTGGATCGGCGCACCGGTTCACGTCTACATCGACATGTTTTACCTGATGGTGGACACTACCCATTTGTACGGCGTGGAAGACCTTCCCGTGCAGGTATCGAATTTTACGGAAAACCTCGGCGCTTCCAACTGGAACTTCGGCGCCACGGCCCAGCCGCCTGTGAGCGAGGATGCTTCGCCGAGTGTAACGTTCCCCGAATCGGGCACTTATCCGTACACTTATCAGTACCAGAGCCAGACGGCCTGCCAAGGCGGGATACAGGGGACTTTTGAAATATTCGAACCCGCCGCCGACCTGAACGGGGCAAGTTGCTGGTCGCAGCGGCTCTTAAACATGGTGTATGGTTACGATCACATTCTGGATGTAAAAGTGGACCCTTCGGGCAACTACTGGGTCACGGGCGCCACTTACCAGCAGGTCGGATTCTGGAACACACTCAACCTGTTTTTAAATAAATACGACCCTTCCGGTGTGTTGCTCTGGTCCAAAAAAGTAGATCCGCAGGACCCTGCCAACAGTTTCGACTACCGAAGCAGTTATGGTACCTCCATCGCGTTCGACGAGTCCGGAAATACTTATCTGTCAGGCAGTTACAATGGCGACAATGCGCGTGTTTTCGGGGTGGATTTCACGCGGCCGGCTTCGTTTTTCGCCAGTTACAGCCAGGGTTTTTTGTTCAAACTCGATGCGGACGGCAACGTCCTCTGGCACAGCAATTTCCAGGCAACGGGTGATTATGAATTTTGTGTTCCCGGCAGTGTCGTTTACCACGACAACCGACTCCACCTGATGCTTCGCGGGCGTACCTGGCAGATGTTTCAGCCCGACGGAAACGTGGCCACCAACGCCTCTGCAAATGCCGCCGCCTGGTATATCGCGATCGATCCGGAGGGCGGTTTCGTGCACGATTTGCCTTTGTCGGAAACCTTTCAGAACAGCCTGCTGGGCGCCTGGCAGCCGGAACTGGGCGGCTTTTTTACAGAACTGACGACGTTCAGAAGTCCTCGTTTGCTGGTTTCACCGACGGGGAAATTGCTGGTAAACGGCGCATTCACGGGCCTGGGGAACCTGCAAATTGGAAACATCGACATCGAGCCGCTCGATGCCACCTTTAATGGAAAAAATCATTTTGTAGCCCGTATCGATCCGGTTTCCGGCACTTGTGAAAATGCTTTTTGCGCTTTCAGCCTGCAAACGCCGCAAACCGATTTCCCTGCCTGGCAGGTGGATAATACGGGCGATATTTATTTCGGGTTTGGGTTGAATTCCTTCCCACCCTCGTACACGCCTTCGGTTAAAATTGGAACGGAATTCTCCGCCAGCACACCCAACCGCAGTTACCTGGCTAAATTTTCCGAAAACGGCGACCTGCTCTGGCAGCAAAAACACACCGACCAGTTCTTCAACAGTTTCGCAACAGCAGGCAGCGACGGCATCTGGGTGCTCAGCAGATTCGATCAGTCGGCCGGTTTTCACAACCCTGACGGCAGTTCGGCCGGAACAACTTCTTTCGGCGGCAATGACCTGCTGCTTTCCCGGATCGATGCGGACGGAACCTTGCTGGGGTTGCAGCATTTCGGCACCAGCGGGCACGAACAACCGGTGTCGCTAGTGAATTCGGGCCCGACACAACTGGGTATGTTCAGTGCCGACGATCTGAACCAATTCCTCAGCGGTCCGGAAAATGCCTATACCTTGCGCGTCTGGTCCCCGGAAGCGGAAGATTGTCCGGTGCTGTCCGTTTCGGGAATGCACGAACTGCAAAACTGGGAAATTCGTCCCAACCCGTTTTCGGAATCCATTACCTGTACCTTTGACCTTCCGGAAACGGCACAACAGGCGATTTGCAACCTGTTTTACGCCGACGGCAGGGTAGTGTGGTCTAAACCGATGGGCGGCTTGCCGGCCGGACCGACGCAACTACATTTTGAAACGGAACAATTGCCCGCAGGCATTTATTTATTTGAAATCATCACAGAACGAGGCACTTCGGTGCGAAAAATCGTCAAATGGAAGTCATAGATACCACAGGAAATTTTCAACCCGACATCAGTTTGTACGGGTTTCGCATTGGCGAGCCGGTTATCACACTCACCGCACTGCTCATCAGCATCGTGTGCGGCTATTGCTGGTGGCGGCTCCGAAGCGCACAGCCCGATACGGATGCCCTGCGCCTGACGCGGGTGTTTTTTATGCTCATGGGTATCTCGACACTCATCGGCGGACTGGTGGGCCACGCGTTTTTGTACCTGCTGCCCTTCGGATTCAAAATTCCGGGCTGGCTGCTGGGCATGGTGTCGGCTTCGGCGCTGGCGCAGGCCTCCATCGTGCGCTCGTCGGATATTTTGAAACGCAACATGAAACGTTTTTTAACCTGGCTGAACGTCGGCGCGTTTGCTGTTCTTTTTCTCTTGTTAATCAGCACGTTATGGTTTCCCATCGTGGAAATTCATTCGGCTTTTGCCATGGTGCTCATTGTTACGACGCTGGAGGCTTACCGCCTGAAGCGATTGAACGACCCGGGTAGCCGATATATATTGTATGGAATTCTGCTGGCTGTTGCGGCCGTGCTCGTGCACATCCTGAAATGGTCGTTCGGCGAGTGGTTCACCTTTTTCGATATCGGCCACGTGTTTTTGTGCGGTACCATGTGGATGATCATGCGCGGGGCGGAGGCGAGTGGGGACTTTAGAGCAGCATGATGAAAAGGTGTTTGGTTTTTGGTGTTTTGTGTTTCGTAAAGGGTTTACAGTCAACTACATCCTAAACACAAAACACCACAAACAAAACACCCTTTCTGTTCATCTTAATACCCACCGTAAAACGCGAACCCATACACTCCAGTTCGTCCGCTTTTTATTCGGTGTAAAATGGTTTTCCACTTTATCAAATGCATCTTCGATCAACGCATCATGCAATGACCTGATGGCCAAGAACCAGGCAAGCGTTCCCAAGCCTTCGGTACGCATTTCGATGGTATGTACGAGTTGCGTTTGTTGATGCCCCGTTTCGATTATTTCAAGTCTGTGAATACCCTCGAAACCCTCCGGCTTCAAAAACTTGAATTGCGCCATCCCCGAGGGATCATACTGCTGCACCTCATACCTGATTGGACCGTGACCGCCAACCGAACCCGATACCAGTCCGTTTTTGAACTGCATAGCGGGCCATTTTTCCATGGGCCAGATGGCATCGTTGGAAGTGGCAAGTGTGGAGAACAGTTCCAGAATTTTGCTTTTAGGCTGATCTACTATTCTTTCGTGGATGTTCCGAACAGTTACAGGCATGCGGTTCAATAGTATTGAATTAGAGGGGGGAGTTTTAATAAGAGATTGATTATTAACGCGAATCTCGGGTTAGAACGAATCATAATTTACTAAGAATTTATTGGATTTGCCCTTATCCCGGGTGTCATCCTGAGCGCAGCGAAGGATGACACCTTGCCCCAGCGGGGCAATATCTTTGTAGCACGATGTGCAAAAAATGGCACCCGGCCCAGCGGGCCGGTATCTGTTGGCCATGAAAACATTTTCAGATACCGACCCGCTGGGCCGGGTCAAATCGTTGGCGTCCAATTGCTACAAAGATATTGCCCCGCTGGGGCAAGGTCACAACTTGAGTTAAACACTGTACACAATAACGAAAACACCCGATTACCCCAATTTCCGGTAACTAACGCCATGCGCGTGCTGTCCCCGCAGCAATTCGATGATATACTGCAACACCTGGTCGTCTTTTTGAAAATCGGCGTCGCCGAGTTCAAGAATGACCACCGGCGTTTCCGTTTCAGTTTTCAGGTAGTCAAAATAGGCGTTCTGGATTTCTTCGAGGTAAGTGCCGGAAATATTGCGTTCGATTTCGCGGCCGCGGCCATGAATCTGTTTCAGCAGCACTTCCACCGGCCGGTGCAGGTACAGCAGGAGGTCGGGTTTCGGGAATGTCGCGTTGAGCACCGAAAAAAGCCGCTGAAACAAGCGGAATTCCTCTTCGCTGAGGTTGTTTTTGGCGAATAACAGCGTTTTTACAAAAAAATAGTCGGCAACAGTGAACGGCGTAAACAAATCGGGGCTGGCAAAATGCTCCAGCAGTTGTTTGTGCCGCTCGGTCATAAAAAACAGTTCCACCGGAAACGCATACCGTTCGGGCTGCTCGTAAAACGGCGGTAGAAATGGGTTGTCGGTGAATTGTTCGAGCACGAGCGAGCAACCGAACCGTGCGGCCAGGCGGTTGCACAGCGTGGTTTTACCAACGCCGATATTGCCTTCGATGGCAATGAATTGATAGGGTAAACGGTTGTCCGCCGGCGAATCTGACATAGCCAATTAACTCAGGTCGAGCATGATCACTTCGGAAGAATCTTCGCAGACCATGAACAGCTCGTCGATCTGCTGTTTCAGCACCGGGTGTTCGTAATCGGGTGCGATTTCCATGAGTGGAACCAGCACGAACGCGCGTTTGTGCAATTCCGGGTGCGGAATTTCCAGGCCCTTGTCGCGAACGATTCGTTTGCCGTATAACAGGATATCGATGTCGATCGGGCGCGGACCCCATTTTTCATTATCCTTGCGGGCGCGGCCCATTTCCCGTTCGATGCTCGTGATCTCTTTCAGGATATCGCGTGGATCGAGGGTCGTGTTGACCATCAGCACCTGATTCAGGAAAGAATCCTGGTCGGGATTGCCCCAGGGCTGCGTTTCGTAGAAATGGCTTTTTTTAGCGACTTTACCGATGGTTTTGGAGATTAACTCGGTTGCTTTTCGCAGTTGACCCATTCGGTCGCCTATGTTACTGCCCAGGCCCAGGTAGATATTAATGTATTTTTTTGGCGCGAAAGTTTGCATATCGGGATAGCGATAGAAAGGTGTGTGTTCGATCAGCGGCGGCAAAGGTAAAAAAACCGTCATACCAACAGCGGACAACTGCGTTTTGCTTTGAACGGATTTTTAGGAATGCTCTACCTTTGCCACTCAGATATGTAATCTTCAACGTTTCAGAACCATTATTTTCTACCTTTCGATATGAAAAACCTGTTTTCCATTGCTATTTTCGTACAACTCCTGCTTCTCGTTGCCTGTAAAAAAACGGACCAGGCACTTTTAACCCAAATGAATGATACGGTGGCCGAAATGCAAACCCAAACCGAGCAGTTCGATATGAACACGCAAGGCATCCTGAGTTTCGCTACCCTGGTGGACACTGCGCCGGAAGGACTGAAGGCCGATACCTTGAGCGGATATGCCGCTTTGCAGGCGAAAGTGACATCTATTAAAATTAAGCAGCAGGGCACGGTGTCCGAATTCAGGGAAATTCTGGCCGAACTACAGAAGTCCGCCGAAGCATATGCCGCCGGAAAAATTCCTACCGATGAGGCACGCAGTCAGCAGGAAACCCTGAGCGGCAGACTGATCGCTATCAAAGAATTATTGGCGCATGTGAGTAAAATTAACGACGAGGCGCAAACCGAATATGGCAAGATGATGGCGGAATATCGCAGTAAAACGGAGTAAAACAGCGAGAATACGGCGCTGAGCCGATGAAAGTTTGTGAATTGACCGCAGGCAGCGAAATCCTTGTTCGAAGTATCCGGGTTTTTGTCTTTTTTTGCACTGCAGTCCGCAAAGTTCGGACGAGTGTGCTTACTCTGGAATCAGCTCCCGTGTCATACATGAAACTACTGCTACCATTTGTTTTTTTGTTTTCAGCCTTCTTGCTTCCCGCCCAGAATTACCTCATGAACAATACCGCCGTAACGGATTGCAGCGGTACTTTTTATGACAGCGGCGGCGGCGCGGGCAACTACGGCAACAATCAATCGTTTACCAAAACCTTTTGCTCGGACGCCAGTTCGGGCACCCACGTTCAACTGAATTTCTCCGGCCTCGATCTGGCCGGCGGAGATCTGTTGTGCTTTTACGACGGCCCGAATACGGCAGCGCCTTTGCTGGCTTGTTCGGACGACTATCCGCCCGGCTCTCCGTTTATCGTGCAGGCTACCGCCGCTAACCCGAGTGGTTGCCTGACCGTTCAGTTCGAATCCGATGGCAGCGGCACGGCTACGGGCTGGTCTGCGGTTATTTCCTGCGTGGCATCGTGTCAAACGGTGCTCGCCGACCTTGTTTCGACCACTCCGGCGGGTTTTCCTGCCGATACCGGCTGGATAGACGTGTGCCCGAACGAACGTATCTTTTTCAACGGCGCAGGCATTTACCCCCAAAACGGGTTTGCTTATCAGCAGTCCGACCTCACAACCACATTCGAATGGAATTTCGGCGACGGCGGCATATCGTACGGACCGAATACGTCGCACCGGTTCGACGACCCGGGCGGATACTACGTGCAGTTGTTTCTGGTGGATGCCCAGGGATGCCGCAGTACCAATTTGATCAATCAGCGCATACGCGTGGCGCCGAGGCCTAATTTTGCGCTGGCCGGCGCTGTGACCAATCAGATTTGTGCCCGGGATACGATCGTTCTGAGCGCTGTTGTTGCAGATAGTGTAAATGGACAGAACCTCGTGGTAACGCCCAATCCCGCTACTTTTTCGGTAGAAGGCAGCCGTTCCGACTCGCTGGCATTGCCCGATGGAACGGGTATTCCTTATGAAACTACGATCTTCTTTACCGAATTTTCACCGGGGCAGGTGATGACGAGCGAGGACGATCTGGAGAGTATTTGCGTCAACATGGAACATTCCTGGATGCGCGATATTCAGATCACCCTGACTTGCCCGAACGGCCAAAGTATTATCCTGCACAATTTTGCCGGACAAACCGGCGGCCAGGTTTTCCTGGGAGAACCGAATGACGGTGATGGATTTACTCCTGTTCCCGGCCTGGGCTACGATTACTGCTGGATTCCCAATGCGCCCAACCCGACCTGGATACAATACGCCAATACGAACCTGGGCGGCAACGGTACCCTGCCTTCGGGCGATTACAGCACGTTCGATCCTATTTCCGACCTCGTTGGGTGCCCGCTGAATGGCGAATGGACGATAACGGCGACCGACCTTTGGCCGATCGATAACGGGTTTATGTTCAACTGGAGCCTAAAATTCCAGGACGAACTGTATCCGAATATCGAATCTTTTACCCCTCAAATTGTCGACTGGTACTGGAATAACCACCCTTCGATTTTTTATTCCACACAGGATTCCATCATCGCCGCTCCGCAAAATGCGGGCACTGCCGGGTACATTTTCACGGTACGCGATACGTTCGGATGTACCTGGGATACACTCGTGAACGTGTCGGTTCTGCCGTTCACCAACCCGCAGTGTTTCAGTTGCGATATTGACTACAAGGTATTGCGCGATACGTCTGTGTGTGAAGGCGAACCGGTGTTGCTCGACGCATCCTCCCTGAACCCGAGCCAACTGGAAGTAGAATTCGAATCTTACCCGGATTACAAACTGGGGAATGGTAATCACCCGCACAACAACCCCTATCTGGCGCCCATTTCGGTGAATAGTGTCGGGTATAATATCCTCACCAATCCGGTTGCGCAGATCACTTCTGTGTGTATGGATATTGAAACGGATTTTGACGCCGACCTTAATATTTCTCTCCGATCGCCCGACGGCAAACTACTTGAACTCACTACCGGAAACGGCGGTGCGGGAGACAATTACCACAATACCTGTTTTACGCCCTCGGCTTCTACTTCCGTGGTAGGCAGCACAGCGCCTTTTACCGGAGACTACAAACCGGAGGGCTTGTGGACCGCACTGAACAATGCGGTGGTTAATGGCGACTGGAAACTGATGATCTCCGACGGCTTCGGTACCAGTCAGTTGGGTAAGGTGAAATGGTGGAGCATCGGTTTTAATTACGATAACTCGGTCAACTACACGTGGACAAATGCGGCGACACTGGACTGCAACAACTGCGCGACGCCCATTGCCACGCCTACCACCAATACCACGTACATTGTTACGGCGAAAGACAATTTCAACTGCGAGCACAAAGACACGGTAACGATCACGATTACAAACTTCTTTCCAGCGCCCGGCAACCTGGAAGTGATCAGTATCGGCACTGCCGACATGACCTGGGGCTGGCAACCGGTACAGGGCGCAAATGGATATGAAGTAAGCGTAAACAGTGGTCCCTGGCAACCAGCCAGCGGTCCATTGACGCATACGGTCACGGGACTTGTTTCCGGTGATGTAGTCAATATTGAAGTGCGTGCCATCGGCGGCAGTGTAACCTGCCCTCCGAATATCGCTGCGGCTTCCAGTACGTTTGTGATGTGTACGCTGGCCGGCAACCTGGGCTCCGTATCGCCGGCGCGATGTGCGGGCACCAATACCGGCTCAGCCATTATCAATGCCTCCAATGCCAGTGGTGCGGTCGATTTTTTTGCCAACGGAACGGGTTCGCCTTTCGCTACCGGCGATTTGCTGAATATGTTCGGCGCAGGCAACCATTTCGTGGTGCTGCGGGATGCGGCAGGTTGCCGCGATACGGTTGATTTCTCCATCAGTGAACCGGCCCCTCTTGCGCTGGATGCTTCCAAGTCGGATGTGTTGTGCAACGGCGGAAGCACCGGTTCGGCATTTGTTACTTCCACAGGCGGCACCGGAAATATCGGCTTCGAATGGCAACTCTGTGCCGGCGGTTCGCCCATATCCGGCGCTTCGATCAGCAACCTTTTTGCCGGTTGCTATGAAGTTGTTGCAACCGATATCAATGGATGTACGGCTGACGCCAGCGTGGATGTTGCGGAGCCAGCGGCATACACTTTCCAGTTAACGCAGGATTCCGTCAGTTGCAACGGTTTGTCCGACGGAGCGGCCAATGTGCTGGTTTCCGGCGGCACGACGCCTTATCAATATGCCTGGGACAATGCAGATAACACACCCGGCGCTACAGGCCTCGATGCGGGCATTCACTTCGTAACGGTGACGGATGCAGCCAACTGTATTACCACAACCTCTGTGGAGGTGCTGGAACCTGCTACGCTGGTCATCGATAGCACAGCCTCGCGTGCCGTTTCCTGCTTTGGAGGCAACAACGGGACTGCGTCGGTTTTCCCTGCGGGCGGCACCAGCCCTTATAACTATCATTGGATAGATAACCAAAACACACCCAAAGCGCTCAATCTGAGTTCGAGCAATTATGCCGTAACCGTTTCAGATTCAAAGGGTTGTAGTGTATCTACTTCCGTCACCGTGGAAACGCCCGACGAGTTGCAGGTTACGTTCAACGGAGTGGCCGGAGAAAAGTGCGCCAGCGCCTGCGACGGTACCGCTACCGTCGTGGTAAATGGTGGCACGGCTCCATACGATTATCAATGGGACGACCCCAATTTGCCTGACGGCAGCACGACGATCCAGGATCTTTGCCCCGGCCAGTACACGCTGACCGTACAGGATGAAAGAGGCTGTACCGCTGCCGAAGCGGTTGATATTGCCGCTGCGATTCCGATAGATGTACAGTTTGCCGTTGTTGCTCCGAGTTGTTCGGGTATGCTGGACGGGAATATTGAAACGACTGTAAATGGTGGCGCTACGCCGTATCAATTTGCCTGGAATAATTCCGCAGCAACAACGCCCGATATCCAGAACCTCGATTGCGGACAGTACATCCTGACGCTGACAGACGCCGCAGGATGTGTCCGTTTCGACACAACTTCACTGGCCTGCCCGGCAACGATTCAAGTCGATGATATTCAGGCCCAGGAAGTGAACTGCTTCGGCGGCGCCGACGGCAGTGTTTCCGTACAGGCACAGGGCGGAAACGGAGCCCTGCACTATCTCTGGAGCGACGGCAATGCCCAGGTAAACGCTACTGCTACCAACCTGAGCACCGGCATGTACACCGTTACCATCACGGATGACAATGGTTGCAATACGACTGCCAGCGCTACGGTAACACAGCCGCCTTTGTTGCAGGCCGGCACTGCAAAAACAGATGTCACCTGCTTCAATGGTTCCGACGGAACGGCCACGGTTACTCCCACGGGTGGCGTGTCGCCGTACGGCTTTGCCTGGAACGTACCGCAAACCGGACAAACGGCAACAAGTTTACTTGCAGGCGCTTACACCGTCACGGTGACGGATGATAATGGTTGTACCGTTACTTCTTCCGCAACCCTGCAGCAGCCTGCCACCGCCGTGTCGGCAGTGGTGGCCCAAACCGAAACGGCCTGTTACAATCAAAGCAACGGCGCCGCGCTGGCCACTGCAAACGGCGGAAACGGAGCACCGTACTCCTTCCTTTGGAGCAATAATGAAAATACGGCAGCGGCTACCAGTCTGCCTGTCGGAAACTATACCGTAACTGCCAGCGACAGCAAAGGATGCTCTGTGACGGAAAATGTTACGATCCTGCAGTATGACAGTATTGCGGTGAATGTAGTAAGTATCATTCCTTCCTGCTTTGGATACTCCGATGGCCGTGCTGCCGTCAACCAGGTACTCGGCGGCGCCGGGGGCAACAACCTGGCCAATTACATTTATCAGTGGAGCAAACCCAATGCGCCGAATACCGTATCGATCGATGGTCTACAGGGAAATAAAACCTATACCGTGACGGTCACCGACCAGGAAGGTTGCAGCGGTGTGCGCGCATTCGATGTGACCCAGCCGCCTGCTATTGTTGTACAAACGGCACATGACAACGTTTCCTGTTTCGGATTTACGGATGGATCGGCTCGTGTTGTGAACGTGCAGGGGGTTAACCCGATTACTCAATACAACTGGAGCAACAACGCTACGGGAAATCAAATTGATCAGGTTACGATCGGCACCTACACAGTAACGGTTACAGACAGCCAGGGATGTACAGGCAGTAATACCGAACAGGTTACGCAACCGCAACCTTTAAGTGTGTCGTTTACGACCAAAGGGCTTTTGTGTCACAACGATACGGATGCAACCATCTCTGCCACGGTCGATGGCGGCACTCCGCAATACACCCTGCAATGGAACAACGGCAATTCACTGGCCGGCATTACCAATCTTGGTCCCGGGACGTATACGCTGCAGATTACGGATGCCAACGGGTGTATGCTGGCTGATTCTGCCTCCATTATCCAGCCTGAAGAAATACAAGTGGATGCACGTGCCACCGACCCAAGATGCTTCGAGGACAAGAACGGGCATATCGATCTGAGTGTTACAGGCGGTAAACTGCCTTACCGGTACAGCATCGACGGCGGTGATTTCAACGGTTCGCCGAATTTCATCGGACTTGCAGCGGGACTTTACACCATTCAGGTGAAAGACGCCAACAATTGTATCACTACGATCACGGATTCGCTGGCGCAGCCGCTCCCGCTGGAATTGTCACTCGGCGCGGATACCACTTTGATATTGGGCGATAGTTTGTTGTTGTCGCCCGACGTTTCCAATGCGGTCGGCTCCCTGATCTACAAATGGCAAAGTTCCCTGGTAGATACCTGGGAGTGCGTCGATACAGTGGATTGTGAAGGCATCCTGGTGAAGCCGAGCCATACCAATACTTATTATCTCCAGATCACTGATGCGAACGGCTGCACAGGAGAATCGAAGGTGAAGGTTTCCGTAGAGAAGCCGCGCGGGGTGTTTGTTCCGACTGCGTTTTCACCCAACGGCGATTTGACCAACGACTTGCTTCTGGTGCACGGTAAAGCCTCGCAGGTCCGCCTGATCCTCACGTTCAAGGTGTACGACCGCTGGGGTGAACTGGTGTATCAGGACCAGAATTTCGGAGTAAACGATGCCACCCGCGGCTGGGACGGTCTTTTCCGCGGTAATGCCTGCGACCCGGGCGTGTATGTATGGCAGCTCGAAGCCGAATACCAGGACGGATACAAGGAAGTGCTTTCCGGGAATGTGACGCTGGTGAAATGAGTGCGAAGTCTTCAGTGCGAAGTCGTCAGTGCGAAGTGCGAAGTCAAGCGCAACGTGAGCGGCATTGACTTCGCACTTCGCACTGACGACTTCGCACTGTTTTTTGTTAAATAAATGAGGGAACGGTAGATTTTCCTTTTTTTTCGGACGTAATTATCCCAATTCTAAAATTTACACATAACCATGAAGCAACTTTACAAACCGATTTTATTGCTGGTTGCCCTGCTGTCGTTGTTTTCCAGCGATTTGCAGGCGCAGGATCCGCGTTTTTCCCAATATTACGCGTCCTCATGGAACCTTAATCCGGCCATGACAGGCATTTTCAACGGCCGCTGGCGTGCCACGGTAAACTACCGCGATCAATGGAACAGTTTTTTGTCGCCCGTGCCATTCCGCACGTATGCTGCTTCCTTTGAAACGCGGTTTAATGTTGGCGCCAACGACGACTACGCTTCTTTCGGCATCGGCGCCATGCACGACGAGGCCGGTACCGCGCGTTTCCAGCAGAACAAAGTACAGTTGGGCGGCGCTTTCCTCAAACAACTTTCCGGAGGCCGGTATGCCAACGAGCACTACCTCTCCGCCGGCGCTCAGGTGGGATTCGGGCAGAATTCCATCGACTGGAGCAAGATGTGGTTTAGCCGCCAGTTCGATAACAGTTCCGAAACACCCGACTTCGGCGCTTCCAGCGGCGAAGCCAATGCGAATGCCAACTCTCCGCTTTACCTCGATTTCAATGCGGGACTTTTGTGGTACGTGGTCTTCAAAAATGAAGGATTTTTCTATGCGGGCGGTTCCATGCACCACCTGAACCAGCCCAGCATTTCCCTGATAGAAGACAACAAGGAAACCCTGTACTCCCGCTGGTCGGGTCACGTGGGCGGGCAGTTTCCGCTGACCGACAATTTCGGTATTCTTCCCGGCGTACAATTTATGAAACAGGGCCCTGCCATGGAAACGGATATGGGTATCAATTTCAGGTACTCCAACAACGACCTCAACGAACTGGCCCTTCGCGCCGGCGTGTGGGGCCGACTGGGCAACAAACTCGACAAGAGTGTACAAATGGACGCCATCACCATCGTCGGTATGGTCGAACTCAACCGATGGATGCTGGGCCTCAGTTACGACATCACGGTGTCGGGCCTGACGGCTGCGAACAACTCCCGCGGCGCATTCGAGGTGTCGCTGACGTATGTGCATCCGGAATACCGCCGCTCCCGCGTGACCTGCCCGAAATTCTGAGGTTCAAGCATTTAGAAATTATTTCAGGCTCTACACAGTTCCTGATTTTTTGCTTCCACATAGCAACTGATTTTGCCTTATCTTCCTGACGGACCTGTCCACACTACGGAAAGTTTGCACCAAGCGCCGTAGCGTGGACAGGTCCCGTCAGGAAGACAAGGCAAAATCAGTTACTATTTAGAACGAATTACACACAGTCCTTTCACAATCAACCTGTTCCCTACCCATGCAAAAACTCGTGTCTTTCTTCCTGCTGCTATTCCCCGCTTTCCTTTCAGCCCAAAATCCGGCGCTTACACCCGCCAAGCCCAAGCCGGGAGAAGCCGTCGAACTGGTATTCGATTTAAGCAAAAGCCCGTTGCGCCAGGCAGACGACATCGAGGTGGTATGGATGGAATACAGCGGCGGAAGCCCTGAGATAAGGGAAGTGGCGCAAAAAAGAACGGGTAGTTTGTTGCAAGCAAGGATCACTCTGAACCCTGCATCGCTGTCGTCGCTGGTGGTTTTGCAGGCCGGTGAACGTTTCGACAACAACAACGGCGAAGGTTATTTCGTGTCCGTTTACGATGCTTCCGGCAAACAATTGCCGGAAAGTATGGCTGCCCAGGCGATGCTGTACCGCGACTACGGCGGCCCTTCAGATTTGAAACGCATCGCGTCCACTACCATGGAACAATACGAACGTGCATTTCAACTGCAACCCGATCTGAAAAAGAAGTATCTGGGCAGTTATGCCAATTCCATTTTAGCCGCAAAACGCGGGGATACAGGCAAAAATCAGGTGCTGGAATTGTTTGCCGAAGCCGAAAAAGATGCCAATCTGGAAGAAAAAAACCTGATTTCTATCTTGCGTACCTACGAACGTATGTCGATGGTAGACAAAGCGAAGACATTGAAAGACAGGATTAAAAGCAAGTTTCCCAAAGGACAGTTGGTGCGGCAGGAACGCCTGAGCGCTGCCGAAAATAATTCTGATCTGGCGAAGGCAGAAAACCTGCTCGCTACCTTTATTCAGGATTTTCCGCCGCAAACGGCCGATGAAAAGGCTGCAATTGCCAGGGTGCAGGCCAATATTTGCGCCAAAACCGGCGACTTGCACGACTGGGAAAAATTCAAAATCAAAGCGGCGCTTCTGCCGGGCGACCAGCGTGCGTCGTTGTACAATAATTTTGCCTGGGAACTGGCCGAAAAAGGCGAAGAACTCGAAACGGCAAAATCGCTATCCGCAGAAGCGGTAGCGCTGGCAAAAAAGGAAATCAGCGAGCCCTCTTCGGCTGTTTCGGGGCTGATCTCGGAAAAGTCGCGCCGCAAGTTTCGCACCATCGACTACGGCAACTACCTCGATACCTACGCGTACGTACTCGATAAAACCGGCGATGCAGCCGCTGCTGCCAAGTACCAGGCGGAGGCCATTGAACTCAACGAAGGCAAGGATGCCGAGTTCAACGAACGTTACATCGGATACCTCGAACGCTCCAAAGCCACAAACCTGCGCGCCCAGATGGAACGTTTTATCATGGAAGGCCACGCGACGGAAAAAATCAAAAAGCAGTTCAAAGCGCTGTATATCTCCGAAGGCAATTCCGAATCGGGCGCCGGGGCTTACCTGAGCGGACTGGAGGCCATTGCCCAAATCAACCTTCAGAAGGAACTGATGGGGAAAATGCTCGACCAGCCTGCACCCGCCTTTAGCCTGCAGAACCTGAAAGGCGACGTAGTGAGTCTCGAAAGCCTGCGCGGCAAAGTTGTCGTCGTCGATTTCTGGGCTACCTGGTGCGGTCCCTGCAAAGCATCGTTCCCGGGAATGCAAATGGCCGTGGATAAGTACCTGAACGACAAGGAAGTAGCCTTCGTTTTTGTGGATACCTGGGAGAAATCCGATGACAAACTCAAAAATGCTCAGGAATTTATCACGGGCAAAAAATACGCCTTCAACGTACTGATGGACAACGACGACAAGGTGGTTTCGTCCTTCGGCGTTTCGGGAATTCCAACCAAGTTCGTGATCGACCGGCAGGGAAAAATCCGTTTTAAAGCGGTGGGATTTGACGGAAGCGCGGAAGGGCTTGTGGAGGAGTTGAGTAGTATGATCGAGTTGGCGCGGGCGAAACCCTGATCAGAAGTGAGAAATGAGAATCCGCTGGTGGTTTAGTGGTTAAAACGTTATGTATATGAATTTTCGCTCCCTGCAAGGTGTGCCGGTCTCGACGCTTGCTGCCACCTTCAACCGCGCCTTTTCCGATTACGTCGTTCCGTTTCAACTCACGGAAACCCAACTTCAAAATAAACTCATCAGCGACGGCGTACGCCTGGACCTCTCCGCCGGCGCATTCGAGCAGGACGAACTGGTCGGTTTTATCCTGCATGGCTACGATGTGGTGGATGGCGAGCCTGTGGCGTACAACGCCGGAACAGGGGTGATTCCTGAAAAAAGAGGGCAAAAACTTACCGCCAGGTTGTACGACTTTATTTTACCGGAACTGAAAAATGCAGGCATACAAAGTGTTCAGTTAGAAGTCATTAGCAGTAATCAGGTGGCATTCAATACGTATCGGAAAACCGGCTTCGAGGTGGCGCGCGAACTGGATTGTTACAAGGGCATGGTTACTGCCCAGCCTCAGGGCGGGTTTGAAATCCGCTCGCTGGAAACCTATGACTGGCCCTTGCTGCAATCTTTCCGGGACTGGCAGCCGTCGTGGCAAAATTCCGTTACGGCCGTTGAAAATGTCAGGGCCGGAAACATTTCTCTCGGAGCCTGGGAAGGTACCAGTCTGGCCGGTTACCTGATTTACAACCCCGTTTCCAACCGCGTTCAGCAATTTGCCGTGCATCCCCGGTTTCGACGGAAAGGAGCGGGAACACAACTTTTTGCCCACACCGCTCAACTCGCAAACAAGGAACTTGTTTTGATCAATGTTGATCATGGCGCTATGGCAACGGCCGGTTTTTTGCAGCATCTTGGTCTTCAGCAATACATTCTCCAATTTGAAATGAGGCTTGCGCTCTAAAACTTTCATGAAACAACAACTTTTTGCTTCCGTAGACAAATACATCAGCGACCTGCTGGCCGAAGAAGACGACGCGTTAAAGGCCGTGGATCAATCCATTTACGACCAGGGCATTCCGCAAATCAGCGTTTCGCCCAACCAGGGGAAATTCCTGCAAATTATGGCGACCCTTTGCGGCGCCAGAAATATGCTGGAAATCGGCACCCTGGCAGGTTACAGCACCATCTGGATGGCCCGGGCGCTGCCTGAAGGCGGCCGGATGGTTACGCTCGAATACGACGCACTGCATGCCCGGGTAGCGCGGGAGAATATCGAGCGCGCCGGACTGGCGGAAAAAGTGGAGGTCAGACTTGGGAAAGCGATCGATATTTTGCCGCAACTGGAACAGGAAGGCGCCGGGCCTTTCGATATGATTTTTATCGATGCCGACAAACCGCCGTACCCCGAATACTACGAGTGGGCGCTGAAACTATCGCGGCCGGGCACACTTATTATCGCCGACAATGTGATCCGGGAAGGACAGGTGCTCGATCCGAACAGTCCCGACGAAAAAGTGCAGGGTGTACAGCGGCTGAATGAAATCCTTTCCAGAGACAGCCGTGTTTCGGCGACCATTTTACAGACCGTCGGAATAAAGGAGTACGATGGAATGGCGATTGCGGTGGTGAAGTAGCAGAAGCATTTTTTTGAGGATTCGAGGATATGAGGATGCAAGTATTTGGCTGAAAATGAATGGTTTATGCTCAAATTCTTGAATCTTACAGGATTTAGATGCTGCTGTATTAGTTTTGCCGAATGAAACAAAATGATTCTGGTAAAAACGTTCATACCACCTTGCATCCCCGAAACCGGCACCGGGAAGGGTATGATTTCCCGCAGTTGATCAAGGCTTGCCCCGAACTGGCGCCGTTCGTTTTTACCAATCCGTATCAGACGGAATCCATCGATTTTTCGAACCCGGATGCGGTAAAAATGCTCAACAAGGCCTTGCTGCGCACCTATTACGGCATCACGTTCTGGGATTTGCCGGCTGGATACCTTTGTCCGCCAGTGCCGGGCCGGGCAGATTACATCCATTACATTGCCGATTTGCTTGCGGAAGGCAACGAAGGGGTCATTCCACGTGGCAAATCCGTGCGCGTGCTGGATATCGGAGTGGGCGCCAACTGCATTTACCCGATCATCGGGCACCAGGAGTACGGGTGGCGTTTTGTCGGCACCGACACGGATCCGCTGGCCCTGCGTGCTGCCAAACAAATTGCCTCGGCGAATAAATCCTTGTCCGGCGCACTGGACTTTCGCCAGCAACCAAATGCTGCCGACATTTTTACCGGCGTTCTGAAGTCCGGCGAAAACTTCGACGTTTCCATTTGCAATCCACCTTTTCATGCCTCTCCGGAAGAAGCGCAGGCAAGCACCGAGCGCAAATGGAAAAACCTAGGTAAGGAAAAAACGGATGCCCCGGTCCTGAATTTCGGCGGACAAACCACCGAACTCTGGTACCCGAAAGGGGAAGAGGCATTTATCCAGATCATGGTGTCGCAAAGCGCGGAAATACCCGGACGTTGCCGGTGGTTTTCTACCCTGATTTCCAAAAAAGAAACGCTTCCTTCTATCTACGGCGCCTTAAAAAAAGCGCAGGCCTCCGAAGTACGCACCATCGAGATGAACCAGGGCCAGAAAACGAGCCGCGTAGTAGCATGGACGTTTATGGCATCGTAAACGGTAAGCAATACGACGAATATTGATTGTTATTAGCACTAATAATAAAAAATAAAATATCTTTCGACCTCCAAAATGCCCACTCGTACCCCACATGACACGCACTGTAATTGAATGTTCAACTTTTTAAAATATTCACTCAATTCAACTTTATGTCAACCAATTTAAATGGAAACATTTACCCTGTCTGGGGCATTAATTCGGAGAATCAGGTTTTTGCGGTAGATGCCAACAACGCCGTACATGTGCTTTCCGATGCAAATTTTGCCGAAGTTATCGCCATTTCCGAAAGCGGAATTGTATGGGCTATTTCGGGTGTACCCGACCCATCAAGCGGTTCGGTACTCTACTTTAGCACTGGCGACGGTAAGTGGACTGCACTAACCAACGTACCCGGAGCTGTGATCCTGACAGGTGGAAATGCAGATGGAGCAGTGTATGCTACGGAAGACGGGCAAATCTGGACGGTCAATACCATTGGAGAAGGCGAGCAAATCGCCAACATCCAGGATTTGCAGGAATTAGACTATGGTGGCGGCAATTTGTGGGCTGTTTTTCCCGAAAAACCAGGCGGACCCGCTTGTCTGCAATTCACCAGCGCCAGTCAGGTTCCGGCAGTCTGGAAACCTTTCGCAGGCAGCCCGAGTGTTTCAGGAATCAGCGCAAATTACTCAGGCGACTGCTATGCTGCCAGTGACTACAACCCTATGTACTACTCGCAGGACGGGCAGAGCAGCAATAGCGCCGGCTCCGGAGCCAACGGCTCTACGCTCGCACTGACTTTTAAAAACACTTTTTACCTGCTGTCGACCAGCGCAGATGAGAATGGTAACAAGGTGATGATCTGGGTGGATGAAAAAGGCGGCGTTTTTCAGGACGCAGGTTTTCAGGCAATCCAAGTGCTCGCCTCCTATTACCTACCATCTTCTTGAGTGATGAATGATGAACGATGAACGATGAGTTATTGGTGATAACCTGCGGCATTTTCATTAAAGAAGCCAAGTGTTTCCACCAATAACTCATCGTTCATCGTTCATCACTCATCGTTCATCACTCATTTCAGCGCTGCAATGATCGCCGCAAAATCATCGGCTTTCAGCGAGGCGCCACCGATCAGTCCGCCGTCTACGTCGGGTTGCGAAAATATTTCGGGTGCATTCTGGGCATTGCAGGAACCGCCGTAGAGAATCGTGGTATCGTCGGCCACGGCTTTTCCGTATTTCTTCGCTACCAGCACCCGGATGGCGTGGTGCATTTCCTGGGCCTGCAGGCTGCTGGCGGTGCGGCCGGTGCCGATGGCCCAGATGGGTTCGTAAGCGATCACTACTTTCCGGAAATCTTCTTCTTTCAGGTGGAACAGGCCGGCTTTCAATTGTTTGGCCACGTATCCGACATGTGTATCCACTTCGCGGATGTGCAGCGGTTCGCCGCAGCAGAAGATCGGGCGCATACCACGTGCGAGTGTCACATTGACTTTGGCAGCCAGTACGTCGTTTTTTTCCTTAAAATACAGGCGGCGTTCGGAGTGGCCGATGATCACGAATTCGGTGCCGACGGAAGCCAGCATATTGGCAGAAACCTCGCCGGTAAAAGCGCCTTTTTCCTCCTGGTAGCAGTTTTGGGCAGCCAGGTGAAAGTATTTCCGCACTTTCAGCATTTTACCCACGTCGCGCAGGTGCGTGAGCGGCGGCGCCACGACGACCAGTCCGCGGGGTTTTTCCACTTTTTCAAGAATACTTTTGGTCAGTTCCAGCCCTTCTTCGAGGGTGGTGTTCATTTTCCAGTTTCCGGCTACTATTTGCTGGCGCATATCGGGAGAGCGAGTTAAATAAAAGTTGTTTTTCGGCCGCCAAAGTAGCAGGAATTGTTGAGAATGTAGACGGTAGTGGATACTATTCGGTTGGGAAAAAGGCATCTTCCACATGCCGGATTTCCAGCACCTGATCGTTTTTTAGCAGGACGGCCACGATATCGAAACGTATTTCCCAGTCGTAGTCGATTTGTTCCATGTATATACCGGCAGTGCGCGCCATCATATTTTGTTTTTTGGCCCCCACGGCGCCTTCCGGTCCGCCGAACCCTTCACTCGCCCGGGTTTTTACTTCCACAAATACGAGTAGCCGGTCGTGCTCCCAGGCGATGATATCGATTTCGCCCCGGCCCGAACGGAAGTTGAGCGCCGCTACGCGGTAGCCTTTTTGCAGGAGGTACTCGACTGCAATGGCTTCTCCTCGGCGACCGGTTTCGATATGTGAGTTGTGAGTGGTGAGTTGTGAGTGGCGTTTCATTTTTGGGAATGGATGAGGCCGGTGAGTAATTTGAAACAGTTGACGATGGAAGTTTCAATTTTTGACAAATCCATCTGTTCCAGATAGCCCAAGTCAGCAGCGATATCCAGCGCTGCATCTACTTCGATACAGGAACCTCTGGCTATTTCAAAAAAACGTTTTCGTTCAGCAATTGATTTTCTGGACGATCCCTCTGAAATATTCAAATGTACAGACAAGGCAGCACGGCGTATTTGAGAAGCCATCGCAAATTTTTCCTCGGAAGGCAATCGATTCGTCAGGTGATAACAGGCGTTTACAAAAGTCCTGGATGCTTTGTAAGCATTTAATTCCGTGTGTTTTAATGAAAGAAACATATGAAGCGAATTAAAAATGAAAATTCATTCCCCTAACTCACAACTCACAACTCACAACTCACAACTCACAACTCACAACTCACAACTCACAACTCACTTCTCCGGATACAACAAATACTTCCTCCTAATCTCCTTATACAACCCCAAATCATACTGCCACCCGGCCCGAATCTCCGCTTCTCCTTTTCCGCTCAGCATTTGTTCCCGCCAGGAGCTGTTGCCTGCCAGCAGGTCGAAAAAATGATTGTCCAGAAAAAACGTTTCCGGGTGCGGTACACAATCGAAAA
>Ga0209717_1001143_pt1 | contig 29767 bp, 19 predicted proteins | sample AD_UKC048_MetaG_FD_184418 | JGI IMG/M metagenome (GOLD analysis project Ga0209717, IMG submission 184418) | Active sludge microbial communities of municipal wastewater-treating anaerobic digesters from USA - AD_UKC048_MetaG (SPAdes) (version 2) | ecosystem: Engineered > Bioreactor > Anaerobic >...
GAAGTGCAGGACCACGTGTTCGGCGTACTGGACAATATTTTTACGAAAAACCCCGATGTGGCCTACGTCAAATGGGACTGTAACGCAGTGATTTACAACGCTTTTTCCAAATACCTGGAATCGAAAAAACTGCCGCAAACACAACTTTACGTGGATTACGTGAAAGGCCTGTACAGCGTGCTCGACCGCCTGCGGGCCAAATACCCGAAGGTGCCGATGATGCTGTGCTCGGGCGGCGGCGGCCGGGTGGATTACGGTGCGTTGCAATATTTCACCGAATTCTGGCTGTCCGACAATACCGACCCGCTCGAACGGGTGTTCATTCAGTGGGAATCATCGTACTTTTTTCCCATGATCGCCAGTTGCAACCACATCACCGACTGGAGCAAGGTGGGCCTGAAATACCGCAACGATGTGGCCATGATGGGTAAAATGGGCTACGACATCGTGGTAGACCACCTGACGCCCGACGAACTTGCGTTCAGTCAGGCGGCGGTAAAAAACTACCGGTCGCTCAGCGACGTGATCTGGCAGGGCGATCTGTACCGGATCAGCGATCCCTGGGAAAAACCCTTCGCCGGCGTGATGATGGTGAGTGCGGACAAATCGCGCGCCGTGTCGTTCAATTACGTGGTAAGCAACCGCTATGAAATGTCGCTCTCTATTTCACCAATCAAACTACAGGGCCTCGACCCGGCAAAAAAATACCGGATCACGGAAATCAATCTCTTCCCGGGTACCCAATCAAGCCTGGATGCAAAAGCCGTGTATTCCGGCGAATACCTGATGAATGTCGGCTTTAACCCCGATATGACTTTGCAACGGACGAGCGTGGTGCTGGAAATCAGCGAAGTGAAGTAGGGTAGGATTGGCTGTTGCGATGTTTGGAACTGCGGAGGATAAAGTGATCGGATGACCTGGAGGCATCCGATCACTTTATCCTCCGCAGTTCCAAACATCGCAACAGGTTTTGCCTTACCTTCCATCCGAAAAAACAGTGCATTTCCCTGCACAAATGCAGCAATCAATCGAAATTTTGAACCAACCTTAATGACTACCATGCGCTTACCTTCTCCCGGATTCCTGCTCAATGCTTTTGCCCAGGCCTGCCGCCGGTTTCCGGCTACGATGCTGGCAGCCTTTGTCGGCGTCGTCGCAGTGATCGTGCTGACGGACGATGGCGCCCGCCCCGACGAATACGTGCTGGTGCGGATATGGATGGCTGCACAACTGGGTTTGCCGCTGCTGACAGGTGTCCTTGTTTACGGAGAATCGGCAAACTGGCCGGCAGGCCGGAAATGGCTGGTGCAGGGAGCCGGTATTTTTGTACTGATCGGGTATTGTTATTACCTGTCTCAGGTCAGCCGTGACCGGTTAGAGCAGGTGGAGGTGCTGCGTTATGTGTTGTTTCTGGTGGTCGCGCACCTGTTCGTAGCCGTCGCGCCGTACCTTAACAAACGATCCGTCGCGGATTTCTGGGAATACAACCGGCGTTTGTTCGCCAATTTTGTGGTAGGCGCCACGTTCACGCTGATTCTGTTTTCAGGTCTGGCGCTGGCAGTACTGGCAGTAGACAAACTGTTCGACCTGAATGTAAATGAACTGGTTTATGTGCGGTTGTTCATTGCATTGGCGGGCATTTTTAATACCAGTTATTTCCTCTACCATTTCCCGCAGCAATATGAATTTGAAACGGAAGACGCTTCCTACAATGCCGTTTTCCGCAATCTTTGCAAGTACATTTTGATCCCGATTGTAGGTCTGTATTTCCTGATTTTGTATGCCTACGGCGCCAAGATTGTGGGAACCTGGTCGCTGCCGCGCGGTTTTGTCGGTTCGCTGGTGATCGGCTTTTCAGTGGCAGGCATTTTCACCTACCTGCTGAATTTTTACCTGCCCGATTTCGACGACAGCAAGGTGGTACATCTGTACCGCAAATGGTTCTGGCCGGTGGTGCTGCCGCTCACGGTGTTGTTGTTTGCGGCAGTGTTCAAACGCGTCGGCGATTACGGTTTTACAGAGCCGCGTTACGTTGTGCTGCTCACGGGCATCTGGCTGGCGGTTACGTGCGTGTATTTTTTATTTTCGAAAACGGACAACCTCAAGTTCATCCCTATTTCGCTGGGTATTGTGGCGCTGGTGCTGGCCATCGGGCCGCTGAGCGCTTTTTCCGTTTCAAAACGCAGTCAGACGGCTTTGCTGGAAAAAATCCTGGAACGCAACGGGCGCTGGCAAAACGGCTCGCTGAAACAAGGCTCGGCGCCGATGTTGCAAGCGGAAGTGGCTCAAGTGGAATCCATTTTGCAGTACCTCGACCAGCGCGGCGAACTGGAAAATGCCTGGTGGCTGCCGATGCCGATGAGCAGTTTTCCGACAGACCGTTCTATTTACGATAACAGCGGACGTGTGAGCAAATGGCTGGGATTAAAAACAGCCATGTCGGAAGAAAGTATTTTCAACGTTTCCGGCGCCGATTTCCAGGGCAAAACGGATATCCGCGGGTACACGGAATATTATCCGATTCAAACGGGACTCAATCGCAGTTCCCGACCCTCCAACGGGTATTTTTTCGAAAACTCTGCCGACGGCAAAAAACTGGTGTGGCTACAGGCAAAAAACAAAGTGGTGACGCCCGTGGATTCGTTCAACCTCCAGCCCGTTTTGCTGGGCTGGCAAAATGAGCAACAGGAATCCGACTACCTGCAACTCACGGAACAAACCAGCTCCATCGATCTGACTTGCCGGAAAGGTGCGGCGCGCATACGGGTGGATGACGCAGGGGTCCGGAAAGATTCGACGGGACTGCACGTGACGCATCTGAACGGGCAGTTATTTTTGAAGGAACGCTGATTATTATTTAACCACAAGGGGCACGAACATGAGTCATCCCAAATTTTTGATCGAATACTATTGGTCAAGGGTTTTTATAACATTCATAGTCGCGTGAGTTGCCCCGGCCGTCGTTGTGCGTCCCCGCCAACGACAGTTTTACCACAAATTCCAGGCAAATTGATTTGCTTTTTAACCTGGAATTCGATGTTAATTGCTGTTGGCGGGGACGCACAACAGCGGCCGGGGCATTTGTTCTTCGATTGGTGCATTGGAATAAAATTCGGGATGAACTCATGTTTGTTATCCATTTACAGACGGGCAAAAATAAATTAACCACAGAGTCACGGAGGACACAACGCGTTGTGTCCTCCGTGACTCTGTGGTTTTAAAAAATATACGCCGGCAAAATCATTCTTTGTGGCACAAAAAACAAAGTGCCTGTTTCCATTCAAAGTGTCCGGAAATGGGCACTTTTATTTTTATAAAATTGAAACAAGTGTTTGAATATCAATTAATTACCACTTGGCACGCCGCTTGAATCCATTATACCGTCATCCTGCAAAAAATGACCGTATATGGACAGAGACCTCCCGCAACAGGAAATCAGAAAAAAACGCACCCGGCTTTGGGCCTATGCCGCCCTGGCTGCCCTCGTGCTCCTCAGCGCCGCCTGGCTGATGCGCCGGACGCTGTCGCCTGCGCTCCAGCGGTCGGAAATCCGCACGGCCGTTGCGGAAACCGGCGACGTGGAAAACACGCTGACTGCTACCGGCGAAGTGCAGCCCGAATTCGAGCAGGTGGTCACCAGTCCCATTTCGGCTGTGTTGCAGCAGGTATATTTCAACACCGGCGCGACCATCAAAACGGGTGAAAAAATCCTCGAACTCGATAAGGTGACCACGTCCATCGAACTGGAAAAACAACGCGACGAGCTCGAACTCAAACGCAACGGCATCGTAAAAACCCGGCTCGAACTCGACAAAAGTTTTTACGATATCAAAATTCAGGATTCCATCAAAGCCTGCCGGATCACCAGCCTGAACGCCGACCTGGAAAATGCCAAAAGGTTGTTCAAAGCAGGTGGTGGCACCCGCGAAGACATCGAACAGGCCGAAACCAACCTGCGCATCGCCCAACTCGAAAAACGCCAACTGGAAAACGACATCCGCAGCCGCCAGGCCGTCATGCGCGCCGGCATCCGCGAATCGGAAATCACGGCCTCGATTCAGGAAAAAGCCCTCAGCGAATTCGAACGCAAAATGCGCCAGGCCGACATCGTAGCCAGCCGCGCGGGTGTGCTCACTTTTGTCAACTCCAGTCTCGGAGCCCGCGTGGCCGAAGGCGAAATCCTGGCCCGCATTGCCGACCTGCGCAGTTTTAAAATCCTGGGCTCCATCACCGACAACTATGCCTCTCAGTTGCAGGTGGGTATGCCGGTGATCGCGCGCATCAACGATACCAACGTGCGCGGTATTCTGCTCAATATCAGGCCCTCCGTAACGAACAACGTCGTCAATTTCGACGTAGCGCTCGACAACCAGGAGGCCGCCCAACTGCTGCGCCCGCGCATGAAAGTGGAACTGTACCTCGTCACCGACGCCCATGCCAGGGTGGTGCGCGTTGCCAACGGACCGGCATTTAAAGGCGGCAGCGTGCAGGACGTGTTCGTGCTGCGCACCGACGGGAAAGCCGAGCGGCGCACGGTGAAAATCGGACTGATCAATTTCGATTATGTGGAAATTACGGAAGGCTTGCAGGCTGGGGAAACGGTGATTTTGAGTGATATGAGCGCGTACAGGAATGCCAAGGAAGTGGAGATTAATCCGTAAGTCGGAACCTTCGGTTTGGATCGACTACGCCGCCCGCAGGAATAATGGCTACGCGGACGACACGGATTTTTGCGGATGAACGCGGATTTTTTTATGGCCTTCGGCCATTTTGTTTTCACCACTAGGGCACAAGGGCACAAAGCGTAGAGTACACCATTTAAACATAAACACCCGCGAAATTCAACCCAATCATGAAATATTTCACCTTTACGGCAATCTTGTTTTTCTACTCGGCACTCCCGGCGCAGCCCGCCGGGCAGATCACCCTGCCGGAGGTGGTGGAACTGGCCCGGGCGAAATCCATCGCGGCCCGCCGGGCGGCAACGACAAAGGAAACGCGGTACTGGGAATACCGAACGTACCAGTCGAATTTCAAACCCCAGTTGATCCTCGACAGCCGGCTGCCCGCTTTTTCACGTTCGTTTCAGGAGGTGGTGCAGCCCGACGGTACGGTGCAGTTTCAGCCGATCCGGTACAACAATTCCTCGCTGGGGTTGTCGCTGGAACAAAACATCGCCCGCACCGGCGGCACCATTTACGCCACCACGCAGTTGCAACGGTTCGACGATTTTATCCGCGACGCGACTTTGTTCAACGGCACGGTGTTCGCCGTGGGGTTGAGCCAGCCGCTGTTTCAGTTCAACGCCCTGAAATGGGATAAAAAGATTGAGCCGCTGAAATACAAGGAAAGCACGCAGGAGTACATCGAAGCCATGGAAAACATTGCCGCCAACGCCACGTCGCTTTATTTCGACCTTTTGCTGGCGCAGGTAAACCAGTCCATTTCGGAAACCAACCTGAAAAACACCCGCGATATCCTGCGCATCGCCCGCGAAAAATTCGAACTCGGAAAAACCAGCCGCAATGAAATCCTGCAACTCCAACTCGAAGAACTGAAAGCCCAAAAAGCGCTGGGGACCGCACGCCGCGACCTCGAAATCGCCACCATGAACCTGAAAGCCTACACGGGCCTGCAAAACGACCTGCCACTCCAGTTGCAGGAGCCGGTGCCGGAGAACCCGCCGGCCATTTCGGCGGAAAAAGCCATCGACGAAGCCTTCGCCAACCGTGCAGATGCCATCGCATTCGGTCGCCGACACCTCGAAGCAGAACGCGCCGTAGCAAAAGCCCGCACCGAACGCGGCCTCAACGCTACCGTGACCACCAACCTCGGTTTTTCCAACCGCGGGCAGACGGTTGCTGAACTATACCGGCAACCGCAAAACCAGGAGTTGTTTACCATCGAGTTTACCATACCGATCCTCGACTGGGGGCGCACGCAATCGAGCCTCCGCACGGCACAGGCAAACAGCCAACTGACGCAGTATACCATCGAACAGGACAAACAGAATTTTCAGCAGGCGATCTACACGCAAGTGACACTGTTCGACATGCTGAAAGGCCAACTTTCACTCACCCAACAGGCCGATTCCATCGCCGCTGAAAAATACCAGATCGCCCGCGACCGATACGTACTCGGCGACCTGAGCATTACCGATCTGAGCATCGCTTTTACAGAAAAAGACCAGGCCCGCCGCGATTTTATCGGCGCCCTGCGCGATTACTGGACGGCGTTTTATCAGTTGCGGAGACTGACTTTGTATGACTTTGAAAAACAAGAAAAGTTGTGAATTGTGAATAGTGAGTTGTGAGTATACGGTCACTCACAGTGGCCGGACCGATTCACCACTCACAATTCACAACTCACAATTGACCACTCACAATTGACAACTCACCACTCACAATATGATCCATTTAAAAAACATCGAAAAAGTCTACCGCACTGACACGGTGGAAACCCTCGCGCTGCACAACATCAGCCTGGACATTGCGAAGGGGGAATTCCTGAGCATCATGGGGCCTTCCGGTTGCGGGAAAAGCACGCTGCTCAACATCATGGGTTTGCTCGACGAACCTTCGGCCGGCGTAGTAAATATTGAAAATGAAACGATTACGGGTTTTTCCGATAAAAAACTGTCGCGTTTCCGCAACCGGAAAATCGGGTTCATTTTCCAGAGTTACCACCTCATCAACGACCTGCCCGTGCTCGACAACGTGGAATTGCCGCTCCTGTACCGCGACGTATCGGGCGCCGAACGCCGCCGCCTGGCTACCGAAGCGCTGGAAAAAGTGGGCCTTTCCAACCGCATGAAACACTACCCGTCGCAACTTTCCGGCGGACAAAAACAGCGCGTCGCCATCGCCCGCGCTATTGTGGGCCGCCCCGATCTGATCCTCGCCGACGAGCCGACCGGCAACCTGGATTCGGCCATGGGCAACGAGATCATGGAAATTCTCGAACAACTCAACCGCAACGACCGCACCACCATCGTCATGGTGACGCACGACGAGGGTATGGCCCGCCGCACCCACCGGCTGGTGCGCCTGTTCGACGGTTCCCTGGTGTCTTCCAACAGTTTTTACAACGACTAAGCCATGTTCAAAAACTATCTGAAAATAACGCTGGCCGTCATGCGCCGCCGCAAGTTTTTCACCTTTATCAGCCTGTTCGGCATCAGCATTACGCTCACGATCCTGATTGTGCTGACGGCTTTTTACGAGCACATGTTCGCTGGAAAATACCCCGAAGTGTACCGTGACAGGTCTCTGTTTTCTACCATGATCGAGGAGACAGACACGAGCACCGGCGGCATGCGCCGCGGCCCGATGAGTATTTATTTTATCAAAAAATACATTTCCACGCTGAAAACGCCGGAAAAAGTTGGCTTCAGTTCTTCGCCCAACACCGTGAACACCTATGGAAACGGGAAAAAACTGAAACTCTATTACAAATACACCGATGCTAATTTTTGGGAAATCCTGTCTTTCGAATTTCTGGAAGGTAAACCGATCACGCAGCAGCATTTCGACAACAACGAGGCCGTGGCAGTGATCAACGACGAAACGCGCGACGATTATTTCGGGAAAGGGGTGTCGGCAACAGGCAAAACCATCGAGATCAACGGGCAGAACCTCCGCGTTATCGGCGTGGTGCGCGGCAGCCCCATCACGCGCATGATGGTGTCGGCAGACGTATACATGCCGTACCATTTGCAAAAGGTAGATCCGCTCACTACTTCCTTTAACGGCGCTTACCAGCCGATCATACTGGCCAAAAACGAGCGGGATTTGCCACTCGTGCAGGCCGAATTCAACGAAGTAGTGCCGCGTATTCCGTTGCAGCAGGACGGCGATTTCAAACCGCACGTACTGAATGCGAAACTGGAACTTTATTTCGAAAGTTTTATGATGAGCGGACCGTTTGGAGGCAGCGGCAATGGAGAGGCACAGCGGCGGTTTTACATTTTCGCTACCCTTTTTGCCCTGTTTTTTATGTCGCTTCCGGCCATCAACCTGGTGAATATCAACGTCAGCCGTATCCTGGAGCGCTCCTCGGAAATCGGCATACGAAAGGCTTTCGGCGCTTCTTCCAAAACGCTGGTGTACCAGTTTGTTTTGGAAAATATCCTGCTCACGCTCATGGGCGGCGCCCTGGCGCTGATCATCGCCGCAGTCTTTTTATGGTGGTTCAACGCCAGCCATTTTATCGACTACGCCGACCTGGCAATCAACTGGACGGTCGTAATCGTCACCATCGCGCTAAGCCTGGTATTCGGCCTGATGTCGGGCGTTTTTCCGGCCTGGCGGATGTCGAAACTGCCGATTGTGGAGGCCTTGAGGGCTTAGTTGTTATTGGTTATTGGTTATTAGTTATTGGTGTGTTTCAGGCTAGAGTTGGGAAAAAGGGACGACTGATTCCCCCTATTGCAGATTCTCAGCCTGAAACACACTAATAACCAATAACTAATAACCAATAACCAATAACGAATAACCAATAACGAATAACCAATAACCAATAACCAATAACCAATAACCAATTCAATATTAAAACCCATGCTAACGCACATACTAAAACTCATCTGGAAAAAGAAAAGGAGTAATTTCCTGATGATGCTCGAAATATTTGTCTCCTTTCTGATCCTCTTCGCCGTGTGGAGCCTGAGCGTGTATACCTACCGCAATTACGCTACGCCGGCGGGGTTATCCGTTGAGCGGGTATGGGCCGTTTACCTGAATTTTAATACGGACAACGACACCCTGCGCAACGAATACCGCGAACAGTTACGGCAACGGCTGAAAAGTATCCCGGAAGTGGAGCACCATTCTTTTTCCTCTTCCAATATGCCGTTCAGTTTCAGCAGTTCCAACCGCGAGTTTTCCCATGAAGGAAAAAGCCGGATTTGCGAAGTGATGTTTGTCGATTCGGATTACCCGAATGTGATGGATGTGCCGTTGCAATCGGGCAAATGGTTTACTGCGCAGGACACGTTCGGTGACACGAAACCGATTGTCATTACCCGGCATTTTGCGGAAGAGTTATTCGGTAGCGAAGAGGTGGTAGGCAAAATTATTTCAGAGGATGGGTCATCCAAAAAGGTTGTGGGCGTGGTGCCTTATTTCCGGCATAAATCCTCCTACCAGGAAGATGGCAATTGCGCTTTCCAGCCCTTATCGAATTGGGATACCGACCTGCTGCTGAAGGTGTCGCCCGATGCCGAGTTCGAGGCGCGACTGGCACGCTCCATTCAACAGATCGGCAAGGACTGGACCGTCGAGATCCAGCACATGGACAATATGCGTTCCACGCAGGACAATACGGTCATCATCCCGATTATGATCCTGTTTATCGTGTGCGCTTTTCTGGTGTTCAACGTTGGGCTCGGCATGTTCGGGGTGTTGTTCCAGAATATCAACCGCCGGAAAGGCGAGATCGGACTGCGCCGGGCCATCGGCGCCACGCAAAAACAGATCCTGGCTTATTTTATCGGCGAAACGGTAGTCATCGCCGGGTTCGGACTGGCCCTGGGCGTATTTTTTGCCATTCAATTGCCCATTCTCCGTGTACTGGATGTTGCGCCGGGTATTTACCTTTGGGGCATCGCGCTGGCCCTGGTTTCCGTATTGCTGATTGCCGTGATCTGCGCGTATTATCCGAGCCGGCAGGCGGCGAAGATTTTTCCGGCGGTAGCGCTACACGAGGAATAGAGCGTGAGAGGGGTGAGAGAAGTGAGAGGGTGAGAGTTCGTAGCGTACACCTTTCACTTTGGTGATTCGAACGATCGGAGCGAAAGGTGTACGCTACGAACTCTCACCCTCTCACCCCTCTCACCCCTTTCACCCTCTCACCCCTTTCACCCTCTCACCCTTTCACCCTTTCACCCTCTCACCCTCTCACCCTCTCACCCTCTCACCCTCTCACCTCTCTCACCTCTCTATCATGCTTCTCCTCATCGACGACGACATAGCAGTTCGCACCTCCCTTTCCCTTTTGCTGAAAAAGGAAGGCCTGGACGTTTCGGCGGTGGGAACACCCGGGGAAGCGCTTGATATACTACAGGCGCAAAAGCCGGAACTGGTGGTGCTGGATATGAATTTTTCCAACGATACATCCGGTGTGGACGGCCTGCAACTGCTCGGGCAGATCAAAAAGCAATATCCCGACCTGCCTGTCATTCTCATCACCGGCTGGGCTACGATCGATCTGGCGGTAAAGGGTATGAAACTCGGCGCGTCCGATTTCATCAACAAACCCTGGAAGAACAGCCATTTTATGGAATCGGTGCGGACGATCCTGCAATTAAAACCTGCGGAAAATACACCCGATGTAGTACCCGCCGCCCGCAAAAAACTCGACAGCCAGTTCGATTTCGGCGCGATCGTCGGGGAGGATCCGCAGATGCTGCGTATTCTGGAAACCGTGGGTCGCGTGGCGCCCACCGACGCTTCCGTGCTCATTACGGGCGAAAGCGGTACGGGCAAGGAACTCATTGCCGAAGCCATTCACCAGAACAGCCGCCGCAGCCGGCAGCCCTTCGTGAAAGTGAACCTGGGCGGTATTTCTTCCAGTTTGTTCGAATCCGAAATGTTCGGCCACGTGCGCGGCGCATTTACCGATGCCCGCACGGACAGGGTAGGGCGCTTCGAGCTCGCCGGTAAAGGCACCATTTTCCTCGATGAAATCGGCGATCTCGAGCTATCGAGCCAGGTAAAACTGCTGCGTGTGCTCCAGGACCGAACCTACGAAGTGCTCGGCAGCAGCCGCAGCCGAACGGTCGACGTGCGCGTCATTGCCGCTACCAACCGCAACCTGGAAGAAATGGTGGCACAGGGCAACTTCCGCGAAGACCTGCTGTACCGCATCAACCTGATTACCCTGAAACTGCCCGCTCTGCGCGAACGTCCCAACGATATTCCGCTGCTGGTCGGCCATTTTGTCAAAAACCTGAGCGAACTGTACGCCCGCCCGCTGCGTGTGGAGCGCGAAGCCTTGCAATGGCTCAAACAACTGCCTCTACCCGGCAATATCCGGCAATTGAAAAATCTGGTGGAACGAGCCGTGCTGATTTCGCCCGAAGACGTACTTTCACTCGACCATTTCCGGCAGCAATACCAGCCTTCCGGTACAAAAGGCACCGCCGGACTGCCGGAAGTAGGCGCCATGACACTGGAAGAAATGGAGGTCCGGATGATCGAGCGCGCCATGACATTTCACAAAGGAAAAATTGCGCGCGTGGCCCGGTCACTCGGACTCACGCGTGGCGCCCTCTACCGGCGGCTCGATAAATACCGCATTCCGTACAGCGAAGAAGAATCATGAAACTCAGCACCAAATTCATCGGGTTTATCGTCGTCATTCATATCGTGACGATCGCGCTGTCGTTTTATATTTTCCGGGAAAACAAATTCCTGTTTCTCGCTTCCGAACTGCTTATCCTGGTGTCGCTGGCGATTTGCTGGTCGCTGTACAACGACCTCATCCGACCCATTCAATTGCTGCTGCGCGGACTGGATGCCATCCGTGACCGCGATTTCAACGTGAAATTTGTCAAAACCGGCAAATTCGAAACCGACCAACTCATCGATGTCTACAACCAGATGATGGACCGGCTCCGCCACGAACGCACCCTTCAACAGGAGCAGCATTTTTTCCTGCAAAAACTTGTACAAACCTCGCCGACGGGCATCATTCTGCTCGATTACGATGAAAATATTGCTTCCATCAACCCGCGCGCCCTGGAACTGACCGGCCTGCAGGCGGAAGAGGCTGCCGGAAAACCGGTTTCCGACTTTCAACATCCGGTTTTCAAAACCATCCTTGCGCTGGAGCCGGGTAAATCCCAAACCCTGACCCTGCCGGGTCCGCAAACGCTGAAGATCCGGAAAGCGCAGTTTGTCGACCGCGGTTTTCCCTGCATGTTTATCATGATCGAGGAATTGACCGTGGAAATTCTCGAAGCCGAAAAGCGCTCCTACGGCAAGGTGATTCGTATGATGGCGCACGAAGTAAACAACTCGATCGGTGCGGTCAATTCCATCCTCGACACTACGTTGCAATTGCAGCCCGAAGGGTCCGAGATTGCGCCCGCTCTGCAAATCGCCATCGAACGCAACGAGCACCTCAGCGTTTTTATGCGCAATTTCGCCGATGTGATTCGCCTGCCCGAGCCGCGCCTGGAAACGATCGATCTGGTGCCGTTGCTGCAAAAGGTGGTTCAATTAATGGAATACAAGGCCCGCACTTCTGGCGTGACCCTGCAAGCGGAACTGCCTTCCGCTCCGCTGCCCGTCCGGGCAGATGCCGGGCAACTCGAACAGGTTTTCATCAACCTGGTAAAAAATGCCATCGAAGCCATCCCCGATCAGGGGATAGTGCAGGTACGCGCCTCCTCGAATCCTGTTCAACTGGAAATTGCCGACAACGGAACGGGGATTCCCGAAATGCTGAAAGACAAGTTGTTTTCGCCCTTCTTCAGCAGCAAAAACGGCGGTCAGGGCATCGGCCTCACACTGGCACGCGAAATCCTTACCGCACACGGCTGTCTTTTTACGCTGGAAACGGAGAAAAACGGCTGGACCGTCTTCCGGGTGCGGTTCTCAGAATAAGCAGCCTTTCTACACTTTTAAGACAAATCGGGAAAATATTCCTCAAAAAGCAGGTCGCATCGGGCGGTCTGCTTTTTTTAACATGGAGGTAGCCTTGTAACTAAAATACAAACAATGACGAACTACCTGCTTTCTACCAACCCGAATATCGAACTACAACGTAACTGGAACGCTCATCTGTTTTACCAAACTTCCGGGCCCTAGATACGCTTCGTATATCCCCATGAAACCCGCACCCATTTACTTACCATAAAAATCCTATATCATGTTAAGATGGTCTGTCACCTTTTTCGTCATAGCACTGATCGCTGCCGTACTCGGCTTCGGCGGTCTTGCGGGCAGCGCAGCATATCTGGCTAAAATCCTGTTTTTTGTCGCGCTGATCGTATTCGTCATAAGTCTTATTTCAGGACGCAGAAGAGCGGATCTGTAGCCTTCGTTTCCAACGATGGCGACCCCCACTCCTCGTCGGGCAGGGCAGCGCCGCAGTACACCACATGACGGCGTTGTCCCCGCCTTTGAAATGAAAACCAATCGAATATAGCATTCACTCAAATACAACATTCACCAATTATTGACCGAACAATGAAAAAGCAACTCTTATTCGCATGCTTGCTGGCAGTATGTTCTGCTACCGTAGCCCTGGTTGCCTGTAATGACACGCCGTCTGAAAAAAAGGAAGCGGCGAAAGACGACATGCAGGATGCCAGGGAAAAAGCCGCAGAAGCGAAAAATGATATGAAAGATGCATCGCAGGATGCTATGGCCGCCATGCGTGCCGAACGCGACAGCGTAGCGATGGCGATGGATAAAACCGCCCGCGACCTGGATGCCGAGATTTCCAAAATCGATAATAAAATCGATAAAGCCAGCGCCAAGGAAAAAGCCCGCTGGCAGGAACGCCGCAAACGGCTCGCTGCCCAACGCGAAGAACTCAGAACCGATATGGCACGCGTAAACGAAGACATGAAAGACGGCTGGGCTGATTTCAAACGCAGCATGGCTGTGAAACTGGATAAAATTTCTGCCGACCTGAAGTCCGATAATTAAAGTGCCGGATTGAGATACCTCGAGCCGGACCGTCCCGAACTTTTCCACTGTGAAAGGTTCGGGATTTTTTGTTGGGATGGGGATTCGTTCGGCTCCGCCTCACGTAGGAGGATAGGACAACGGATGAAACGGATTTTTGCGGATTTAAACGGATTTTTTGTGGCCTGACGGCCATTTTATTTTCTTAACCACAAAGCCACAAAGCCACAAACCAGGAGGGCTCTACGCATTGTGTCGTTGTGTCATTGTGGTTAAAAATAAAAAATTGTAATGGCTCGCCTCCTTTAGACAAATTGATGTGGCATGAAAGAAGGAATTTACTCCGGGGTGAAATTTATTTTTTACTTTTCGCTGCCGCTCGGCCCAACTATTGTCGGGCAAACTTCGTCTCCTGAAAAAAGCGCTCTTCCGATGCATCTTAAAACCGCCTTTTTCTTTGCTTTTCTTTCCCTGTTTCTCAACGCCTGCGTTCGGGAAGAGAAGGAGTTCTACAACGGTGAAGGCAAAAAACCCGTTTATCTGCCTGTGAGTGAGCTGGGCGATATCGGCAGCCGGGCGCCCGAACCCATTGTCGAGTCGGGTACCATTTTCCTGCGAGACACGCTCCTGTTTATTCTGGAACAGCGAAAGGGAATTCACGTTTTCAACCTGAAAGATTCGCTCAATACGGTCAATATGGTTTTTTTGAAAATTCCGGCCATTACGGATTTTACTCTTTCCGACCATTACATTTATGCCGACATCTGGAGAGACCTGGTGACCATCGACGTGGCTGACCTGTTCAATATCCATGAAACCAGCCGCATCCGGGATGTTATCAATCCTGCACTGTATCCGCTTCTGTACGAAGGTTATTTCGAATGTGTGGATGAATCGAAAGGGGCAATTATCGGCTGGGAAAATGCTGTGCTGGACCATGCGAAATGTGTGACGCTCAACTGAAGATTATCAACCCTCATCAACATTATCAACCTCATCAACCCTCATCAACATTAAATCATGAAACATCTTCTCCTTCTTTCCCTCGTTTTCCTCCATTTTTCCTGCAGCAAGGATGCCGAATCCGTCAATAGTGTCGGTCAATCGGGCTCCATTACACGTTTTGCGGTGCACGACCACTACATGTACGTGCTCAATCTCGACGAGGTGCAGACCTACGACATTACCCAGAAAGAGCATCCGGCGCTGATCAACCGGCTCAAAACGGACTTCGGACTGGAAACGATCGTCATTTACGACAACACTATTTTTCTGGGCTCCACCACGGCTTTGTACATTGTGAATATCGATAATCCGGCCGCGCCTGTTATCCAGGCCAAATCCGACCGCTTGAGCGATCTCGGGTTCAGCGGTTGTGACCCGGTGGTGGTGAAAGGTAATTACGCCTATTCGACGATCAAAGTGATCCGAAATGCCTGCGGCACCGTCGCCGCGAGAAGTGCACTGGTGGTGTACGACATCAGCGACAAATCGGCGCCGAAAACCGTCGGAATTTATGATCTGGATATTCCCAACGGGCTGGGTTACAAAGACAATTTCCTGTTCGTTTGTGATGAAGGCAGCGACCAGTTGCGCATATTCGACATTACCGACCCGGAAGCGGTGCTGGAAAAACCGAATTCCGTGAGTATTACCGACCCGAACGACCTGATTGTCGACGGCGACAGAATGATCGTTTCTTCCAAAACCGATTTTCAGATATTCGATATCACAGACATCGTCGTGATCAAAAAACTCGGACAAATTCCCAAATAGATGCGGGCTGCCACTTTCATTTGGGCAGTGCTGCTGCCCCTGCATATGTTTGCCCAGGATAAAACCTCCCGGCGGCCACTGGCGGAACATATGCCTTATTCGCTGAAAATATCGCCTTTTGCGCTGATAAACCCTGTGCAGTCGTCGGTTACCCTTCATGCCGATATTCCGCTCTGGCCACGCTGGGGGCTCGATGCCGGTGTGAGCGGCGTTTATTATTCTTCCATTTTTTCCCGGTACCAGGGAGAACGGTTCGCCGGATATAAACTGATGCCCACCCTGAAATACTACTTCCAGCCATTTCTCATGGATCACCGGTACATCGGGCTGATGCTGAAGTTCAGCGATATATACAACAGTCGCTATTACAACACCATCCGGCAGGGCGGCCAGTACGAAGAATGGCTGTTGCTGAAAAGGCGGCAGTTGTCGGGCGGGTTTATGCTGCAATTCGGCGGCATCGACTACCTGGGGAAACAGAAACGCTGGTTTCTGGAGCCTTTTCTGGCATTCGGCGTTCGGTGGATTTATAGCAGGCAAGGGAGTCTGCCGCCGGACGTCGTGCGGGTTCGTGCCAGGGGCTTATTCGATTTCACACTGGAGGAAGAAGTTTATTCGGCGCCGGACGGGATGATGGGGATTCGTGTGGGGCGGGTGTTGCGGTAGATGTTAAATCAGGATTAGAAGGATTAAAAAAAGGATTAGAAGGAATTGATTTTCAGGATTTTAGCCTTACAACATTTACCAGCCACAAAGCAGGTGATCGTGTTGTAAAATCCTGAAAATCAAATCCTTCTAATCCTTTTTTTAATCCTTCTAATCCTGATTCAAACTTTACTGCTTGATCAAACTAAACACCTGCGGCACAGCGCCCTCCTTTTCATACACCTCCAGGCGATACACCCCGCTTTGCAGTCCGGCCAGCGTGGTTTCCTGTCCGGTGGTGATGGTACGGACCACCTGTCCGAGGTTGTTTTTCAGTACCAGTTTTTCCCAGCCTCCCGCACTTCTGATATCGAAATGAGCAGGCGTCGGATTCGGGAAAACGCCGGTGAGCGTACTTTCCCATTTCACTGTTGCCACATTGCCGATGTTGGAGCGACCGTCGATATCGATCTGGTTGAGCCGGTAGTAGTTGGTGCCGGGGAGAGGGGATTTATCGAGGAAGCCGTATTCATTTTGGGCGGAAACAGTGCCTTTTGCGCTTACGGCTCCGATTTTTCTATATGAAATACCGTCGGCACTGCGCTCGATATCGTAGCGCAGCGCATTGAGTTCGACAGCGGTAGCCCATTGTAACTGGATACCTGACTGGACGGGGTAGCCGAAGAGGGGGCGGGAATATTGGACGGGGAGGTTAACTGCGGCTTCGTCGGCACCGATGTCGATGGTATCTAATTGGACGCGGGGCTGGTCGTCAATATCCAGTTCGCCCATTACTATTGGAAACATAGGCTGTCCACCATTGTAGGCCTTGGATTTTGAACCCAGGTGAAAGTCATTGTTTGTAACATCTAGAAATTTAGGATCACCGAATCTGGAATGCATATTTTGGCTTGGAATCTGAGTTTGAAGTTCCAAGAAAGTTGTAATTGTCAATGACTGATTATACCAGTTCACACTTATTACAAGCGGATCGTCAATTATTATTGGGTCTACATAGTAGAGATTATAATCAAGCACAAGGTCGGTTGATTGCGCATTATTTAAATTTGCAATGGCCAATAACAACCTTCCCAACGGGTTTTGAGCGTAAAAAATGTTGTTTTTTATCTGGCAGTTCTCGGTATAATCTATCACCAACTCACCTTCAGTAAAAGGACCTAACTTGGAATTGTGGTAACAAGTGTTATTAAAGACCTGACAGTCTTTGACATGGCCTGTAGTAGGAAAAGCATAACCTCCAATACCAATCCCTGCCTGGCGATTGTTGGCCGCAATGTTATTCCGAAGCATAATATCTGAAGTGAACCATCCCATGTTTTCACAACCAATTTCGTAACCGCGGCCGTAGTTGTAAACAGTGTTGTGCTCTACTACAATATTTCGTCCGCCATCCACATAAATACCTGCGGCTACGTCCAAACCAGCCGGAGGAGGAGTCCAGTTCTGAACGAAATTAGAGGTAATGGTGCCGTTTCTGGCAAAATCCTGTGAAGGATCTCCGGAAACACCGTATCCGCCGGCAGCATCGATACCAATATTTGAAAGGTTGAAAAGGGTATTGTACGCTACCGTGAATCCGTCCACATTCCCATTAAGGGTCAAGCCTTCACTGAAACCGGTGCGGCAATCGTGGATGGTATTGCCAAGGATGGCTACAGTGGTGATAGGTGCCGCAGGATCCGGGTTCATTATATCGGCTGAAAAAGCGTCATTCCCATAAATTAATAATGGATTGGCATTGTCACCGGCAACCGCAGGATCTGCCAGCGCTACCGATGAAAAATGCACCGCCGAAATATTGTTACCCTGAATTGTAATCACGCTCGAAGCGCCCCGGACTAGTATCCCTATGGCATAACTTCCTACAATATTGGAAATCTCATTGCCTGTAATTTGAATATTGTTGGAAGTTCCTTCTATGATGATCCCGCTGGCGCCTTCGCCATATGCGTTCCTGAATTTTAATCCTTCAATTTGTATGTAACTTGCATCTTCGATTTGCAGTAAAACAGTAGGCAATAACAGGTTGTTGGTTCCATCGATAATTACCTCGTCCATTTGAAATGGCTTGAAGATAATAGGCGCTCCCATAGTCCCGGCAGCATTTAAAAACAACTCTTCAAAATAAGTCCCTGCCTTGATGAACACAGTACTACCTGCAGTAACCTCATCGCAAGCCTTTTGAATTGTCAGCCAAGGATTCGCCAGGCTGCCATCTCCTGTCATATCATTACCTGTTTTAGATACGTAAAAATCAGCAGATTTCAGCGAAGTCGTAATGCTCAATACGAGCAAAAGGGCGGATAACATTTTCATCATGATTAAATCAGTTTGAGAGTGAATGAAAAGGGTATAACGGCCGGGATTTATACAAAGATATTCGGAAAGTGATTTTTTGCAATACGTGCCGGTAACGATAACAATTTTATCCACTCCATTGGGGCAATGAAGTAAGCTGCCGGCCCTCGACACCAAGGCGGTTACTGGAAGAAATACGAGCGTAAAAGCAAAATGGTTTTCCGAAGGATTACTCCTTGCTGAAACCGGCAGATGCTACCTGCGAAGCCGTGCGCAACACAGCGCGGTAGGTACCCGCAGGCAGGGAAGCCGGGAGGTCGAACTGCTGCTGCCCGGACGTCAGCACCAGATTTTCCCGGTACTCGACGCGGCCGTCGGAACGGACGATTTCGAGCACACCTTCCGACGAGCGGGCGGCTGTAATTTCCAGGGCGCCCGACGCCTTTCGGGGCACCGGACTGGGCAATACTTTCAGGGAAAACGCGGTTTCGAAACGAACGGTACGCAGGCCCAGATTGGTGACCCGCCCGTCCAGATCATATTGCAGGAGCCGGTAATAATTTACGGCAGGAAAAGGATTGTTATCGATCCATTCGTATTGAGCGCCGGTGTGCTCGCCGTGAGCCGGCACGCGCGTGAGTGCTGAAAATGATTTTCCGTCGGCCGAATGTTCCAGGGAAAAATAGCCGTTATCCGTTTCCGTGGCCGTCGTCCAGGAAATCAGGGCGTTTTTTTCGTCTTTTCGTTTTGCGGTAAACCGGGTCAGTTCTACGGGCAGTGCAATGTCATAGGAGTAATTCATACAATCCACGTCGAGCGTATTGATCGCATTGCAGCAAATGGGATTCATGTTTTGTCCGGGAGCGCCCGGCGAAGTCGTGCTGATGTGGTCGAGGCGGTACGCATGCGTCAGTTCGTGCGTCAGGAGTTGTTGATATTGCGTGGGAGCCTGGCAGGCAAGGACGCCATTGTTGACGATCACAAAACCGTACGCGGCATTTCGCCAGAGTTCGCTTTTGAAAGTATGCGTACTGAGAAAGGCAAAACTGCCACCCTTGGCGAGCACACCCGCACAACCGATAAGATCGTCGATCTCGTTGCACGGATCGTCAAAAATGATGAGTGCGGACGAAGACCCCGTCAGCGAAGTGTTGCAGAAAGAAGTGAAATTACTCGAATTGGAAGTGGCGGCTCCCCCCGAGCAATTGGAAGTAAACGTAGTTGGCCCTGCATTCACCGGCAAAATGGCCGTATAGGAGGCTTTCATCGTGGTAAGAATGTTGTCGAGCGTAGCGCTGAACCCTGCGGGCACGTTGGTCGTATTGTAATACACGTTCAGGGCCGGATTTTGCCAGCGGCACAGGAAAGTGGAAGTGCCGAGCATAAAATCGCAGTAACCGGGCGCAGTACGTTCTTCCAGCATAGACGCGGGCAAAACAGGATGCTGAAATGCTGCTGCATTCCAGGAACCGGAGGTGCCCGATGCCGCCAAGCGCAGGGCAGGCAACAGTTCGTCGCGCTCATATACCGCCAGCGGTTCCGGTGCTACGCCGTCGGGGCGTTGCACGGCTTCTATGCCGCTGCCCGACAAGGGCTCCAGCAGCGCGTGACCGGCCACTTTTATTTCTTCAAAAACGTAATAGGAGAGCATTTGCGCACGCCACGCATTCCCGTGCGGCGTGAGCCAGAGCAGGTAGGTTTTGCCGGCTTCGGGAGCGAAATCGCCGGCAATGTCGATGGAATAGGTTTCATTAAAACTGGATTCCGGGCGGAGCGCAAACTCCTGGCCGGCCATGAGCGGGCCTTTTACAACGGATGTTACCTGAAATTGCATGTCCCGAAAGGTCATGCCGCCGTCGTGGCTGTCCTGTTCATACAAGGCAAGGGCCAGTACGACGGCACCGGAATAACGGGTGGTCTCTCCCAGGTTTACAAATGGTACGATGGTGGTGGCGGAAAGCGGGGCAAAGAGGCAGCATATTCCGAACAATACTAAGAGGCAAGTACTTTTCATAAGCGAGCGAGTAAAAGAATGAAAAAAAATATGTGTCAGAGTCCTCGCAAATATATTATTTTTAACAATCTATCTCCGACATTTCACACGCCGAATTCTGCACTTCAGTTACTTTTTTTTTCCGGCTCCGACACATGCCCGCACCTTTGCCACATGTTATTAAAAAATATGTGCTCTATGTATCCCCGCTACTGCTTCATGGTCTTTTTACTCCTGTGTTTTTGCGGCATTTCCGCGCAAACGACCCTGTCCGGCACCATCCTCACCACGCGCGGCGATACCGTCATCGGAGCCAACGTGCTGCTGGAAGGTACATACGACGGCGCCACATCCGATGTGAATGGTTTTTTCAAATTTCGCAGTGAAGAAAAAGGACCGCAGCAACTGCTGGTCGTTTACCTGGGCTGCGATTCGCTGCGGCAACCGGTAGTGCTCGGCAACGGAGATATCCGGCTGGCATTGCGGCTGAAAGAAAGCGCTTCGTCCTTGCAGGAAGTTGTCATTTCGGCAGGTTCTTTCGAAGCGGCCGGCGACCGCAAACGCGCCGTCGTACTCACGCCGGTCGATATCGCGCTCACCGCCAGCGCCACGGCCGATATCGCCGGCGCCATCGCCACCCTGCCCGGCGCTACCCGCAACGGCGAATCGGGGCAAATACTGGTGCGCGGCGGCGCGGGCTATGAAACGCGCACGTTTATCGACGGGCTGCTCGTGCAAAACCCGTACAGCAGTTCGGTACCCAACGTGCCTGCGCGCAACCGCTTTTCGCCGTTCCTTTTCAAGGGAACCCTGTTTTCCACGGGCGGCTATTCTGCGGAATACGGGCAGGCGCTTTCCTCGGCTCTTATCCTGCAAACGGAAGATCTGGCGCCCAAAAACAATACTGGACTATCCATTATGAGTGTCGGCGGCGGCCTGTCGCGCACCCGGCGCTGGAAAAATACATCCGCTTCTTTATCAGGGAGTTACAGCAACATGGCGCCGTATTTCGCACTCATTCCGCAGCGCATCGAATGGATCAAAGCGCCGCAATCGGGTGGCCTGGAAGCCATTGTGCGGCACAAAACGCGTAAGGAAGGCATGTTCAAATTTTATGGTTCCGCCAACCGCTCGACCATGCGTATGAACTACCCCGACGCTTTTCAGCCGCAGCAACTGCACCCGCTGTCGCTGCTCGCCGACAATCTTTACGGCAATGCCTCTTATCGCGGGGAAATAAAAAAATGGGTGTTGTTCGCCGGCCTGGCATACACCTGGAACCGCGACTCTTTGGCGAGCAACCTGGCACAAACCAAAGTGCAGCAGTCGGTACAAACGCGGTTTACCTTGAGTCGCCCGTTCGGAAATGATTTTCGCCTGAAATTCGGCGCGGAATACCTGCAAGGCGGCTACAACGAGTATTTCAGGGACACGGATCTTTCGGAATTTCATGTGCGCCGCACGGAGCATTACAGCGCCGTTTTTGTGGAATCGGAAACCTTTATTTCCCGGAAACTGGTAGCCCGCGCAGGCATTCGCGCCGAACACTCCGGTCTGCTGCAAAAAGCAAACCTGGCGCCGCGTATTTCGGCGGCCTGGCTGCTGGGTTCCAACGAACAGATCGCCATGGCGTTCGGACAGTTTTACCAGAATCCCGAATACGACCTGCTGCGCCGCAACACCAGCCTTCAATTCGAACGCGCCACGCATTACATGGTGAATTACCAGCGCATCCGCAACGGGCACACGGTGCGCGTGGAAGCGTACCACAAAACCTATACGAACCTGGTAAAAACCGATCCGGCGACCTATTTTTCCAATAACCTCGGCAATGGGTATGCACGCGGCGTGGACGTATTTTTCCGCGACCAGAAAACCATCCGCAACGGCGACTACTGGATTTCCTATTCCTTCCTGGATACGAAACGCGATTACCGCGATTTTCCGGAAAAGGCCGTGCCCGTTTTTGCTGCCCGTCACAATGCATCGCTGGTGTACAAACACTGGTTCGCACACCTCAATACCGCCTTCGGCGCCACGTATTCTTTTCAGTCAGGCAGGCCGTACAACGACCCGAATACGGGCGTTTTCAACGGCGGCCGTACGCCGGTTTACTACGACCTGAGCGTGAACGCCAGTTACCTGACCAACCTGGCGGGGCACTTTACGATACTCTACGTGTCGGCAACGAACATCCTCGGATTCAATCAGATATACGGCTACCAGTTTGAAGGCGCGCCGGGCGCTGACGGCCGTTTCGAGTCGCGGGCCATCACGCCGCCGTCCAGGCATTTTCTGTTTATCGGGTTGTTTGTCAACTTCGGGCAGCGTTACAAGCAGCGGGAAACGACGAAGGCGGATGTGGATTGAATGATGAATGATGAACGATGAATGATGCGTAGCGCACGCGGGCGATATTCTGGGGCGGGCTTTTTAATTTTCTTTTAATGGCAGTTTAATGCCTGCCCCTGCGTTCCGGTGAAAGATTTGTGGAGTAATACATCACTTCAAATCTTTTTTATCCACATGACCGAACAACGCAAATCCCGCACATTTACTACTGTCAATATTCTTTTACTGCTGGCGGCCTGCGGCCTCGCTTTTTTCTTCTGGCGAAAATCCGACAACGCGGGTATGGAAAACAACCGCCAGGCCGCCGAACTACAGGCGCTGGAACTGGAAAAATCCATGGTGGAACGCGAGCTGGACAGCCTCACGATTTCCTACCAGAACATCCGGCAGGAAAATGAGGATTTGCGCGGCAGGGAGTCGGCCAGCACCGAACTGGTGAAACAAAAAGATACGGCCATCCGCCGGATCAAATCGCAGAACCGCCGCGACCTGCAGGCGCTTCGCAATCAGCTGGAAGAACTCCGTCGTATCAAGATCGAATACGAAACCGTTATTGCTACCGTACGCAGCGAAAACGAGCAACTGCGCGAGACTAACCGCTTGCTGACCGGTGAAAATATGCAGTTGCGGGATGAAAACTCCTCCCTCAACGGACAAATGCAGGGGCTCGCCAAACAACTGGAAGAACAGATCCGGAAAACCCAGAGCGCCCGTTTCAAAGCCACGTCTTTCCGGGTGGAAGTGGCACGCAAAAGCGACAAACTGACCGCACGCGCCAAAAAAGCCCGCGGTATTTTTATCAGTTTCGACCTGGCCGATGTACCCGAACCATACCGCGGCCCGCAAAAACTCTATCTCGTTGTTACCGACGATAAAGGTCGTCCCGTTTTTTCCGAAAATCCGGTAAAAACGAGTGTGCAGGCGCCGACCGGACCGGTTGCCATCACGTACCAGCAGGTAAAACAGGTGATGATCAACGACACACAACGCCTCTCTTTCACCTATAACCTCGACGAACGCCTTCAGTCGGGCGGGTATGTGGTGGCTATTTATTGCGATGCGGGGTTGCTGGGGGCGTCGAGTTTCCGGCTGGCATGAGTGGGTTTTTGGTGTTTGGTGTTTCATCCGTTCTCCCATCCTGCCACGTGCGGCACCAACCCCAAGCCCAACACCCCCAAACACAAAACACCAAACACCAAAAACACCTTACCTTTCCCAACCTATCCATCCAGGAAATGAATAAAATAAAAGTGCTGCTGATAGAGGACGAGCCCAAAGTGGCCGCTTCTGTGAAAACATGGCTGGAAGAGAACGACTTCACAGTGGAACTGGCGCCCGACGGCGCCGTAGGCCGGCATATGGCTCAAACCAATACCTACGACATTATGCTGCTCGACCTGAATCTGCCTTTCATCAATGGCTACGACGTGTGCAGGCAGGTGCGTTTATTGCAGCCGCGTCTGCCGATCATTCTGGTGACGGCGCTCGGTAGTGTGGAGCAAAAACTGACGGGCTTCGATGCGGGCGCCGACGATTACCTCGTCAAACCGTTCGATCTGCGCGAGTTGCTGGTACGCATGCGGACACTTTTAAAAAGAAACAGCGCCGGTTCGGGAGAAGAAAAAGAGCCTGCCGGGGAATTGCTGCGTGTTGCCGACCTCGAATTGAATACAGGTTATAAAACCGTGACCCGCAACGGCGTTCCTATTACGCTGACCGCCAAGGAATTCAGCCTGCTCGAATACCTCGTCCGGCGAAACGGGCGCATTTCATCGCGCCATGAAATTGTGGAAAGCGTGTGGGACGTTAATTTCGACACCGGTACCAACGTCGTAGAAGTGTACATCAATTTCCTGCGCAAAAAAATTGACCGGAATTTCGAACCTAAACTCATCCATACCAAACAGGGTATGGGTTACTATCTCACCGTTCTTCCGGCATGAATATTCGTACCAAACTTACGCTCCGGTTCTCCGCTATTGTGGCTACCATTCTGGTGGCTTTTTCGCTGGCGGTGTATGTATTATCGGAAGACTACCGTAAAGAAGAGTTTTATGCACGACTGGAAAGCCGTGCTATCACCACCGCCCGGCTGTTCGTAACTGTACGTGAAGTAGATGAAAACATGTTGCGTATTATCGATAAAAACTCGATTCATGCCATGTTCCAGGAGCGGGTACTGATCTTTAACCCGGATGACAAATTGATTTACAGTAGCCTGGACGACCTGGATGTGCCCTATTCCTCCGAATTGCTGAAAGAAATCCGGAAAAAGGAAAAAGTGGAATATACCATCGACGACGTCGAACAAATCGGTATTTTGTACAAGGGGGATCAGGGCGATTTTGTGGCCATTTCCTCGGCATACGACCGTTTCGGGAGAAGCAAACTGCAAAACCTGCGCAACGTGCTGTTTACCGGACTCTTTGTCGGCATTCTGATCATTGTACTGGCGGGGGCTGCATTTGCCGGGCAGGTATTGCAACCACTGGCCCGTATCAATGCCGAAGTGTCGAACATCAGCGCCGGCAACCTGAGCCTGCGCATCGACGAAGGCAACCGCCACGACGAGATCGCGCAACTGGCCATGAATTTCAACGACATGCTGCACCGGCTCGAATCTGCTTTCGAAGTGCAGCAACAATTCGTGAGCAACGCCTCGCATGAAATGCGCAATCCGCTGGCTGCCATCACCACCCAGTTGCAACTCATTCTCGACAAAAAACGCACACCGGAAGAATACGAGCAAGCCATGCAATCGATGCTCGACGACACGCAAACGCTCGTGGAACTGACCAACGGTTTGCTCACCCTGGCCCAGTCGGGTATCGAAAAACAACGCTTTCAGTTCGGTGCCGTGCGCGTCGACGAAGTGTTGTTTCTCGCACAAAACGAACTTGGTAAAGCGCACCCCGATTACCATTTTATCATAGAATACGAAACCTTTCCGGAAGACGAATCGCAGCTGACCATTCCCGGAAACGAACAACTGCTGAAAACGGCATTTCTGAACCTGATGGACAATGCCTGCAAGTTTTCACCCGATCGCACCGTGCGCATCCGGGTGGCGGCCAATTTGCATGCTATCGACGTATCGTTCAGCGACTGCGGTATCGGCGTGCCGGAAGAGGAGCAGGAACTGATTTTTAACCCGTTCTACCGGAGCAGCAATGTACAGTCGGCGATAAAAGGACACGGCATCGGACTTTCTCTGTGCAGGCGCATCCTGCAACTACATAACAGCAATATTTCTATCAGATCGTCGTTAGGCACAGGCAGTTGCTTCGCCGTACAATTGCCATACTGACGGACAGACTATTTTAATTTTATTTTAATGTCTGTTTAATTCGTCCCTCGTTACCTCAAATCATTTTTGCATCGTTCAACGCGGGTTGGAACGGAGAACCGGACCGCATGAACGCCCTCCACCAGCGACTGGCTCGTATTGAGCCGGTATGGAAATTTGCATGTGCCCCAAACCCATGCCTCCCCGGATCATTGGAGCCGGGCATTCATTACATCGCTTTTCGTGAAGAAGTCATTTTGAATTTTAATCATTTTTTTTAAATATTAATCTATTATGAATCAACAACTTGCATCTTTTTTCCCGATGCTTCGGTCTACTGTTACAGTACAGAAAACCAGAGTGCTTACCCGATGGGTCTTTTTTTTATCCGTTTTGTTTTGCGCCTTCAGCGCGAACGCCTCGCCGGGGAGAAACCATAGTGGAAGTGATGAAGGAGTGCCCGCCGGTACCAATATTTCTGCTACTATTTGTGCCAATGAAGTGTACTTGTTCCACGGTGATTCCTTGCATATTGCAGGTGTGTACACTGCTATTTTTGAAGCCTCCGACGGCTCCGATTCCCTGGTCACACTGAACTTGTCTGTTGTAGAATTTTTCAATATCCACCTTTCCGCGACGATTTGTGCCGGTGAAACGTTTGTTTTCGGCGATACCACACTCGGCCTTTCCGGCGTGTATGTAGATTCCCTCACGGCCGGCGGCGGCTGCGATTCCACGGTTACGCTTGTTTTAAAAGTGCTGCCCGTACCGACCACCCAACTTGAAGGGGGGATTTGTACCGGTTCGGAGTATACTTTTCAGGGCGAAACGCTGACTGAATCAGGCATTTATGTCGCACAACTGGAGACTGCCAATGGCTGCGATTCCATTGTTGTGCTGGATCTGACGGTAGCCGATTTTTTTGATGTTTCCATAAATGCTACCATTTGTGCCAAAGAGACGTATGATTTCGGCGGTGAAATCCTTTTCCTGGCGGGCACCTACGTGCATGAACTGGAGGCAGCGGGCGGTTGCGATTCGACCGTAACGCTCAACCTGACAGTACTGCCTGTGAGCAGCGGTGTGACTGAAGCCATTATTTGCCAGGGCACAACGTTTGAATACGCGGACTCCCTGCTGACGGAGGCCGGCGAATACGTATTTGTCCTGAACGCCGAAAACGGCTGCGACTCTACTGTCACCCTGACGCTGACGGTGCTTCCTGCGCCTGCTACTACGCTGACGGCCACCATTTGTGCCGGTGAAACCTACGAATTCAACGGTGCGACGCTGGAAGGAAGCGGCGTATATGTACGCATTTTTACCGCTGAAAACGGCTGCGACTCTACCGTTACCCTTATGCTGACCGTATTACCTGTGCCGAAAACGGATATCAACGTCATTCTTTGTGCCGGTGAATCCTATGAATACGATGGAGAAATACTGGATTCCGAAGGCAGTTACCAGTTCGTCTATGGGGTGGAAGACGGCTGCGACAGCATCGTAACGGTGGTCGTACACGTACTGCCTGCTGCAAGCGCGGAGATACATGCCAGCATTTGTGCCGGTGAATTTTATATAATCGACGGCGACGAACTGAGCGAAGGCGGCGAGTACGTATACGTATTGACTGCGGAAAATGGCTGCGACAGCACCGTTACACTGATTCTGGAAGTATTGCCGGTGCAAGCCTCCGAATTTGAGGCAGTTGTATGTGCCGGTACGCCCTATTACTTTAACTCGGATACGCTGACGGAAGCGGGTGAATACACGGCCATCTTTACGGGCGAAAACGGTTGCGATTCGACGGTCGTGCTTATCCTCACGGTATTGCCGGTGGTAAGTACCACGCTGGTAGCGGAAACCTGCGCCAACGAACCCTACGTGTATGGCGGCGAATCGCTGGATATGTCGGGTACCTACCAGTTTACCTTCGACGGTTCCAACGGCTGCGACTCACTCGTGATACTGCATCTGGAAGTACTTCCGGTGCCGGAAACAACGCTTGCCGTGTCCGTATGTGCAGGCGAATCATATGAATACAACGGCGAAACGCTCACAGCGGGCGGCAGTTATCCGTTCATATTTGCAGGAGAAAACGGCTGCGACAGTATCGTTACCGTCGAACTGACGCTGTTGCCTCTGGCCACTTCCGAAACGACGCTGACGCTGTGCACAGGTGCCTCCTACGAATTCAACGGAGAAATATACACTACCCCGGGCACGTACTCCGCTACGCTCACCGGTGAAAATGGCTGCGATTCGACGGCTGTTCTTCATCTGAACTTTGTGGCCGGTTTCCAAACCGCTATCGAAGCCAGTGTTTGCACCGGAGAATCCTACGATTTCCACGGAGAAACCCTGACCGAATCGGGCGCTTATTCAGTTACACTGACCACCGTGAGCGGTTGCGATTCTATCGTGACGCTGACGCTGACTGTGCTGCCGCTGACCGAAAGCGTATCTGCTGCTACTATTTGTGCAGGTGAATACTACACGTTTAATGGACAAACGCTGTCGGAAGGTGGCACCTACCCGTTCGCACTGACCGGCGTAAACGGCTGTGACTCCATCGCTGTACTTCAACTGACGGTGCTTCCGGTCGTTTCCACCAACCTGGCGGCAACGGTATGCGCTTCCGCGTCGTACGAGTTCGACGGCGAATTACTGGATGAAACGGGTGTTTATACGGCTGTTTTCACCGGCCCGAACGGCTGCGATTCTACGGTTGTACTCAACCTGACCGTGCTGCCCGAAACAGAAAGTGCGCTGGAAGCCACCATTTGCCACGGCGAAACGTACGAATACAACGGCGAGCCGCTGAACGAAGCAGGTGCCTACCAGTTCCTGTTCGAAGGCTCGAACGGTTGCGACAGTACGGTAACCGTACATCTGGCGGTACTCCCGACCGCAGCAAGCGCTTCGGCAGCGCTGGTATGCGACGGTCAATCTTACGAATTTAACGGTGAAGTACTGACCGAAAGCGGCACCTACCTGTTCACTTTCGCGGGCGCTTCGGCCAATGGCTGCGACTCGCTGGTGACCCTGTTCCTGAATATTTTCCCGGCCATCCCGCCGACCGAAACGGAAGCGTCCATTTGCCCGGGCTCCTCCTATGATTTTTACGGCACGCCGCTGACGGTAGCCGGAAACTACCTGGCGCACCTGCCGTCTTCCACAGGTTGTGATTCGATCGTGAACCTGACACTTTCCATTCTGCCTAATCTGACGGCCACTGAAACAGCCGCCATTTGTACAGGGGAATCTTACTCGTTCCAAGGACAAAACCTGGAGGCTGCGGGCGTTTACACGGCGGTACTACCCGGAAACGGCGGCTGCGACACCATCGTAACCCTGACGCTTACCGTGAATACGGTGAACACAGGTGTGACGCTGACCGACGGAACACTGACGGCACAGGCCACCGATGCTACTTACCAGTGGATCAATTGCGACGAAAATGTGCCGGTAGAAGGCGCTACGGAAAGCAGTTTCACTCCAACGGCAACGGGCCAGTACGCAGTAGCCATCACGCAGGGCTCCTGCACGGATATGTCGGATTGCCAACTGGTGGAGGTAGTAGGAACGCATGAATTGCTGTCGGGAAATGCCTGGACGGTACAGCCCAACCCTGCTGCCAACCGCGCAACAGTGATGTTGCAGGAGTCGCTTACCAGTCCTGTTCGCCTGGAAATGTACGACCTGGCAGGCCATCTGCTGCTCCAACAACCTGTGCCGGAAGGTGCCAGCCAGATTATGCTG
>Ga0209717_1001144_pt1 | contig 29756 bp, 19 predicted proteins | sample AD_UKC048_MetaG_FD_184418 | JGI IMG/M metagenome (GOLD analysis project Ga0209717, IMG submission 184418) | Active sludge microbial communities of municipal wastewater-treating anaerobic digesters from USA - AD_UKC048_MetaG (SPAdes) (version 2) | ecosystem: Engineered > Bioreactor > Anaerobic >...
TCCGACTGATACAGGCACTCCGACAAACACATACACGCCAACATTTACACGTACTTTTACAAACACAAGGACATATACAAATACTCCGACTGATACAGGCACTCCGACAAACACATACACGCCCACATTTACACGTACTTTTACAAATACAAGGACATACACAAATACTCCGACTGATACAGGCACTCCGACAAACACATACACGCCGACATTCACAAGGACATATACAAATACCAGAACGCATACAAAAACGCCTACCGTGACAAATACTTTCACGCATACATATACAAGGACAAATACAAGGACGTTCACGCCCACAAGGACGCCTACATTTACCCGGACTTTTACAAATACATTTACCCCCACGGTTACAAATACATTCACAAAAACTTATACATACACGCATACCCCCACATTTACAAATACTTACACACCCACTTTCACGGCAACGCCTATTCCGACTCCCGCTGATTTGGGTGTGGCCTTATCCGTAACCGGACAGAATCCGCGGCCGGGAGCTGAAATAAAATTCAGGATGGAAATAGCAAACCATTCAGGTTCGCCCGCGTATAATCTGCAGATAACCGCGCAGCTTATTGACGGCATAGTTTTTAAAAGCACGGATTTCAGGACGGCAGGGGAACCGGTGCAGTCAGGAAATACGGTTGTATTCATGCTTGACCCGTCTTATGTATTGCCTGCGGGAGGCCTGATAACGCTTGATTATACCGTTGCAATTGAAAGGATAACGGCGGACTATTTTGAAAGCAGCGTTGTCATAAAATGGAATGATTCCGTGTTTACAACCGCGCAGAATCCGGATCAGGCTGATTCCAATGTTGTGGTTTACCCTTTAATTTCGCCTGTGGTGTATCCTAATCCCGCAGCCATTTCAAAAGTTAAAGACGGAAAAATGAAGGTTGCCAATATGGTGCCGCAGTCCGTGTTTATAATTTATACAATTACCGGGGAACACGTAATTTCAATAAAAGCCGAAAGCACCAAAATATACTGGGATATGAAAAACGGAAACGGAACCACGGTTTCCCCCGGAATCTATTTGTATATAATAAGGAATAATTACTCAAAGCAGATGATTAAAGGGAAGATGTTTATACAGAATTAAGGACGCGAGGGTCGGAAGGTCAGAAGGTCGGAAGGTCAGCAATATCAAATCAAGAACAAACCAAAACCAAAATCAACTGCAAGGCGCAACATGTTGCGCCTTGCAGTTGATTTTGGTTTTGGTTTGTCTGGTTTAGCCGACCTTCTGACCTTCCGACCTTCCGACCTTCTGACCCTCGTGTTATGACAGCCTTTCCCTCCCCTCTGATTAAGCGTTAAAGCAAAAAAAACTGTGTTTTGCAGTATGGAATAGATTTCCAAAATGATTTATGAGATAATTAAACAGGGAAAAAGACTATAAAGAGAGGTTTAAATGAAAAAAGCTTTAAAAAGATGCGTAATAACAGCTTTTTTCTTTATTATTGCGATTAACCTTAACGCCGCCACGATTACAAGCGCGACTTTGTGCGTAAACGGGGATGATACCACAGAAGTCTGGCTTAACGGCAATAATATGGGTATATTTGATTATGTCAACTGGGATTCGGCATCTCCTGTACCTTGTGTGAACGTGCCTGTTGCCTATCTTAATGCCACAGGAGGAAACGTAATTGCCGCCTTAAACAGGGATACTGCGGGCGGAGAAATATATTCATCATGGATTCTTAATGTGACATACAGCGACGGCAAGCACGCGTATATGTCATCTGACGACGGCGTAAAATTAAACACATCCACTTATAACTGTTCGGCTCCGCCGGCAGCGGACTGGTATCAGCCTTCTTATAACCATTCTTCGTGGGGCGATTCAGTTATTGTAACAGGCACAACATGGGGCAAACAGATGTTTGACCCGGGTTCCGGTAAAAGGATAAGGATGCGTTCTTATGACGCAATGGCGTCAGCTTCAGGGCATCAGTGCCTGTTTATGAGACAGGGATTCACCCTTGTGCCTGAAGACCCGCCTCCGCCTGCAAATTTTACGATTGTAAAATCAATGAGCAAAGTGTCTGACATCACAACAGACGACGTAACAGTCAATTTTCGGGTATGCAATACGGGAGGGTTTACGGACCAGCCGGTTGTAATACACGATTTAGCCGACATGGTTGTGCCGGCTGCAGCTGCCCTTGATTTTCAGTATGTTTACACGGGTGTCAACGATACCAGCACAGGGCCGAATTTTAAACAGGCGCCTGCCGACGGGGATCTTGTTGATATTACTTTTCCCATGGGTTTTGAAGGCAATACATGCATGGATGTGAAATTTGTAATAAGGGACTATTCCTGGCAGGTTGGCCAGGCGGAGGACAATTGCGCTACGGCCAATAATTACGGCCGTGTTGTATGGAGCGGCGGAAACAAAAATTCAAACACTGTAGAGTTTGATAAACGGTGCTGGACAAATACGCCCACGTTTACGCGGACTTTTACACCCACCGCTACCTTTACCAGGACTTTTACGCACACGTACACGCTGACCCCGACAAGGACGCCCACGTTTACCCAAACTTCCACGTTTACCCCAACCCCCACAAGGACATATACAAACACATATTCGCCCACTTATACAAGGACTTATACCCCCACCTTTACAAACACGAATACAAATACCGCGACGTTTACAAGGACGCCCACGTTTACAAATTCGCCGACCAACACATTTACAAACACCAACAGCCCCACGAATACCGTGACAAATACTTATACTTTCACACGGACATTTACCAATACTTTTACAAATACGTATACTTCTACAAATACGTATACTTCTACAAATACACCCACAAACACCTTTACGCATACGCAGACGTTTACCCGCACTTTTACAAATACTTTCACGGAGACCTACACGGTTGTGCCTTCGGCCACAGCTACCAATACTTTTACCAGCACGCATACAAGGACTTATACGTACACCCATACAAACACCAACACGCCCACCAATACAAATACGTTTACGGAAACATACACGGTAGTGCCTTCGGCCACGGCCACTAATACGTTTACAAATACCAATACAAGGACTTATACATACACCCATACAAACACCAACACCCCCACCAATACAAATACGTTTACAGAAACATACACGGCAGTGCCTTCGGCCACCGCCACCAATACGTTTACAAATACAAATACAAGAACCAATACAAACACCCCCACCAACACAAATACGTTTACCCATACCAATACGGTTCCGCCGTCTTCCACCGTTACAAATACATTTACAAATACCAACACCAGGACTTATACAGACACTCCGACCGAAACCTTTACTTTTACAAATACCTATACAGCCACTGATACGCGTACATTTACCCCCACCCGGACAAATACAAATACATACACGGCAACGACCGTTTTTACAAATACAAACACCCATACAAACACGTTTACCCCCACGCATACACGGACATTTACAAATACAAGAACCAATACCAACACGCCTACCGATACAAATACGCCCACTGATACATACACCCCCACATTCACGCGGACATTTACGAATACGCGCACCAATACCAACACGCCTACCGATACAAATACGCCCACAAATACATACACCGCGACATTTACAAGGACGTTTACAAACACCCGCACTTATACAAACACGCCGACCAATACAAACACTTTCACGCAGACATTTACCCCCACATTTACAAGAACGTTTACAAACACCCGCACTTATACAAATACGCCGACCAACACAAACACTTTCACGCAGACATTTACCCCCACGTTTACAAGGACGTTTACAAACACAAGGACGCATACTTTTACGCGGACTCATACAAATACGGCCACGGATACAAATACCTTTACGCCGACAATAACCAACACATTCACAAAAACTTTTACCAGTACTCTCACACATACTTTTACCAACACGTTTACCCGGACACACACGCACACGCCTATCCCCACGCCCGCCGAACTTGAAGTGGTGTTATCAGTTTCCGGGGAAAACCCGCTTTTTGGCTCCGAAATAAAATATAGAATGGTTGTTACAAATAAGTCAGGCTCTCCGGCTTATAACATCACAATAAAAGACGTTCTGCCGGCCGGGACAAGTTTCAGGGAAGCATTTTTCAGGACGGCTTCGGACCCCGAAGTATCAGGAGGCGCTGTCACTTTTGTCCTTGACCCGTCTTATGTGCTTGAAGCCGGGAAACAGCTTGTACTTGAATTCACCCTGACTTTGGACGCCATAAAAGGGGATTATCTGGAAAACAGCGTGGCGGTTAACTGGAATGACTCTGTTTATAACGCGGGGCAGAATCCCAAAACAGCAGAATCCGATATTGTAAAGTTCCCGTTAAGGGAGCCGGTTGTATTCCCGAATCCTTTCAGCAAAGCAAAGGCTAAAAACGGGGTGCTTAAGGTGGCTAATATGGTGCCGCAGTCGGTGTTTGTAGTTTACACAATTACAGGCGAACACGTAAGGTCGATTAAAGCTGAAGGCACGTCTGTGATATGGGACATGAAAAACGGCAACGGGGCAAATGTATCGCCCGGTATTTATATATACACGGTAAGAAACAACTATTCAAAACAGCTGATTAAAGGGAAAATATTTATTCAGAATTAGCCGGAGCATGGAGAAAGACTGAGGGACGGATGCACGGAGGGACAGAGGGACGGAAGGGTTGAAGGTCGGAAGGTTGGAAAGATCTGGTAGACGCGGGTCTTCCCCGGCCGTCGCAGCAAAAAACCTGCTATGGCGGAGATGGCAGCCCGCGGTTGTAGCGAGCCTGCGAAGCGTAAATCCCGGCAATGAAGCGAGCTTGCGAGCTGAAGCGGGCGGGATAGTAGATTTTAGATTTAATTTAAAGCGTCTAAACATCCAAGAGTCCAGAACTTCCGGCTGTTGTCTTCATTTATGGGATATGGGATAACAGTTTATGGGATATGCCTTACTTTTGTCCATCCAATCTATTTTTATTTAACCTTTTCACTCCTTATATGATAAAATTAACCTGTTATTTCATTTCTGTAAAGGCGGCACAATGAAGGACAATAAAGACGTATTTTACATGAATAAAGCCCTGGAGCTTGCGGCACAAGCGCAGGGGCATACTTCTCCCAACCCTTTAGTTGGATGCGTTATTGTAAAATCCGGAAAGGTTGCGGGGGCGGGGTATCACAAAAAAGCGGGCTTTGCACACGCTGAAATAGAGGCTTTAAAGCAGGCGGGTTCAAAAGCCAAAGGCGCGTCTTTGTATGTAAACCTTGAACCGTGTTCCCACTTTGGCAAGACGCCGCCGTGCGCAGACGCAATTATAAAGGCGGGTGTAACAGAGGTTATAGCCGCAATGAAAGACCCCAATCCGCTTGTGTCAGGCAGGGGTTTTAAAAAGCTTATCAAAGCCGGTATAAAGGTGAAAACCGGAGTGCTTAATAAAGAAGCATACGCGCTTAACAGAATTTTTATAAAAAATATAACAACTGAAAAGCCCTTTGTGATTATGAAAGCCGCTGTTTCCCTTGACGGAAAAATGGCACTTAAAAACGGGGAATCCAAATGGATTACATCCGCGCCCGCAAGAAAAGAAGCCCAGAAACTGCGTCAAATGTGCGACGCTATTCTTGTGGGAATCAATACTGTAATAAATGACAATCCTTTTCTGGATTGCAGGATTGATAAATCAAAAAAAATTAAAAAAGTTATACTTGATACAAACGGCAGGATGCCGGAAACGGGAAATATCTTTTTAAACGGCGCGCCGGAGGACATTTATCTGGCTGTAAAAAAAATGGAAGAAAAAAAAGCGGAAAGGTTCAGGAAAAAGGGAATAAACATAATATATATAAAGGATAATGAAGAAAGGCCGGCTCCGGATAAAGTCCTGGCAGAACTTTTCTGCAGGGGTATAAAAAGCGTGCTTCTGGAAGGCGGCGGAACTGTAATATCTTCCTTTCTTAAAGAACATCTTGTGGATGAAGCGCATATACACATCGCGCCTGTTATAATGGGAAATGACGGCATACCGTTTGCCGGCGGTTTTGGTTTTGAAAAAATGGACAGCGTTATAAGATTACATAATCATTCTGTGAAACAGTGCGGGCCGGACGTGTTAATTTCCGGTGAAGTCAAATATCCGGAGGTAAAAAGTGTTCAGCGGGATAGTATTTGACCTTGCAAAGGTAAAATCAGTGCGCTCCAAAGGCGGGCTGAAGATTCTGGAAATAAGGCTTAATAAAAACATAAAAAATCCGGAAAAAGGCATGAGCATAGCCGTAAACGGAGTCTGCCTTACGGCTTCGCTGATAAAAAACGCAAGGGAGTTTCACGCGGATGTAACGGCTGAAACAATGAAAAAAAGCACCCTGTCGGAAATTCGTGCCGGAAGCCGCGTAAACGTGGAATTTCCGGTTCAGCCGCATGGTTTTTTAAGCGGGCATATAGTGCAGGGGCACGTTGACTGCACGGGTATTATTAAGGATGTAAAAAAAGAGAACGGCAACGTGATAATAACAGCGGGCTATCCGCAGGAATTTGCAAGGTATATAATAGAAAAGGGGTCTGTGTGCGTGGACGGCATCAGCCTTACGGCTTTTGACGTTAAAAAGAACGCTTTTTCGGTTTCTGTTATACCGGAAACATTAAACTCCACCGGTGTAAAATTTTATAAAAATGGCTCAAAAGTAAACCTGGAATTTGATATAATTGGCAAGTATATTGAAAGGCAGCTAAAAGCGGATAACGGAGAGATAAAATGAGGGTTTTTGACGCGGCGGGAATGCCGCATGAAAAAAATGTCGGCGGAACGGGCAAGAATAAGAAGATAGACGAAAAAAAAGGCGCCAAGTTCATATCAAGGGATAAAGTAAATGAAATGACCTTTATGAAACAGCTTACTGACGCCACTGAAGAACAGGTAAAAAAGAGCCTTGACCAGCTGATAGAAGAACTTTCAGAGCAGGCAAAGGTGCTTGTAAAAAAACGGACGTTTACGGAGCTTGATAAATACAAGAGCCTTGTAAAGAACTTCATGAAAAAGGCCGTTGAAAAGATGTACACAGTAAAATTCTCGGACAGCTCCAAGGTGATGGCAAGGCGCAAAAAAGTTTATGTGCTTGTGGAGCTTGTGGACGCGGAAATGGAAAAATTAACAGCCCAGATACTGAATTCACAGGAAGAATCCCTTGAAATTCTGGCCACCATTGACAGGATAAGGGGTATTCTGGTTGATATGTATTCCTGAATAATCACAATAAGGGAGCTATAATATGGAAGGTTTTAAGCTGTCAACAGTTGAAGAGGCGTTAAATGATTTAAAAGCGGGAAAGATGATAATTGTTGTTGATGATGAAGACAGGGAAAATGAAGGGGATTTAATATGCCTTGCCGACAGGATAACGCCGGAAATTATTACCTTTATGGCAAAGGAAGGCAGCGGCCTTATATGCCTTTCAATGGAAGAAGAACAGGTTGAAAGGCTTGGCCTTAACCAGATGGTGGAGCAGAACGAAGACAAGCACCGCACTGCGTTCACGGTTTCAATTGACGCAAAGGAAAAAACCACCACAGGCATCTCCGCCCGCGACAGGGCCATAACCATAAAACTTGCGGTTGATAAAAACGCGAAACCTTCGGATTTTCACAAACCCGGACATGTGTTTCCGCTGGCCGCAAAAAAGAAGGGCGTTTTAGAACGCGCCGGCCACACGGAAACCGCGGTTGACCTGGCGCGCCTTGCGGGGTGTGAAGTGTGCGGGGGCGCGATATGCGAAATTATGACAGAGAACGGCGAAATGGCAAGGATGCCGCAGCTTGTGGAATTTGCCAAAAAACACGGTTTAAAAATACTTACTATAGAAGAACTTATTAAATACCGCAGGGAAAAAGAAAAGACCGTAAAAGCTGTTGTGGAAACAGTGCTTCCCACGGAATACGGGACATTCAAACTTTATATATACACGGATAAGGATGAAAAAGACCTTAATCTTGCGCTTGTAATGGGCGACGTGGCGTCAGGCGGCCCTGTGCTTTTAAGGGTGCATTCCGAATGCCTGACAGGCGATGTGTTGGGTTCGCTTAAATGCGACTGCGGGGACCAGCTGCACGCGGCGCTGTCAATGATTGGAAAAGAAAAACGGGGCGCGCTTATTTATATGCGCCAGGAAGGCCGCGGAATAGGCCTTGTGAATAAAATGAAGGCGTACAAGCTTCAGCACGAAAAAGGGCTTGATACGGTGGAAGCAAATGAAGCGCTGGGCTTTAAGGCGGATTTAAGGGATTACGGCACAGGCGCGCAGATTATAGCCGAACTTGGAATTAAAAAAATACGGCTTTTAACCAATAATCCAAAAAAGGTAATAGGGCTAAGCGGATACGGGCTTGAAATTGTGGAAAGGGTGCCGCTGGAAATAGCGCCCAATGACATAAACAGGAAATATTTAAAGACAAAAATGGAGAAACTTGGTCATATTTTGCATCTGTAAAAATTATCCCGTAAACCTGTATCTTATATCCTGCAGAATAACGTCATAGCAGAGGTTTTTATATCTGCGGGGGATGTGCTCCCGCGCGGCACGCACTGAAAAAACACACCCAACCACTGCGGAGAATATGATTTATTATAATTATATTTGTCCCGGCAGGCAAGGGTTTCAACCGGATGTGGCAGAGGAGGCAAGGTGCGGTTGGAGCAAGCCTGCGAAGCGGAAATCCCGGCAATGAGCTTGCCAGCTGAAACAGGCGGGACAGTTGTTTTTCCAGGCGCCCAAAACACCTTCTAAAAATTGTAAGATGAAGTGCAACATTTGAAGTAAAAAAAAGTCCCATTGCTCACTTGTGTTATTATGTTGTTTGAGAGAACGACATAAAAACTACGAGGTGAAACAATGGGACAAGACAAGAGTACCACAAGAAAAAGAAAAAAGCATTTAAAAATCGGAGAAAGGTACAAGATAGAAGCGTTTTTAAGGGTTGGATTAAACTGCCGGGAAATAGCTGAAAAGCTCGGGAAGTCGGCCAGCACAATCAGCAGAGAAATAAAGCGAGGAAGCGTAAATCAATTGAATACGGATTTGTCCGAAAAAGAAGTTTATATGGCTGACCACGCTGAACGTGAATACCAAGAGAAACAGGCAAACAAAGGAAGGCCGTTAGACATAGAATCAGATAGTGATTTAGTAAAACACATAGAGTATAAGATAAAAAAGGATAAATATTCTCCGGCAGCCGTGATGGGAGAGATAATACAAAAAGGGCTTATATTTAAGAAAAAGCCATGCGTAAAGACGTTATATAATTACATACACGCAGGTTTTTTTACGGATATCGGAGAAAAAGATCTTGTATATGTCAAGAACTGCAAAAGAAAGTACAGAAAAGTCGGTAAAACACGCAGAAAAGTGGCATTAAAGAGCATAGAGGACAGGCCTGGTGCCGCAAATGAAAGAGCGGAATATGGGCATTGGGAGATAGATATAGTAAAGAGCATACTTGGAGATAGAATCTGTTTGTTGACGCTGAGCGAAAGGCTGACAAGGCAGGAGATAATAATTCCGCTTGAGGCATGCCGCGTTGAAGAAGTTGATAAAGCGCTGACAAATATAGAAAAGAAGATTGGGAGATATTTTTCCAAGATATTTAAAAGTATAACCGCGGATAATGGCTCGGAGTTTTTAGATTGGGAAACTTTAGAGGCAAGTAAAATAAATCCCGGAAAAAAAAGAACTACGATGTATTACGCTCATCCATATAGTTCTTATGAGAGAGGCACTAACGAGAATAGCAATCGTATAATAAGGCGTTTTATACCCAAAGGCACAAAGATAGCGCAAGTAACGAAGGAAATGATAAAAAAAATTCAAGATTGGATGAATAACTATCCAAGAGGAATATTTAACTACCAAACAGCAAACGACATAATAAGGCAAAAAGTTACAAGAGAAACATGGGAAATTTTGATGGTGTTGCATTAAATGTTGCAAATTGCCCTGCCCTCCAAGCCTCCAAATAAATCTTTACATACCCCTGTAAATATGATATTTTATATCTCGTCTCCGGAATGACCGGGATAAAAAAAGCTGCGGTATGACGTTTTTGCCGACGCGCACTGCGGCTGAAAAACAAAAAAGAAAGGTTAGGTGCACTAAATGGCTATTGTAAAAGAAAGAAAACAGGAATTGATTGGAAATTATAAGGTTCATGACACAGACACAGGCTCTCCGGAAGTTCAGGTCGCAATTCTCACGGAAAAAATCAACTATCTTACCGAACACCTGAAAAAACACTCCAAAGACCTTCATTCAAGGCACGGGCTTCTTAAGATGGTAAACAGAAGAAGAAGGCTTCTTGACTACTTAAAAAGCAAAAGCTATGACAGGTATAAAAACCTTATCAAAAAATTAGACATAAGAAAGTAGGTCGCATATGGCGAATTATATAACAAGGGAAGTTGAAATTGCCGGTAAAAAGATTTCGTTTGAAACCGGAAGAATGGCAAAACAGGCCGGCGGAGCGGTTGTTGTAAGGACAGGCGAAACAATGGTCCTTGTGACGGCTGTCGGCGCGAAAGACCCAAAACCAAACGCGGATTTTTTTCCGTTAACGGTTGAATACAGGGAAAAGTTTTACGCGGCCGGAAAGATACCGGGCGGTTTTTTCAAAAGGGAAGGAAAGCCAAGAGAAAAAGAAATTCTTTCTTCAAGGATAATTGACAGGCCCATAAGGCCGCTTTTTCCCGAAGGTTTCTTTTATGAAGTGCAGATTATTGCAACTGTTATTTCGGCCGACAAACAGAATGATTCCGATATCCTGGCGTTAATCGGGGCATCGGCGGCGCTTGATATTTCCGACATACCTTTTGACGGGCCTGTGGGCGCGGTCAGAGTCGGAAGGATAAACGGGGAGCTTATAGTCAATCCTACCATGGACCAGCAGCTTGACAGCGACCTTAACATCACTGTTGCCGGAACAATAGACGCTATAACAATGGTTGAAGGCGAAACCGATGTGGTAAGCGAAGCGGACCTTATCAAAGCGCTTGGCCTTGCGCACGAAAATATCAAAAAACTCTGCGCGTTTATGCTTGAGTTTAAAAAAGAATGCGGGAAACCCAAAAGGGAAGTTGTGCTTAAGGTTATCCCTTCCGAATTCAGGGCAAAGGTTGAAGGCCTTGCAAAAGCCAAAATGACCGAAGCAATGAAGATTTCCGATAAAATCAAACGCTATGACGCGATTGCGGATGTCAAAAAGGCGGCTCTTGACGCGCTTGCGGCTGAAACGCCGGAAAAAGAACTTGCGGAAAAAACAACCGACGCGAAGATGGTGCTTGAAGAGATTGAAGCGGGCATAATCAGAAACCTTATAGCCCATGAAAGCATCAGGCCGGACGGCAGAAAGTTTGACGAAATCAGGGAAATTACCTGCGAAATAGACGTGCTTCCAAGGACGCACGGTTCCGCGATATTTACAAGGGGCCAGACACAGGCGCTTGTTGTAACAACCCTTGGCGCGGAAGACGATGCTCAGAAACTTGACGAGCTTGAAGGCGATTTTACAAAGTCCTACATGCTTCAGTACAATTTCCCTCCGTTCTCCGTTGGCGAAGCCAGAATGTTAAGGGGAGTAGGCCGCAGGGAAGTAGGGCACGGAAATCTTGCAGAACGCGCGTTAAAGGCCGTTATGCCTTCCAAAGAGGATTTCCCGTACACTGTGCAGGTTGTTTCCGATATTCTTGAATCAAACGGTTCATCCTCCATGGCAACCGTATGCGGAGGCTCGCTTTCGCTTATGGCCGCGGGCGTCCCGATTAAGAAACACGTGGCCGGCATAGCGATGGGGCTTATAAAACAGGATAACAAGTTCATAGTGTTAACCGACATTCAGGGCGCGGAAGACCATTTCGGCGATATGGATTTTAAGGTTGCCGGCACAGAAGACGGAGTCACCGCGATTCAGATGGATATAAAGATAAAGGGCGTAACGCTGGAAATTCTTACGCAGGCGCTTGAACAGGCAAAAAAGGCAAGGCTTTTCCTTATAAAGGAAAGGATGGAAAAGACAATAAACACGCACAAAGCGGAAATGTCGCCGTACGCGCCCAAGGTTGGTTCTATTAACATCAACAAAGAAAGAATCAAGGATTTAATAGGGCCGGGCGGAAAGAACATAAAGAGGATTGTTGAAGAGACAGGCGCGAAAATTGACGTTGAACAGGACGGAAAAGTAAGGATATTCGCGCAGGACGAAGAGATAATGCAGCAGACAATGAGGATGATAAAGGAACTTACGCAGGAAGCTGAAGTGGGCGCAATCTATAACGGCACCGTAATCAAGATAATGAATTTCGGCGCCTTTATTGAAATCCTTCCGGGAGTTGAAGGGCTGTGCCATGTAAGCAATATATCAAAAGAAAGGGTGGCAAACGTCACCGATGTCCTGACCGAAGGGCAGAAAGTTGTTGTGCTTGTAAAAGACGTTGATTCAAAGACCGGAAAGATCGCCCTTAGCATGAAGGACGTTGAGCAGCCGGCAAAATAAATGAAAAAGATCCATAACGACAATATCACGGACTCGTGCGGTTATCTGCACGAGTCCTTTTTATTTCCTTCCGAAATAATAAAAGGCAGGGGCGCTGCCGGAACCGTGATACCCGACAAAGAGGGGTGTGCGGTAATTGGAGACAGTTTTGTATTAAGGCAGTTTGCTGACGCGTTTACCGGGAATGAGAATGTTTTAAAAGTCCTTTTTTCGGGCAGTATCAATCCGGCCGAGTTTTTCAGGGTAAAAACCGTAATTATGGAATCCAAAGTCAGGGAAATAATCGGAATGGGCGGCGGAAAGTGCATGGACCTCTGCAAACTTATAAAAAGGGACCTGCCAGGAATCAGGCTTATCCTGATACCCACATCAGCGGCCACCTGCGCGCCGTGTACTCCCGTATCTGTTATGTATGACAAATACGGCGAATACCAGAACACGATGGATTCGGTGCTGCCGGATAAGCTTATTATTGACTACACATATTTTGACACCCTGCCGATGGGTTTTTTTGCCGCCGGGCTTGCTGATGCCGCCTGCAAATATTTTGAAACAATTCAGGCGTCGGGTAAAACGTATAATATACCCGTTCAGGATGCTGTTGTGTTAAGCATCGGAGCCGCCTCAACCGCGGTTATCTTCAATGAAATTTCGGGTAAATTTCAAAATCCGGAAAGCGGCCTGAAGGAAGAAATGGCCGACCTTAATATAATTCATTCCGGAATGATGTCCTGTATGGGAAGGTATTCAGGGACTTCATACGCGGCTCACGCGTTTGCCCACGCGATGACGGCATCCAAAGGCGCCAGGGAATTCCTGCACGGCGAGCACGCCGCAATGGGCCTTCTGTTTCAGGAAACCGCGGCAGAGACCAAAAGGGACGCGGAAATAAAGGAATTGTTTTCATGTTTTGATCTGCCTTTAAAACTGTCGGCGTTTAATATTAAAGAAAATGAAATTGATGAAATTGTCGCAAAATACAGGAAGATAGAAGCCGCCGAGAAAATTAACCTGCAGATATCATCTGAATTGATGTATAATATTATTAAGCAGCTTTACTGATTTTAAATCAGGGAGAATTCTGATGGGCAAAAAGAAAACTGAAATCAAACCTGAAATTCAGGAAGATGTCAAAAAAATACTGGAAAAAATAACCAAAAGCCCGGAAGCGGCTTTAAATACCCCGAAAACAATGCTTAAAAAAGAAGAGTGGGGGCTGCTTACCATTTTAAACCTGCTGCTGGCATCTGTTTTTCCCGCGTATTTTGTCAACATCCTGTTAATATCATTTTTTACCGAATTGGGCCATCTCTGGACAACCCATTTGAGCGAGGTTGAAAGGGAAAAGCTTGTAAATTTTGAAAAAGAATTCAGGAAAGGCTATGAGCTTGAGGGGAAAAAGAAATACACCGGAGCCGCGGATATTTATGACGCTCTTGCCGTAAAATATTCAAAGGACCCAAAGATAGCGGAGATTGCTTCGCAGCGGGCCCTGTTTCTGCGTGAAAAACTGATAAGAAAAAAAGCCGGCAAGGCGGCAGGTAAAAAAGCCGGAAAGAAAGCCGGAAAGAAAGCCAAATAATCAGTTAATGGAAAAATAAAGGGGGAGGTTTGCTGGGATTTGGAGATTTCAAAAGAAATCTTAAAGGATATAGCCGAATTTAAGTTTGACGCGGCGCTGGAAAAAGCTTCCTTAATAAAAGGCGGGGAAAAGCTTCGCGCGGATATTCTTTTTATGAGCGGAAAATTCTCGGAGGCTGAATATATTTATTCATATATCCGGGAAAAAAGCTGGGATACATCTTTAAACCGCGCGCTTATAGCATTAAGTGAAGGCAGAATAAGCGACGCGCGCACGTTTCTGCTTTCAATAAAAGACAGGGATATTAATCCTGAACATTCTCCCGTATACATACAGAAAAGAGGCGGCAAAGAACGGATTGTCGCGGAAATAAACACATATCTTGGAGTGCTTTATAAAAATTCAGGGGATTATAACAGCGCGCTGAAATGCTTCAGAAAAGCCTCATTAAACGATTCGGAAAATGCGCTTATACCCGCCAATATGGGGGATATCTATTTTAAACAGGGAAATAATGAGCAGGCAGTGGCCGCATATCTTAAAGCCATAAAACTTACTGATGATAATTTTAGAAAAGCGCATCTTTATAACGACGTGGGGCTTGTATATTACCGGCAGGGCCTTTTGGCGAAGGCGGTTGAAAGTTTTAAACAGAGCCTGATTTTTGACCCTGAATACGGCAATGCCTCGCACAATCTTGGGATGATATATATTAAAGGCGGTATGCCTGATAAGATAAAAGACGATTACAAGGAACTGCTTAAGCACGAAGACGGAGTGGACATAGTATTAAATATAACCAGGTCTGTAATAGAAGAAGTCAACAGGCAGAGTAAAACCGGAAGGGCCGAAAAACAGCATGCCGGAGCCGGAAAGGTAATGACGTATGAATGCGTGGTGAAAAAAGGCCATGCGGGAGCGGGCAGTTACAGCGAAAGCAAGATTTATGTGGAAGCAAAAAGCATTCTTGAAGCTATGGAAATAGCCAAGCAGAAAGGCGGCGTTAAAAAAGGCAAGGCTTATAACGCGGGGCAGAGTATTATCGCGATAAGGCAGATAAGCAATTAAACCCCGCTTTCAGTCTGTCACCTTTTCCTTTTAACCTCAATCAAAAAGTCCATTGCGCCTGATTTTGCATCTGTTTTAATTATTATTTTGCCGTCCCTGGCTGTTATATTTTTATATTCCGCCTGTTTGTAACCGTTGGTATCCACCTTAAATATTTTCATTGTCCTGTATTTTCCGGGGTTAAAGGTTATCTCTGTTAAAACCGGCTCTATAATTATGGGGGAAGAACCGCCGTAAACCACCGAGTTGCCGGCAGGGCCGTATTTAACGGAGGAATTTTCAGATATCCCGGAAGCGTGAAGGACTATTTTATCCGCTTCGGAGATATTCTTACCGTCCAGGGAATACAGATAAACCGAAGCGTAATTTGTAAGGCATTTCAAATTAAAATTCTTAAATTTTAATTTTTGACCCTTTAGAAAACCTGTCGCTCCCTGTATTTTTGGCGCGTTTATCCTGAAAACACCGTCGTCAAGGTTCCAGAACAGTTCCTTGGTATCAGACACAGCTTCACTTTCTATTGCAGGCGCGTCAGATGTCTTCTTTGATTCGTCAAGCGTTTTTGCCACCTTCATTGAAAGCGGGGCTTCGTAGCTTCCGCCCGCAAGTTTAAAAGCGGTTGAAGGGTTGTCATAAATGTCATTCTCGGAGAGGTAAGACGCGGATAAAGCGCCGCTTTCGGACAGGTAATTGTTCCTAAAAATAAGCGCTGCCGGTATCCACTGGGAAAGGGTTTCAGGGCTGCGCGAGAAATCGGTGAAATTTTCAAGGATATTCGGCGGTGTGACCGTTCCGAATTCAAACTGCATCATGGCGTTCCATCCCTGCAGTTTCGCGTAGGCGGACATTATGACAGGGCCGCCGCTTCTGTAGCGGTTGGGTAAAAGCCAGTTCCATTCGCTTACGGTAAAGGGTTTGTCAAGTATCCTGCAGTGGGCAAGTTCCGCCACTGTGTTTAAGCGCGATTTTAAAACCGGCGAGTTGGTGAAGTTTATGTTTTCATGCATTGACCAGCCGCCCGAAGGGTGGTCCCAGTAGGAATGGCGGTCAATAAAATCATATTGGGCGTTTAAGGCAAGTTCCGCGTCCCAAAGCTCCCAGTGATTGCTTCCGGTTAAAAGGGCTTTATATCCTTTCTCTTTAAGGCGGTTTATCATTTTATCGTAGAATTTTTTCTCTGTTTCGGCGTAAAATCTTTTTGTGTCGGAAGCCCTTGCGTTGCACGATGCTTCAAACATAGTGTCCCAGGAGCCCCAGTTTACCTTAAACTGCTCGCGCGCCACGCTTTTTTTGTCAAGTGATTCGCCTTCCTGCAGGGAACAGCCGTCTTTTATCCATGCTTCCTTTAACTTTTCTTCAGAACCGTATTTTGCCTTTAAAAATTCATTGAATTTTTCATCAAGTTTTTTTATGGCTGCGGGGGACAGGTCCTTGTTTCTGTCCGCGTAAAAAAGCGAGCTTTCATTGACGATTTCAGAGAAGATTATGGCGGGCTCGTTTAAGTATTTTACTTTTGTATATTTATTTTCATGTTCAAGAAGTTTTTCAATATATTCCGCGGTAAGGTCCTGAAGTTTGTCATCTATGAATATTATTTCCTTAAAGCCGCGCGGGACAGTTTTGTAATTTTCAACCCCGTCGCCCTGCTTTAACTCCCTGTGGACAAGGAAATCAAGAAAAACATATATACCGGCTTCTTTCAGTTTATAGATAAGGTAATCAAGTTTATCAAGGCTGTCTTCGGAAAAATTACGGGTATTGTCAGTGCCGGATTCAAAAATATTCGGAACCGACCACGGGGCATCCATGTGGTGAAACCTGACAAGATTGCACCCTATTTTTGAAAGCCTTTTAACGGTAAGGTCAACATCTTCTTTGGAACGGAAAACTGAAGGGCCCATAAGGTTAGTGCCCCAGAATGCGGTTTTTGTCCCGTCTTCAAATATCAAGCCGCCGTCAGGCTGCGCTTTTATAAAACCGTGTTTTCCTGCAGGCGCGTCCTGAAGGTAAGTAAGGTCAATCACCGCGTCTGATGTGAAAGGGTCCTGCGCGGCGGTAAAAGCGCGCCATGTTGAGCGGTCTTCCTGCTTTATTTCGGCGTTTTCAAACACTTTGCCGTTTCTGTCGCGCGCTTCAAGGCGCAGTCTGTCTATATAAATTGTTCCGGCACAATCAAGCAGCCCTGCTGAAACTTCTATGAAAGCGGTGTTTTCTGGGACAGGATAGTTGTTTTCCCATCTTGTCCATTCATTAATTGTATCTGCGGTTTCGCCTGCAACTGCAGGCCAGCCTCCGACCCTGTTGCCCGCGGAGTCAAGGAAAAGTATGCTTATTCTTGCTTTATCCCAGGGATTGCTTCCCTGAACAATGTTTTCGGTTTTTATCATTCCGGAGAGTATTACCACAAACATTTTTTCAGGAACAACCGGTATTTTCTGGGTTATCATTGAATAGGCCTTTGACTTGTTCGTTATTTTAAAACAGTTGGGGGATTCATATCCTGGAGCTTCAAAAGAACCTTCGCCGTTCACCCAGCCGCCCCAATAGAACGGCATCAATGAACCGAATTCCATGTCCCCGTTCATTAAAAGGTCGTCTTTTGCGCGGGGAATCTTTAAATTGTCGCCGGGTTCAACGCTTATATCATCGGCAAACATTTCGCCAATGCAGTTTGCAAGCTGAACCTGCAGTGTTATTTTTGAAGCGCCTTCCGGCACGTTTATAACGTTTACTTTTTCGGACCATTCAAATGACCCTTTCCAGCGGCCAAGTTCCGGCCATCCGCCCACCTGATTGCCCTTGTCGTCAAAGAATAAAACCATTACGCGGGCCATTTCCCATTCTTCCTTGTATTTAACGACGTTATTGATTTTAATTTTGGCTTTTACCGTGATTTGTTTTGTTGTTTTGGAATCAATGGGAATATTCTGGCTAAGGTCTATGTAATTGTTTACAGTATTGAAAAGGCGGACATAATTTCCGTCAGTCCCCTTAACCAGGGAAATGCCGTTGGGGGTGTTTTTTACCCAATTATCAGGAACGCCGTCGTTGTTTGCGTCTGTTTCAAAGCCGGGATTAACCGCCAGGTTCTGGGTGAAAACAGTTGCAGGGATAAATAAAAGCAGTAATACAGCCAGTATTTTTTTCATAAAAACCTCCGTGTAAATTTTGTTATATTATAGCGGAAGAATAAAAGAAAAAACAGAGCCTTTTCCGGGGCCTTCAGAGTCAGCCCACACAGCGCCGTCGTGCAGTTTTATGATATTTTCAACTATGCTTAAGCCAAGGCCGGTGCCCTGTTCTTTTCGCGTATGAATATCTTCAACCTGATAGAAACGGTCAAAAATACGGCGCGCGTTGTCTTTTGTAAGGCCGGGGCCGTGGTCAATAACGCGCACAAGAAGGTATTTTTCCGGGGATGTATCAGGCAGTACGCAGTATGAAGGCAGGCCTATATCGTTTTTTTTCTCTTCTTTTAAAGAAATTTCTATTTCTGAACCGGAAGGTGAGAATTTTATGGAGTTATTAAGAAGGTTAATGAATACCTGAGAAATTCTGTATTCGTCTATATTGATACTGTAACCTGTATACGGGGATGTAACCTTAAGAGTAATTGATTTTTTTTCCGCGATAGAAGCAATATCCCTTATGCTGGACGCAATTACAGGTATTATATCGGTATTTCTTTTTGAGATGGAGAATGACCCTGCCTCCATTTTTGACAGGTCAAGCAGGTCATTTATCAGCGAAAGCAGCCGCTCGGAATTATTTTTAATGATTAAAACGAATTCTTTCTGCTCCGGCGATAATCTGCCGCCTACACCGCCCAGCAGGAAAGATATGAATCCTTTGATGGAAGTGAGCGGCGTCCTTAATTCATGCGAAACCATTGAGGTGAAGTTGGTCTTTAATTTATCCACTTCTTTTAACCTTTCGTAGCTCTGCGCAAGCATTTCTTCCTGTTTTCTTTTTTCCGTTATATCCTCTTTTACGGCAATGTATGCGAAAATTCTATTTTTATAGTCCATGATAGGGGAGATGGAGGCGGATTCCCAGTAAACGGAGCCGTCTTTTTTTTTGTTTTTAAATTCGCCGCGCCATTGTTTCCCGGAAGATATTGTTTCCCAGAGGTTTTTGTATATATTCTTATCTGCATCGCCGGCCTGAAGAAATCTTGGATTTTTACCGGATGCTTCGTCCCGGCTGTAACCGGTTACTTCCGTGAATTTTGGGTTTACATAGGTGATATTGCCCCATAAATCGGAAATTATAATTACGGACGGGCTTTGTTCCACAGCTGTAACAAGTTTTGCCATTTCTTCTTCTTTTTCCCTTGCTTCGGTAATATCTTCGCCTGATGACAGCGTTCCGGCAAATTCCCCTTTTTCGTCAGATAGTACGACATTAGACCATTTCATAAGCCTCTGCGTGCCGTTTTTTTGCAGGATATAGTTTTCAACAGGGCCGTCTATTAATGCGTGTTCAGACATTTTTGTAAAGACAAGCCTGGTGGCGGATGCGGTTTTTTTAGGGATAAAATCGTTAAACCAGTTTTTTCCAAGCAGTTCTTCTTTGGACGAATACCCGAGTATTTCACACCCTTTTTTGTTTATAAGCGTTATTAATCCGTCTTTGTCAAGCGCCAGCAGAAATACTCCCGCTGTGTTTATGTATTTTTCGGCAAGTTCTTTTTCTTTTTTCAGGGTAGTCTCAAAATATGTTTTTTCTTCTGTGTTTTCCAGAAGGCAGACAGCGCCCCTGATTTCCTTTTTTTCCCTGATTAAGGTAATTGAAATTGACGCGGGTATCTTTTTATCCGCCACCCCTTTAATCGCGGTATTTGTTTTAATCCATAAATTTGCTGAAGGGAGTTCCTTTAAAATACGGCAGCCGTCTTCCCTGGTAACGAAAATTGAGCAGAAATCCAGATTTTCCTTGCTGCCTTCCGGAATTCCAAGGAGATTGGAAGCCGAAGTGTTAAGGTATGTTATGGAAAAAGTTTCGTCAAGAATAAGAAGGCTCTCGTTCATCTGTGAAACTATCTGGACGGACATGTTTTCCGGATTTGGTTTAAAAACTGAAAGGCGGATGAGCGCGTAAGCCACAGAAGCCGCCCATACTACAATGTAGATATCGGACATTTCCGATAGCACGCCATAAGAGCCTAAAATTGCAGGCAATATAACCTCTGACAGTGAGCCGATAATTATTGAAAAAAGCGTGCCGATAGCGATTATTATGCCCTGCTTTTTTTTAACCGGATTTTTGTTTTTAAGGCTGTAGGAAAGAAGGAAGAAAAGGGCGGTAATAATATAAAGCACATAGTAAAACTGAAACATGGCGGGAAATATTGAATCCGTCCACGGCGAATACCAGCCTGCCGGGGAATATACAGGGGAGGACTGAAGCAGGTTTGTTAATACCAGTATCCAGAAAAATACCCCCGGAACAAATAAAAGGACTGACGGGAAAAATCTCCGCGGCTGTTTTTCCTGCGAAGATATTTCAAGGAAAAACCACAGGGTAAAAGATGGAAAATTGGTCCAGCCAAACGCGCCCAGATGTTCCGCGAAAACAGCTGCGGACTGGGGCGTAAGCGGATTGTGTTTTATTGCAAGGCCAAGCGACCACAGGGCAAAAGCTGAAACCATGCATGCAGCCGATATATTTATCCTTGAAGCGGTATCTTTACGGAGAATAAAAACAGCCATAAGCGAATACAGTATAAAGGTTATAAAGTGGATGTAACCAAGGGGAAAATATGCCTGCATTATATCTCCTTTTCAGTAAAACGCGAATAGTTTATAACTGCGGATTAATGGCGGTTACTATTTTTTCGCGCAGATATTCAAGTTCTATGTTTTTTGAAAAATAAGCGTCAGCGCCGGAAGTTTCGGCTTTTCCTTTCATTTCATTCTCTGAAAGCGCCGAAAACAGCAGCACTTTTATTTGCTTTAACGCGGGGTCGTTCTTTATAAAACGGCAGATGTCATATCCATTCATTCCGGGCAGCATAATGTCAAGCAGCACAAGTTCCGGAAGCGCGCTGTGCAAAAGTTCTTCCATCAATTCGGCGCCGTTATGAAATTCTTTTATGTCGTATCCCGTGTCTTCCAGAAGGATACGCATAAGCCTGCATATTGCCGGTTCGTCATCCACAATAAATATCAGTTTATTATTCATTTTTTAGGCAGTAAAACACAAAATTTTGAACCCATATTTTTTCCCTCTGATACAACCCATATAAAGCCGCCCTGTGCTTCGGCAAGGCCTTTGGCGATGCTTAAACCTATTCCTGCTCCCTGGTGGCTGCGGGTAAGTATGTCTTCTATCTGGAAAAATTTATCAAATATTTTGTCCTTGAATGTATCGGTTATGCCCGGGCCTCTGTCTGTTATTGATATTTTAAGGTATTCGTCGTTTATAAAAATTATGCTTTCAAGATATTCGGGGCAGCCGGCTTTGCCGCCGGCAAGCACGCCTATTTCAACCGTGATTCCGGAATTTTCCGGCGAGAATTTCACCGCGTTGTTAAGAAGGTTGGATATTATCCTGTCAGTCATGTACGGGTCAGCCTGCCACATTATATTATCGGCGTATTTTCTTTCAATAGTTATGTTTTTTCCCGCGGCCGGCCCGGACGCGTTCCGGACACAGGCGTCAGCGGCTGCTGAAATATCGCAGAAAACCTTGTTAACTTTAAAAATTCCGGACTCTATTTTGGATATGTCAAGCAGGTCATCAATAATAGCCTGGAATTTGTTGGCGCTGCTTTGAATCATATCCAGCAGTTCCTTCTGCCTTTCATCGGAGCCTGCCGGGGATTTTAAAAGCAGTGATGATGAATTTTTTATTATCGCCAAAGGGGTCTTAAGCTCGTGCGACACCATTGACACAAAGGAGGATTTAAGCCTGTCAAGTTCTGTTATACGCTTTAAGTTATTGTCAAGTTCCAGATAAGCGTCGGAAAGGCTGCGCCCCATTTCGTTAAAAGCGTCGGCAAGCCTTTGCAGTTCTTCGTCGTCCGGCGCGTTTATTCTTTCAATATAAACGCGTTTTTTAATTTTTTCGGAAAGGCCCTGCATGTCGTTTATAAGCCGGTTAAAAGGGTTTGTAAGTTTATCGGCAAGATAGAATGAAACAGCAGCGCATAAAACAGCTAAAAGGATAATTGCCGCCAGCATAACAAGAAGTATCTGAATGCCCTGGCCCTGCGCTGTTTTTACAGGCACAACAGCGCATATTTTCCATCCCAGTTCCGGGGAGGTGAAATAAAAAATATAAGAATCAGTATTATTAAGGGGGATTCTTAAAAAACCGTCCTGTTTTGACATCATCTCCATAATAACGCCGCCGTTTAAAACCGAGATGTGTTTGAATAACCTGCTCTTATCCGGATTTGTAAGAATCATACCGTCCGCGTCCACAAGCATTATGTAAGAGCCTTTAAGCAGCCTGATATTATGGACAAAATTGCTCATCCTGTCCAGGGTAAGGTCAATACCCATTACTCCGCGCAGCCTGCCGTTTTCATAAATTGATTTGGCAACAGCTATGTTAACGTCGTCATACGTAAGCGAAAGGTAAGGCGGTGTCCGGACTATCTTGCCGGGTTCAGCCGCGGCAAGCGTATACCAGATGCGCTCGCGCGGGTCGTATTTTGTGGGCCTTGGCCGCGGCTCTGACCTTACAAAAGAACCGTTTACAAAACCCATATATACAGAGTTAACATAGGGATGAGCCTCTCTGTAAGCGTGAAACTTGTCAATTATTGCACGCTCCCGTGAGGAAATATTATATTTAAAGGTTTTTTCATCAGCTTTAAGGAAATTGGTAAAATTTTCAAAAGGCCCAAAATTAAGCGGCGCGTCAGATGACAGGTTTTCAACATCCTGGCTGACGCTTGAAAGAAGGGTGTTAATATTGTTGTTAACCTGATAAAGCTGGGCTTTATAAAAGTCCGACATATTATTAAGGTTAATGCGGTTTAAACTTAAGATTGACCATATCCCAAGTACAAGCAAAGGGAAAAAGCCGGCAATGAAATAACTTAGTATCAGCCTGGTTTTCAGTTTCAAGCGCCCTCCACGGGGATTGAACGTTTTTTCAGTATGACATACGGCCGGTAACAGATATATTATAATGCCTAACGGCATAATTAGTCAATACAGGTATTAATAAGCGGCGTGAAATCCGCCTTTACAAAAGCAATCTTTCTGATATTATTGGATGTATAAAATAAGGAGGAATAATGGGACTAAATACAAGGCTTAACGCTGTTGCGTTTGAGGCAATATACATACCGGTTAAACTGGATGAAAAAAAGATAAGGGCGCTTTTTGACCGTATTTCGGATTCACACGGGATAAAGTCTTTTGGAAAAATGCCCGATGGCGCGATTGTGATGCAGGGAGGCGAGGAGTCCAACCAGTCCAAGTATATAATAATGAAAGACAGGGCTGTGGTTTCCTTTGAACAATGCGCCAACAGCCTGAATTACTACATAAGTTTAATTGACGATTTTTTTGACCAGTTTATAAAAGAGACGGGAATAAGCCTTTGTGTGGCATCCACGGCCACAATAAGAAGGACCGGCACAATACCCGGGGAAGCTGATTCGCGGGAATATATTTTAAGAAAGGCTTTTGGAATGAGCGATAAAAGGCTTGGGCCTTTTAAAAGGCCGCTTCACATTTTTGGGACAAGGATATTTTTTCCGCCGCTTCCGGATGACCCGTCTTCCTATGACATAAAAATAGAAAACGCTTTTGAGGATGTCAGAATGCTTTTTATTGAAAACAAAGGTGTGTTTGCGGCGCCGTTTGACATAAAAGCCGACAGGGCGCGCCTTACAAAGACAGTTGAACTTACGGATAAATTCATTGAAGAAAAAATAGCCGATTTTATTCTTCAGTTTAAAGCGGAGGGCATGCAATGAAATTTGAGGTATTGGTAAATAAACAGGAAGAGGCAAAAGCCGAACTTACCGCAAGGTTTGTAACTGCGGAGATGGAATATAAAAAAAAGAGGGTGGATTTTGAAAACGGCGCGCGTATTTTAAAGCTTGGCGCCGGAGAGGCCGCTAAGTTCACGCCTGAAATGGCGCGCGAACTGGGAGCCATGGCCGCGGCAGAGGCGAAAGCGCAGGGGCTTGAAAGCCTGGCGCTGCAGCTTTCCGGAATAGGCCCGGTTTTTGCGGGCGCGGCGTGCGAAGGCGCGCTTCTTGCGGCATACGCGTTTGACGGTTTTAAATCAAAAAAAGAAAAAAATAATCCCGTGAAAATAATTGCCTGCTGCGGCACGGCAGAGGAAAAAGCCGCGAAAAAAGCCGGTATTGTGGCGCAAAACGTAATGCTTGCGCGTGACCTGGCAAATTCGCCGCCCAATACCGCGACGCCTTCATTTATAGCCGCCGCGGCAAAAAAAGCGGCCGGCAAAAAAATTACAGTGACAGTTTTGGAAAAAGCTGACCTGAAGAAAAACAAGATGGGCGCTTTTTACGCGGTGGCGCAGGGAACTGAAGAACCGGCAAAACTTGTGATAATGGAATACAAAGGTAATAATAAAAGCATTAAGCCGGTTGTATTTATTGGCAAAGGCATAACATTTGACTCCGGCGGCATATCATTAAAACCTTCGGCAGGCATTGAAGACATGAAGTTTGACATGAGCGGGGCGGCGGCGGTGATAATGGCGGTAAAAACGGCCGCGGATCTGGGGCTGAAAATAAACATCACTGCGCTTATGCCTTTGACGGAAAACCTGCCTGACGGTAAAGCGTATAAGCCAAGCGACGTGCTTACGACAATGTCCGGAAAAACCGTGGAGGTTATATCCACTGACGCTGAAGGAAGGCTTATTCTGTGCGACACAATGACGTACGCCTTAAAGAAATTCTCGCCTGAAATTATGATAGATATAGCAACCTTAACCGGCGCGTGTTCCGCGGCTTTTGGAAGCGCGGCTGCGGGTGTTATGGGAAATGATGAAAATACTGTAGCGCTTTTGAAGGAGTGCGGTGAAATCACGGGTGAAAGGCTGTGGGAACTTCCGCTTTGGGATGAATACAGGGATATGATAAAAAGCAAGACTGCGGATATCAAGAACACCGGGGGCAAAAGGGCCGGCGCGATAACCGCGGGGATGTTTTTAAAGGAGTTCGCGCAGGGCGTAAAGTGGGCGCATCTGGATATAGCGGGAACGGCTTATAATATGGAAGGAAAAGCGTACGCGGCTGAAGGGGCTTCAGGTTTTGGGGTAAGGCTTCTTCTGGAGTTCGCGGAAAAAAAAGCGGAGGGGAAATAGGATGAAAAAAACTGCAGTTGTTCTTATGATTATTGCTTTGTTTTCGCTGCCGGCATTTGCGGAGGAGAAAGCGCCTTATACCGATAAAATCGCGGTTGGAGTTGACGTGCTGAAAGGAAAGGCGTCAATGCGTTTCTGGCAGGGAAGCGGTTTTGCGGTTGAAGGTTACGCGGGGATTTCATATTTCAATGAAACCAGGCTGTCGCTTGGCGGCGGAGTCGCAATACCGCTGTTTAATGTATCTGACGTTTACGGAAATTTTATCTGCGGCGCCGGGTTTGGGTTAAGGACAGACAGTGAAACCAATTATTCGCTTACGGAAATAAGCGCGGGAGTCAACGTTGGCGTGGAGTTTGAGGTTTTTCTTACTCCGCTTTCAAGGAATTTAAGCATTGCAAGCGCTGTGGGGATGACCGCGGGAATGATAAAATCCGACGAGAAAATATTTGATGAATCCCGGTCAACAACAGACTTTTATTTTGGCCTTGCGGACAGTACGTCAGTAAGTTCCCTTATAATAAGGTATTATTTTTAAAAATAGCAATGGTGTTAAAAGCCATAAGTTATAAGGTAAAGAAATTCAGACTTATAATTTATGGCTTTTTATAGGAGGTTAGACGCTTATTATTAAGGTGAAAAAAGAAATGGTTAAATCGTTTATTTAAAAGAACCTTAATGATATTGACAATAAAAAAGAATATGATAATATATGTAATAAGAACGCATTTTCTGGTTTAGGAGGATACCTTGCAAAATACCTCGAAAAGGTTATTTTTTTCAGTATCTTTATTTCTTGTCTTATTTTTTATCCCTTTCAATATTAAAGCCGCATATGTCATCTCTTCCCTTGATTTTACTGTTTCTCCAACCGCGGGCAATTACGGCAGGATAGGCAGTGAAGTCAAATTTCAGATGATGGTTCTGGACACAACGCAGACCTACGCGTCTTTAACAGCGGTTTCTGTTACGGCAGCTGATGTTTATGTATATTCGGCTTCATTGCCGGTATCCGGCCCCACTGTGGCAAACCCTTTTTACGTTTATGACGGTTCGCGTACGTGGAGGGTGACAGGGTATTCGCCAAACCCAAATAACGCGTCGCAGAATACTTTAAGGCTTAATGCGGGCAACCTTCAGGCGGGTATTTTATCTTCGGATTATATGTCGCTTGAACATGCGTTTTTTACTGCGGCATCCGGATCGCCGGTGACCGGAGGAAATGCTTCGGTTGACATCGCGCAGTCTGCGATAGGAATTCCTTTGTTTGATGACGGAAACATGGCGCTTCATAATGACGCCGTACTGAACAACGGCATTTATAACTGCATCTTTACAGTGACAGAAGCTTATAAGTTTGATTTGTCAGGAGCTGCAGTCAAAGGGCATTTTACAAAGAGTTTTTTTAAAGCGGGCAATGACCCTTTTCCCGCGCCAAAAGCCATCTGGCTTGATTCAATAAGGCCTTCAATACAGATACCTGACGCGCATCCGAATCCGTATAACCCAAATACAGGTTTGTTTCAATTGTTTTATTCTCTGAGTGAAAAAAGTACCGTTGATTTCAATATTTACTATAACAACGTTACTATTAAGACGCAGACAGTTTCCGGGAATTCCGGTCCTAATTATCCCATTTTCTGGGATGGGAAAAGTAATACCGGCGCCATGCAGGCGGATGGAGATTTTGTATATACTTTTTCTCTTGTTGATACGGCAGGGAATACCGAAGTTACAAATGCCGCAGTATTAAAGCTTACAACAGTGGAGGTAGAGACAAGAATTTATACTATTGATTCTGAATACTCCAATACTCCGGAAGAACAGGTGGCGGGAATAGTTGTTATTGATACGGAATTAAGAAATGCAACGCCTGAGAAACTTGCGAATCTTGGTTTTGATTACCCTGAAACTGCGGGTGTTAACCATGATTATAGAAATTATCCGTATGTATATCTTGATACGCGTATGTATGACAGTGCGGGAACGCCTATTACTAAGTATGAAAAGGATAAATATTTAATGAGCGATTCTGATGAATTATTTATTGATATATCCGCGCCGAATTTTGGCGACGGACTGCCGATGACAGGTTTTAATTATCAGTATCTTCCTGCATATCCGTGTGCCCTTACAAATACCGTCGTCTACACCAAAGGCGATGAAATAAATGACAACGACTGGGATGCCGCGTTTTTAACTACTCTTACAAATTATGGAGGCGGAGTATTCAGAAGCACAACTAATTTTTATATTCATTCCAGAGATGTGACGCCAGGTTTTTATACGTTCAGTGTAAAAGGTATTTTGGTTGGTAAGGCCATAGAAATTCTTCCTGATTCAGAGCTTTCTGATTACAGTGTTGAATGTATGTCCGGAGGAACTCCTGAAACTGTTAATTACCCTTATTTAGCTTATCATGCTTATCCAAGCTATTTTTTTGATGAAACAATGGGGCATGTTTATGATTACAGGGGATTCGGGCTTGTTTCTGAACAAAATACGGCAAGCATAATAATAGAAAAAGATGACACCGTTCCTTCGGCTGATAATACCCCGCCGGTTATTGTGGCTTTGTCCGAGTATCCTTCCCAGAATGAGGTTATTCAGCCAAATACAATCACATCAATGAATCCTGTCCGCATAATGCTTACGGACGCGGGTGTGGGCGCGGGGCCGGAAAACCTTTCCACGCTTTCTTTATATAATCCTTACGGGACGCTTGTAAGCGGAAAAGTCACGTGGAGCGGCGTAAATGATGACGGTACCTGGACCATAAAATATGAACCTGACAGCCCCCTTACTATGGGCGGCGCTTACACATTTACCGTGATACCTGTGGATGCCGCGAATAATGTCGGCGCGGCAAAGACGTTCACGTTTACAATAGCGGACACTTCAATACCTGTTGTAAACAACGTGGAAGTACAGTCTTCGTCCGGTTCCGTGACTTCGCTTTCAGCTTCATCTCCCACGCAGATAAACTACGTGGTATCAAAGGTCAATGCAATTCTGCTTCCGGGCGGAACGGCTTTGGTTGACTGGAATTCTTCGACCGTGGTGGTTAAGGACAATAACGGAAACGCCCTGCAGGGTTCTGTTTCCCACGCGGCAGGAACCAACATAATATCCTTTACGCCGGGCACAAGCCTTGCGGACGGGAACTATACCGTTTATATTACGGCGGTTTCGGAAAACGGATACCAGGGCGCGTATTCGTATAATTTTTACGTTACCACCGCAGGCGTCACTTATATTAATTTAAGCGGCACCGGCGAAACAGCCGCAACCTGCATGAGAATTTCGGTGTTCACGCAGACAAATTCAGGTATATCGGACCAGGGCGGAAATTCCGTAACGCCTTCGGCTGTTACTGTCGCGAATTTGACGGCGCCGGCAGCGCCTGCTTCCTATTCGGTGCTGGGAAATCCCATAAGGTTCGGGCTTGGCGCGGGATACCAGTTCCCGCTTACAATTAATCCGCTTATGGCCACTGTTGTGGTAAGGCTGCATTTTACGGCAGGGGAATTAAACACGCTTACGTCCATCGGCTTGGATGAAACAAATATAACGGTCTGGCAATGGGACGGCGCCACATGGACGCAGGTTTCAAAACCGGGTAACGCTATTACAAACGGAGCGGACCATTATTTTGAATTCGCCATAACAAGCCTTGCGGCAAATAACGTATACGCTTTGATGTATGTGACCCCGTCAGTGCCTCTTGCGCAGTATAAATTTTCCAGCACCAAGGGTTTTAATCCCGCAAAAGGGGTGTCAAAAATTTACTACACGGATTCGCTTGCGGGCGTTGAAAATATTAAAGTTGTAATTTATTCAATGAACGGCATTGCGGTAAGAAAAAGCGAATACAAAAATTCCGCTGACACCGCGCTGTTTACGGGAAATGACCTTAATCCCTATGGCGCGGAAGTGAAGTATTATTATTCATGGGACGGAAAAAATGACGCCGGCGCGTACGTCAAAAACGGCGTATATATAATCAAAATGCAGATTGAAAAAACTTCGGGAAAAGAGAACATTTCAAGGGTTATAGCCGTTATAAAATAACCCGGGAAGAGGCTGAAATAGATGAAAAAGAAAATATTATTCTTTGCCTTTGCCATATCTGTTTTTGCGGCAGCAGTGCCTGTTTTTGCGTATCAGTCTGATTTTCAGGGCGGCGCTTTTCTTGATTCGCAGGCGGGCACAAGGCCTACCGGGCTGGCAGGCGCTTAT
>Ga0209717_1001145_pt1 | contig 29754 bp, 24 predicted proteins | sample AD_UKC048_MetaG_FD_184418 | JGI IMG/M metagenome (GOLD analysis project Ga0209717, IMG submission 184418) | Active sludge microbial communities of municipal wastewater-treating anaerobic digesters from USA - AD_UKC048_MetaG (SPAdes) (version 2) | ecosystem: Engineered > Bioreactor > Anaerobic >...
GGTCTGCGGGCTTCGCTTCGGCCTGAAGCGTCAGGTTTTCGTGTAGTCGCGATACCATTTCACGAAGCGCGGAATGCCTTCCTCCAGGCTTGTCGTAGGCGCATAGCCGTGATCGCGGGCTAGCGCATCGATGTTGGCGTAGGTTGCGCGAACGTCCCCCGGTTGCATCGGCTCCATGATCTTCTCGGCGCGCTTGCCGACGGCGTCCTCGACAATCTCGATGAAGCGGCCGAGCTCGACCGGGCGGTTGTTGCCGATGTTGTAGATGCGATGCAGCGCAGGGTTAGAGGTTCTAGGCTGGTCCAGCGCAGTGGAGACGACGCCGGAGACGATGTCGTCGATCCATGTGAAGTCGCGGTTCAGCTGGCCGTTGTTGAAGACGCGGATTGGGCGACCTTCGACGATGTCGCGCGTGAATGTCCAATAGGCCATGTCCGGCCTGCCCCATGGGCCATAAACGGTGAAGAAGCGCAGGCCGACCTGTTCCATCGCATAGAGCTTGGCGTAGCTCTCGCTCATCAATTCGTTTGCGCGTTTGGTTGCAGCGTACAGCGAAACCGGATTATCGACCCGATCTTCCTCGGAGAAAGGTGCCTTCGCGTTCGCGCCATAAACCGACGAGGACGACGCATAGACAAGCCGGGGCTTGTTAGGATGATGGCGGACAAACTCCAGGACGGAGAGATGGCCGATCAGGTTTGACTGGCCATAAGCGAACGGATTGTCGATCGAATAGCGAACGCCTGCCTGCGCCGCGAGATGGATCACCGCGTCCACCGTGCCGAGGCCGGGAACGGCATTGAGGGCATCGTGATCTGCGATATCGACGGCATGAAAGGCAAAGCTTTCGCGCTTTGACAACAGCGCAAGACGGTCCTTCTTCAGCTGGACGGGATAGTAGCTGTTGAGATTATCGACGCCTGAAACGCGAATGCCCTTGTCCAGCAGGTTGCTGGCGACGTGAAAGCCCACGAAGCCCGCGGCGCCTGTCAGCAGGACATGTTGCGGTCGGTTGGTCGTCATCAGGTCAAACTCATAACTGTTTTTGCAGACTAGCGTGTTTGAGCGTAGGTTTCACGCGGCAAGTCTGGGCGTGTTTACCCCGGGTCCTCAGGAGAAAACGGCCGCACATCGATCTGGCGGCCAAGATAGGCGAAGGGGTTCCAGGTGAATGCTGCGGCGATGGCGGAGGCTTTCGAGCGTCGCCGGGCGCGCAGTTCGCCGCGTGTTTTCAGCATGGGACCAAGCCCTCCAAAGGCAGCGACAAAACCATCCCATGTCGCCCGGAAGACGCCACGAAACATACCACGGATCAGAAGCAGGATCGCGCCCATAAGCCAGACAGGCAGGGTGAGCACGAGCCAGCCGCCGGGCATGTTCTTGAAATAGGTCCAAACGCCGTTTCGCACACCGTGGAAGACAGAAAAGCGGCTGGTGCGCCCAGTGACGGCGGAGCCGGCGTGGCTGATGCGGGCATCGGGCGCAAACTGGCATTTCTCGCCAAGCATGCGGAGGCGGAATGCGATATCGACATCCTCGTGATAGCAGAAATAGCGCTCGTCGAAGCCGCCGGCTTCGAGAAAGACCGTACGAGGATAGAGAGCTGCCGCGCCGCAGGGGCCAAAGCATTCACCGGCTTGCGGGGCGCTTGAAGCAGGATGTCCGAAGCCGCCGCGCCACGCGTAACCGTAGGCGAGATAGTTATCGCCGGCGCCATCGAGCCGCGAGGGATCATGCAGGTTGAACTGGAGTGATGCGACCATGCGGTGGTCCGGGCGTTCGACTATGGCGCGCATCATCGCATCGAGCCAGCCGGGTTCGGCTTCGGCATCAGGATTGAGAAGCGCGAGCCACGCGCCCTTCCCCGCCGCAGCGCCGATGTTGTTGGCGCCGGCAAAGCCGAGATTGTCAGCCTGCTTCAGGATGGTGAGGCGCGAAGGCTTCTCGGTAAGGCGATCAAGCGAGCCATCCGTCGAGTTGTTGTCGATGATGATCGTCTCGAAGTTCCGATGCGTCTGTCGTGCGAGTGAAGCGATGCATCCCTTCAGGTAGTCGCCGCTGTTATAGTTGACGACGACGACCGTGATCTCTGGCGCTGACTCTGGCGGGGCGTCGTTCATGCCCTACAGGATCGACTGGCCGGTCGATTTCCAATCCTTGAGGAAGGCCTCGACGCCAGCGTCGGTGAGATCATGCTTGTACATGGCAGCGAAGATTTTCGACGGCAGCGTGGCGCAATCGGAACCGGCAAGCGCGGCTTGATGCACGTGCTCCACCGATCGGATCGAGGCGGAGAGGATGTTCGTCGCGAAGCCGTAATTATCGTAGATGCGGCGGATGTCGCGGATCAGCTGCATGCCATCGAGGCCCTTGTCGTCGAGTCGGCCGATGAAGGGCGAAATGAAATAGGCGCCGGCCTTGGCGGCGAGGAGAGCCTGCGAGGTGGAGAAGCACAGCGTTACGTTCACGCGGATGCCCTCGTCAGCAAGCGTCTGACAGGCCTTGAGGCCGTTCTCGGTGAGCGGCAGCTTGACCACGACGTTGGATGCGATGCGCGCGAGATAGCGGCCTTCTGCCAGCATGCCTTCGACATCTGTGGCGACAGCTTCAGCGCTGACGGGGCCTGGGATAATCGAGCAGATCTCGGCGATCGCTTCTTTCATCTTGCGGCCGGACTTGGCGATCAGGGAGGGATTGGTCGTGACGCCGTCTATCAGGCCGCTGGCGGCGGCAGCGCGCAGTTCGCCCACGTCGGCGGAATCGATGAACAGCTGCATTCACGGTCTCCCAGAGGCTCTATCAGCCAACTCATAGCGGGAGGAACGCGCCGCGTCAGCCCTGTTCGGGAATGACTTTCTTGACGTCCTGCGCCCGGCTGCGCGGCAGGATCAGCACGGAATTTCCGCTGGCGACGACAATCAGATCGGAGACGCCGATGGCCGAAACGTGGATGCCCTCGCCCCGGATCAGGTTGTTATCGGCATCCAGCAGCGTGGCGGAGCCGGAGACGGCATTGCCGCGGGTATCCTTGTCCGACAGGCGCCAGAGCTCCGCCCATGAACCGACGTCGGCCCAGCCTATGTCGCAGGGCGCCACGGCGGCGCGGCTGGTCCTTTCCATGACCGCGCGGTCAACCGCCTCGTTGCGGACCTTGGCGAAAATTTCTGGATCGAGGTGGATTTCGATGTTGTTCTCGCGACGCGCCCGCCGGAACGCTTCGTGGGCGCCATCCCGAATGTCGGACCCGGCGATCGAGAACTCTTCGAGAAGTATCGAGGGCGCGAAGAAGAACATGCCGGAGTTCCAGCTGTAGCCGCCATCGCGGAGATACTGGTTGGCAACTTCCAAAGCCGGCTTTTCCTTGAAAGCCGCCACGCGGTGGACGCCATTGGAGAGAAGATCACCCTGAAGAATGTATCCATAGCCGGTCTCGGGGCCGGTGGGCCGGATGCCGAATGTGACGATGTGATCGGCCACCACCGCCGATGCGGCGCGGATGGCTTCGACGAGCGCGGCAGGGTTGGCGACAAGGTGATCGGCCGGCGCCAGCAAAACGTAGGCTTCCGGGTCGATTTCCTGCGCGACGATGGCGGCGAGCGCGGCAGTGGCGGCGGTGTTGCGTCCCTCAGGCTCAAGAACGAGAGCCGATACGCCAACTGCTGAGCGGCCGAGCAGATCCAACACCAGATCCCGATGCGAAGCGCCAGCAATGATGACCGGATCAAGGAACGTGATGTCGCCGTGGCTGCCCCTGAGCCGCAGGGCCGTTTCCTCGATCATGGTCCGCTGTGCGCCGAGATTGTGGAACTGCTTGGGCTGCAGCGTCGTGGACACCGGCCAAAGACGCGTCCCCGAACCGCCGGACATCACCACGGGGATGATCTTCGTTACTGGCAACTCGCTCTCCCACCCCGTTGCCGCCGTCGGCAACGAATCCTTATAGGCGCGTCGCGCCCGTCGCTGGAACCTTTTTCAGGCCTTTGCTCTGCGATAGGCGCTGTCGGCCCGCAGGGCGGGTTTCTCGATCAGATGCCACAACAGGAGGGCCGCAATGACTGATGTAGTCAGTGCAGCGGCGACGCCCAGCCCGCGATCTATCTGAAATACGCCCAGAACAGCGACCGTCTGGATAATCGGGAAGTGGACGATGTAGATTCCATAGGAAAGATCGCCGAAACGTGCGGGATCGGGCAATCGGACCCATTCTGTTGCGATCCAGACGACAAGCGCGCCAAGGCCGAGCGCGCGCACGGGCTCGGCAAGTTCCGACACAATGGACGCCGCAAGGAGGCAAGCACCCAACAGGCCGGCTGCGTGAATCCGCCAACCGGTGAGCTGTTGGCGGTAAAGCACCATGCCCGTGATGAAAAAGCTCATCTGCCCAGGAAGCTGGTGAGCCAGATCATACTGCTCAATACGATTCAGGCCGAAGCGCCAGGCTTCCGAAGCGACATAGATTAGCAGGAAGACCAGCCAGACATGCTTGCCCGCCGCCCTCAGCAGCCAGACAAGCAATGGAAGGACGAGGTAGAACATGACCTCGATCTTCAACGTCCAGAGCGCACCATTGACCTGCGTGCCGCCATTCTGGACGAAGATACCCGGCAGGTGTGGCTCCATGAAATTTGCGAAGACGAGGTTCCAGCCCGTGTAGCGGGCGACACCCATCAAATCCGCACGTGCGGCAGGACTGACGATCAGCGCCGCTGCGGCACAGGCGAGAATGACAACTGCATAGGCCGGGTACAGACGGCGAATGCGCTTTTCCGCATAGACCCCAAGCGAGGACGAGTTCTCGAAGCTGGCATATACGAGATAGCCAGACACGACGAAAAAGCCCTGCACGCCGATCTCGGCCAGAACGCCTGTCTCGATGCGAAGGGTCCACCACCATTGTGGCACCGCAATCACGGTGTGATAGGCGACGACCATAAGCGCGAATACGAGGCGCAACAGGTTGAAGTTGTTTCCCGTGTGCGGCATCGGCATGCGCTATCCTGCACCGCCGATGGGGTCGCGCGAGCGGTGTTGCACGACGGTTAGCGTCGACAGCAGGCAGAAGACTGCCCACCACCATTCGTTCCAGATGTCGAAGGACACCCATGAGGCCGTCAGCCCGCCGATGATGGCCGATATGCGCAGGGCGGAAAGGCCGAGCGTTTCTGGCCGAGGCAGCCGGAAGGCGGCCAGCAAGACGACGACGGACAGCAACGCGGCGCCAACGCCGCCGGTTTCCGCCCACACCTGCAGAAGCATGTTGTGGGGATGGTTTGGCACTAACAACTGGCCGGCGAAAACGCCATCTGGAATCTGCTCGCGATAGGCGCGCAGCGCGCCAACGCCGGATCCGAAGACCGGCTTGTCCCAGATAAATTCGAGAACGCGCTTCCAGATGACCTGCCGGTACTGCATCGAATTGACGGCGGTTGCCGCATTCGCGCTGCTGGAGATGAACTGGAAAACCAGTGGCGAGATCATGATGGCCAGCGCGATCAGGCCACCGATGATGCGGAATCCGATGCGCCGGAAGATGCGCACAATGCCATAGCAGATTGCTGTTCCCGACAGCGCGAGCAGGCCGGCGTCGATCTCCCGCGCAATCAGAAAGGCGATAACGGCGGCAAGAATTACCCCGGATATGGCGAACGAAGTGATACGTCCCCGACCCTCGACCAGCTGGAGGATCAAGAAGGGCGCAGCTACGGTGATGATCAAGGCGTTGCGGGTGATGTTCTGAACGCCCTCGTCCGCCGGGGCATCGTGTCCATAGAAAAGCTGGATCGACGCGAGTTCGAAGGTGGAGAGGGCGATAACTGCTAGAAGCTGGACAAAAAGGGCGACCATCGTCACGCGAATGACCAGCCTGCGTCCGTTCTCACTGACACCCTGGGCCGCCGCCATGAGCGCACCGCCCGCGGCAAGCAGCAGGCCTAGACGCAACACTTCGCTGCGAACCGAAAGCTTCTCGAAATCAATCAGCGCGAACGGACGCGGCGACCACATCACGGTAGCGGCCGCATAGGCGAAGAATGCCAGCAGCGCGATAATGTAGAGACGCGGCCGCAGGCGCGGCAGCGACGCCGGGCTAGTCAACAGCGCTGCAACGCCCGTCAGCGGCGAGAATGCGAGCCCTCCGAGGAAAGCGATCAGCGGCCACACCGCAAAAACGAAACAAAGGACTGCCGTCGTCAAACCGACCTCGCCATGAACTACCACCCCGCCCGGCTCTAACCTCTGCACGGGCCACCGGCAACTCGACAAACTGCGCTGAAAAATGGCCGATTTTCCCCCGATCAACTGATTCTTGAGCAGTTTGACCAAGGGTGGCCGTTTCATAGCTCTGAAGAGACAGACTTGGTTCAGGCGACAACAACCCGCACAGCCTTCATCGAGTTCGCGGTGTTCATCGCGATAGGCGCCGCTGCAGCGTTGGTGAACCTGTCAGCGCGCTATCTGCTGGACCTCGCTCTCCCCTTCGAGGTGGCTGTCGTGCTGGCTTATGGCGCGGGCATGGTTGCCGGTTTCGTGATGTTCCAGACGCTCATTTTCCGGGGGCGGAGCATTATGCAGGCACAACGCATGGCGCGCTTTGCATGGGTGAATCTGTTCGGCGTGACGTTGGCCTGGGCGGTGAGTTCCGTCATGGCGCGCCAAGTGCTTCCGGTGATTGGCTGGGAGTGGCGTCCGTTCGAGATCGCGCACCTGGCGGGCGTAGCGGCGCCGGCCATTTGCAGCTATTTCCTGAACAAGTATTACACTTTCGCCTGACGTCGTTGTGAACCCGTCAGCCTGCAGGACGTGATCTCATGACCGATGCTTTGGCCGAGCGCTTTATACTTCGCTTCAGCTGCCGTGATGAAGTCGGCATTGTCGCAGACGTGGCTGGCTTTCTGGCGGCGCGAAAGCTGTTCATCATAGAGACCGCGAATTTCGGCGATCCCAATACCGGACTGTTCTTCATGCGGACCGTGTTCACGCCGCGCGAAGGGTTCACGACCACAGCGTTCTGCCGGGAGTTTGGGGCGCTGGCTGAAAAATGGTCGATGGATTGGGAGTTGCGCGATGCCCGGGCCAAGCCGAATGTGCTGGTGCTCGTGTCGAAGCAGGACCATTGCCTAAACGACTTGCTCTACCGTCACCGGATCGGCGCACTGGCGATGAATGTGACGGCGATTGTCTCGAACCATCCGACCTGCGGATGGCTGGCAGAGCGGCATGGCATTCCATTCTATCACATCCCGGTCGACCGCGATGGCAAGGAGGCTGCGGAGACGCGGCTTCTAGAGCTTGTGAATGCGATGAAGGTCGATCTGGTCGTGCTCGCTCGCTACATGCAGGTGTTGTCCGACAGGGCATGCCAGTCGCTGGCCGGGCACTGCATCAATATCCACCACTCGTTCCTGCCGGGCTTCAAGGGTGCGGCTCCCTACACCCAGGCGTTCAATCGCGGCGTCAAGCTGATTGGCGCCACAGCGCACTACGTGACCGCAGATCTTGATGAGGGCCCGATCATTGCGCAGGCGGTGGAGCGCGCGACGCACGCGCATTCGTCGGAAGAAATGGCTGCGGTCGGTCGCGACATAGAGGCGCGCGTGCTGGCCAGCGCGGTGAAGCTTCACCTTGAGGGACGCATCTTCCTCAATGGTTCGAAAACCATCGTACTGGATTAGGCGTCGTCCAGCAGCTGGCCGATCGGCATTCTGGCGAGGGCCTCGCGAGACCAATGATCAGCTTGCGCACGTACGGCCACCTTGCCCCGTGCGGCGAGTTGCTGTCGCAGCGAGGCCGACGCAGCCAGTGCTTTCAGCTTCTTCGCGGCGTCGTTGATGTCAGGTTCGGCCCAACTGAGACCAGCGGCGCGATAGATGCGGCCGGGATCGCGCACCGGGACCTGTGTCTGAGCGATAAGAAGTTCAGGCAGCGTTTCCATGTAGTCCATATTGCCGGACCAACCTGTCGCAAGCGAAGGCACGCCGGAGAGAAACGCTTCGGCAATGGCAAGACCGAAGCCCTCGGACCTGTGGGGGGACAAGAAGACGCTGGCGTCAGCTATCAGCTGCCCGATCTCTTCATCGCTGAGACTGCCGGTCTTGAATATTATGTCGCCACGACCCCCAGCGACCGCGAGGGCAGCATCGCGGAATTTCGGATGTGCTTCGTCAGACTGAACCTTGAGAACAAGACGCGTCGCCGGGACCTCCTGCGAAAAAGCGCACTTGTAGATGTTGATCGCGCCGATCAGGTTCTTGCGCGTCGCACTTGATTTGAGATCGCCCATTGCAAGCACGACGAAATCGCCGCCGGGCGTGTGATGGGCGACGGGAGCCAGCGCCAGCGTAACCGGATGCGGCATCACGCGAACCGGGCATGTGACGCCGGAGGCGATCAGGGCGTCGGCAACAAAGCGACTGGGCGCCCAGACTTCGTGAAAGACCGCCGACGTGCCAACCCATCGGGCTGGAACACGCGACAGTTCGTAGGCCCAGTAGGCGATACGATACCGGCCGAGCCAATCCGCAGAATTGATGCGCGAGATGGCAGCGATCGCCTCGGGCGCATTTACGTGCAGCAACCACACCCCGCCCGGGCGCGATGCCGGCAGGCGCCCGATCTGCTCGCTGTTTGAATTGAACAGCGCAGACAGGTCATGGGCGATGGGTGAATGCCCGGCAGCGCGCAACCCGTCGATGGTAAGGCGTGCGGCGCGCGAAACACCTTTCGTGCCTGATATAAGCCCAGACACGACGAGAGGGCCGGGCATGGGCGCGGGCTCGCCTTGCGCCATGGCGGTTTTTACCTGGCGCAGCGCCAAGGCAATTGCCGCGGGTTGCCCATATTTAAGCAGCGAAGGCGGCACGATCGCGCGCCAAGCCTTTCGCAAAGCCGCTCCGTGGGGGGTCGGGTTCTTCGTCATTATTCCAGATGATGGCGGCAAGCCGCGTATCCAATCAACCCGCAACGCCTTTGATTTTTGTGACCTTCGTGTATGGCTGACATGGATCTGCACGGATCATCGGACGGTTGTTCCAGGGGACAAAAGGTTGCAGGTCCTGATCGATGGCGACTATGCGCGCGATAGCCATGGGACGGGCATCAGCAGCTATTCGCGCACACTGGCGCAGGGCCTGTCGGCGCTAGGCCATGGCGTTTCATGGCTTTCTGGCGCAAGTGCTGGAAGCCGGCCTGATGCGCTGGCCGACGCCGCAGCGGTCGCCGACGAGCCACAAAGCGTGCGCGGTCCGCGAGCATGGGCGCAAACAGCCACGCGCATGGCGGGCGGATTGCTGAGCAGCAAGGTTGCTGCGCGCGAGATCACCCATCGCGGCGTTGTGATTGAGCAAACGTCAGGCATTCAGGAATATCCTGTTCATCTGGCTTCCCAGTTGTTCGTGCGGGCGCACTACCGCCACACGCTGACGCGGCAGTTCACCGATGTGACGGTGACAAGTCCTGTCGACGTCCTTCACCTCACTTCGCCTCTGCCCATTCGCATGAAGGGAGTGAAGCGCGCGGTCACGATCCACGATCTCATCCCCATCCGCCTGCCCTACACAACCCCCGATGATAAGGGGGAGTTCGTGGCCCGTGTGCGCAGATCAGCGGCGGAGAGCGACCTCATCATCACGGTTTCAGAAAGCTCGAAGGCAGATATTGTTTCGCTGCTGGGTGTGAACCCCGCGAAGATCGCGGTGACATATCAACCTTCAGACCTGACGCCGCTATCGGACGAGGAGCGCTTGCGGCTTCCTAACAGCTTGTCTCGGTTTGGCCTGACGGCGGGCGAATACCTGCTGCATGTAGGAGCGCAGGAGCCGAAGAAGAATATTCGCCGTCTCATCGAGGCCTATCTCGAGATCGACACGGCGATGCCGCTGGTGCTGGCGGGTCCGCGTGGCTGGATGTGGGAACAGGAAGTGGGAGCTGCGCTCGCGCCATTAAGCGATGCAGCGCGCAAACGAATCAAGTTCACCGGTTATGTTGAACGCAACGATCTGCGGCGCCTGTATGGCGGCGCATGCGCCTTGGCTTTTCCATCGCTCCATGAGGGCTTCGGGCTACCGCCGCTTGAAGCCATGATATCGGGGTGCCCCGTGATTACCTCGCGTACATCTTCCCTGCCCGAAGTTTGCGGCGAGGCGGCGATCTATGTGGACCCGTTTGAACGAGACGATATTCGCAGCGCCATCCAGCGCGTGATCGACAATCCTGAACTGCGCGCAAGGCTGGCTGCGGCTGGCCGGGACAGGGCGCGACATTTCACCTTTGAAAATTATTTGAACGCTTTGGGTGACGCCTATTCCCGGATATCGGGCTAAGACGCGGACATGAATACGCGGTTTCATCCGAGCGATACGCTGGCGTCATGGGGGCGCGTCGTTAAGGCCAGACATCTGGTCGCGCGTCCGCGTTTTCCTGATGAGATCGCAGGCTTGATTTCAGACCTCTCTGCCGATGCGCCAGGTCTCGCTGTGGGACTGCGGCGGTCGTATGGGGACAGCAACCTGAATCCCGATGGCCGCATCATCGACATGACCGGGCTCGACCGGATGATCGCGTTTGATCGCGAGACTGGACTGATGCGCGCGGAAGCCGGCGTATCCTTCAGCCAGGCCCTGCAATTGCTCGCGCCCGCCGGATGGTTCTTGCCGACAACGCCCGGCACGCGGTTCATCACGATGGGCGGCGCCGTCGCTAACGATGTTCACGGCAAGAACCACCATGCGGCTGGAACGTTCGGTGCGTCAGTTACGCGACTGAAGCTGTGGCGGACGGACGGCGTGGCGCAGGAGATCGGGCCTGGTCATCCGCTCTTCCACGCGACGGTGGGCGGGCTTGGCCTGACCGGCATCATCGAATGGATTGAATTCCAGGCCGTGCGCGTTCCATCAACCGAAGTCCAAGGCGAAGACACGCCCTTCGAACATGTATCTGCGTATTTCGACATCGCGGCGGAAAAAAAAGACAGTTACGAGCACACCATGGCTTGGGTCGACTGTATGACCGGCGGATCCCAGTTGGGCCGGGGCATCCTGTCATCGGCCAACTGGTATCAGCACGGCGACGTCAAGGCGCATCGCGAAGAGCCACGCAGGAAGATCCCGGTCGAGGCGCCCAGTTTCGCGATCAACTCGCTCACCGTGCGGGCCTTCAACAGCATCCGCAACGACCTCAAGAAGATGCGTGCGGGCCCCTATCGCCAGCACTATGAGCCATTCCTCTATCCGCTTGACGCGATAGCGGACTGGAACAAGCTCTATGGTGCACGGGGGTTCTATCAATACCAGTGCGTGCTGCCGCCGGAGACAGCACGTGACGGTGTTGTGGAGCTGTTCAAGACGATTGTTGCGTCTGGCCAAGGGTCGCCTCTGGCTGTGCTGAAGGATTTCGGACCAAACCCGCCGGTAGGCCTCCTGTCTTTCCCGCGTGAAGGCACGACGCTGGCGCTCGACTTCCGGAATCAAGGAGAGGCGACTCTCCGGTTGATGGCCGATCTGGACCGGATCGTCGCTTCCGCAGGCGGGCGACTTTATCCCGCCAAGGATGGGCGCATACCGGCCGAACTGTTCCAATCGGGATTTCCGAAATGGCAGGAATTCCGTGACCATGTAGATCCGGGCCTGTCATCGGCCTTCTGGAGGCGCGTATCGGCATGACCGGAACACCGGCTAAAAAACCCTCGAACCGGGTTGTGATCCTCGGCGCCTTGTCAGCTATCGCCATGGCGACAGCACGGATCTATGCGGCCGAGGGAGCAGCCCTGATGCTGGTCGCCCGCAATGCAGATCGGCTCAAAGGCCTCGCTGACGATCTTCGCACGCGTGGCGCCGCTGAGGTCGAGACTGCTGCGATAGACCTTGAGGTCGCCGCCGCGAACGCGCCCGCCTTGATGGCCGAGTGGAAGGCGCGTCTTGGCGGCCTTGACCATGTCCATGTCATCTACGGCTATCTGGGCACGCAGGAAAAAGCGACGTCGGACCCGGCTGAACTCGCGCGCATCACATCTTCTAACTATTCCACGGCCGTGCAATGGTGTGAGGCAGCCGCCAATGTCATGCGCGCGCAGAAGCACGGCTCGGTGGTTGCGATCTCATCCGTTGCGGGTGATCGCGGGCGCCAGTCGAACTATGCCTATGGCGCCGCAAAGGGCGGCCTTGCTCTCTACATGCAGGGTCTCGCCCACTCGCTCTCACCGACTGGCGCTCGCGCGGTTGCCGTGAAACCCGGCTTTGTCGATACACCGATGACGGACGGCCTGAAGAAGGGCGGCGCGCTTTGGGCCAGTCCGGAGAAGATCGGCAAGAACGTCCGCCGCGCTGCCGACAAGGGCGGTCCTGTTCAGTACGCACCGGGTATCTGGCGGATGATCATGCTAGTGATCCGCACCGTGCCGTCGTTCGTCTTCCACAAGACGAAGCTTTAGCAGCTAGCGGAGCGAACAGCGGAGCGCGTGATCATCAGCGAGCCATGCGCGATAGGGCGCCTGCGTGTTGGGGCGGATGCGCCCGATCCAGTCGATGATCGCTCCATCCTGCTGCGCGAATGGGTTGAGATCCGAAGCCCGGCGCGGAATGCGGCCGTAACCTGAAACGGTTCCTGACGCGTCGGTGATGAGTACGTGGATGGCTCCGACCGAAAGTTGCTGCCGCGGCAGCTTGCCCTCCGCCTTGCGGAAGCCTTCCGCTTCATCGACGCTCGACACAGCCCATGAAGCGCCCTTGCAGACGGGCACGTTCATTTCTTCGCCAGCCAGCTTGCCGCCTACGCGGAGCGTAATGGGGGCAGCGAACATCCATTTGTGATTCTTGCGAAAATCTGCCGTCTCGCGTTCAGCCATATCTACGTCAAACGAAAGCTGGCCAATCCTGTCGGAGTCGCGAACGCCTGCGGTCAACGCGATCGTTCCTTCGAGTGCGCCACGATAGCGCCCGGTCAGGTTGACGAAAATAACAGCGCTGCTCAACGCAAGCATATACAGCGGCAGCGTCATCACAGGCCCGGTCCAGACCAGCCAGCTGCGCGTTTTCTCGCCCGCCTGATTCAACGCCACGAGTGCAACGATCAGAAGCGCGGAATAGAGCAAGGCCACATTTATGTTATAGCGGCTGGAAAGCGCCTGCTCGGGCCCGTATGTGAAACGCGACAGGGCGACGAGCGCTGCGGTGGCAAGCGCAAACAGTATGACGGCCGCCGTGGCTACAGCTGCAGGATTGCGACGGGCGCGCAGCCCAACGAAGACAATCGCTAGGCCAGAAAGCAAAGCCACACATGCGCCGATCAGGATTGCGACATGCTGGTTGTTGATCCGTATGCCGACATGCTCCGCATACCCAGCCGCCCATCCGAACGGCGCACCCAGCTGCGCGAAAAAATGAACAATTATCGCGCTCGGTGCATCGGGCGGAAATGCGACGCCCGGTCCGCCTCCCGACGCGGACAATTGCCAGACCCAGGCCGCGATGGCGATGAGCAACAACGGGATTGACGATTTGGGCTTCAGCCAGAACGCCATTGCAAACGCGAACGTCGGCACAAATACGCCGTTCGCGAAGGAGAGTACCGCGAGAATCGAAAACACGATGCCGCCACACAGCGCCAACAAGCTGCCAGTCCGCGCATGCGCGGCGACGCAAGTGAACGCCCCCAGCGCCGAGGTAAAGGCGAGAACCATCGAGACCTGGAAGATCCAGATCGTATTCTCGAACCCGAACGGATAGAAAATGAAAACAGCGCTTACAGGCGCGACAAGCAGGAAGGCGCGCCTGATCCCTGCCATCCGGGCGAGCCAACCGAACAGCGCCACCTGCACCGCCAGCATCAGCAGCGACGCGATCTGGACGAACCGTGACGAGGCGCCGAACAGCTGATCATCGAGCCAGAACATCAATCGGTTGGTGACGACTGGATGCTCGTTATTGCGCGCAAAAAGATCACTGAGCAGATTGTCGCGATTGATGTGCTGCCACAGGTCCCAATACGGCGCGTCATACATCGCGACGTAAGCGACCAGACCGGCGAACAAAACGGTGAGCAGGGCCGCGATGCCAGCCAAGCCAAGACCGGCTATCGCCGGAGGACTTGGAAAGCGCGACTTTGCTTCAAACTCCAGCATTATCCCCTGCCCCGACACTCGATCTGAATTGCTTCTAGACTGACGTGTGAGCGCCGTCACGATGATCCGTCAGACGGAGCACGTCCAATGAAATGCTGGCTCAGGCGGCGCCTGCCAGCGCAGCGTAATGGACCGCTCCGCTCTCCGTTCGACGATCGAACTCAGGCGAGCTGAAAGGATCATCCTGAATCAAGGGACGCCAGCGGGAGAGGAACGCGGCGACTTCGCTGCCCGCCCGGCGACGACGCTCGGCTGTTTCAGAATCCTGTCCCCGCGACTGGCTCTCATGATGGATCAGAACGGCGTCGCCACGATAGATATTGCGCAGGCCCAAAGCGCGCACGCGAAGACAGAAGTCGATGTCATTCAGCGCCACCGGGAAAGCTGCTTCGTCAAACCCGCCAGCCCTGTCGAATACATCGCGGCGTACGGCCAGACACGCGCCAGTGACCGCCATTCGCTCGCCGGGATAGACCACATAGGGGCAGCGCAGTGCATCTTCTTCGCGCAGACCTTTCCAGAGATGGCCGCATATGCCGCCGATACCCATCGAGACGCCGGCATGCTGGATAGTGCGATCGGGAAACAGAAGGCGCGCGCCGACCGCGCCAACATCGGGCGACATAGCGGACTCGATCATGCGATGCAGCCATCCCCATTGTGTAGGCTCTACATCGTCATTCATCAGCAGAATTATCTCGCCGCTGGATGTGCGGACGCCGAGATTCACAAGACGGGAGAAATTGAATTTTCCCATATCGCGCACGTGTATGAGGTCGAACGCCTTGCGAGCGTGTTCGAGTACGCCCGGCAATCGTTTGTCTGTCGAACCATTGTCGACCACTACGACTTCGAGATTTGGATAGCCCGTTCGACGTGACAGCCCTTCCAAGGCCTTGGCCAGAAGATCGATCCGGAACTTGGTGGGCACAATCACAGAGACGCGTGGTTGCCTCAACAGTGTTGGCGCAGGCACCATGGGCAACAACGGCCAATTGCCTTTCGGTCGCTTGACCAGTGGAAGCGGGATACGTGCGACAACGTCTGGCCCCCATTTGGCTATCACTTCATCGAGCCGCTTTTGGGGATCAGCGTGTGCGGCGCCAACGCCTTGGCGGAAAAATACGGGCGGGCTGGCGACTTCGAACCAGCGCCCAAGCTCTGCGTCACGATTGGGGCGCGGCACAATCACCTTGCCCTCCATCGCATCGCAATAGATCACCTTCAATTCCGGCGAACGAGCGAGCTCCTGAGATATGATCGCCAGAGCGCGCGGATCGAGCGTGTCTTCCGCGCCGAGATACCCATCGAATCCATCGTGCTGGATCAGTTTTGCAGGTTGTTCGTTCGTGTTGGCGGTTGATTGAATTCTGGGTGAAGCGCCAAGCGTCGACACTATGGGAGCTGGCTCCAGACGTAGGCCGAGCGGACGTCCACGCATGAACTGGCGACCAAGATGGACCAGCTTCCGTAACCCGTTCTGGGTCCTGAACAGCCGTTTCACGCTTCTTACGAACAACATCGCTGTCTCGTTCCCATCAAGACAACGCAGACGCAGTCGCGTAACGGCCACCCTGCCTGGCCACGGCGACAGCAGCAGCGACACATCAAAGGTCTCCGGCGCCGGAAGATAGATGCGCATCCCCGAATTGCGTGCGCCGTTATGGCTATTGAGCAGAGTCATCAGCGGGTTCAACGCCGACGTGAGCCTGACCTCGACACCGCGAAGATCGGCGATGCTTTCACTTTCAAGCAACCACCATCCGCGCTTGAGCGTATGCTGACCAAAGCGCGCGACTGACCATGCGGCGTCGAGCTGAAACGCGTGACCATCACGGACAACCTGCGCTGTCTCACCAAACGGCAGCTCCAGAAAATCGAGGCAACCAACCGCGCCCGCGGGCGTGGCGGCTTTATCCGGCTCGACTGACGATTCTCCGAACGCCAAACTTGGTCCCTGCCCTGCGTGCAGAGATATCCTTGTCGCATTTGCGGACAAACAAATAGCCCGAACATCGGCAACAACAGCTCATCCCATGCTCTGCCAATGCGCTGCAAACACGCCGTTTATGAACGGCGGCTGCGCACGCCGAGATTAAACTTTGTTACAATTTATACGGGTGGGCCCGGTTTGCCTTCAGTTGCGCTGAATGCGGCACTGAATGGACGAACTGCTCCTCGTCAGTATCGGCCTGTTTGTCGGATTCCAGCGTTCGAATGCCCATTCATCCAGCTACTGCAAAGCGTTCTGATCACTGCCGAAACGATCCGGCAGATGCATATCAGCCACGGCCCCGTTTGCTTGACAGCCGGAGTTGCTGACGGCCATCTGCAAGCTGGTCGACTGTTCCAGATCAGTGACCGGCTGCGAAAAAGCCGGGCCTGATCGTCGGGGGTTTGGGTGCGAAACGGCGTACACAAGAAGGTGCGCAACGGCAGCTACGCGCGCAACGGCGGAGCATGGCTGTTGCGTCCGTCGACTGGCGTCCGTTTCCTCGGTTCGGGCGTCTGGCTAGCCAAGGACAATGACCCGCAATTCGAGATTTCACCGCCCGAAGGCCCGATTCGGCCCGGCGCATACGAAATTACGATCTCCACGACAGACACATCCGAAACGCCGCTGCGTCCACGTATCTATTTCGATTTCGGAGACGGCTATACCGAGGCGAACTCGACCCAACTGCCAAGCATGATGGGCTCAGGCACATTTCTGATCGAAATCCCCCAGCGCACCCATCGTGTGCGCTTCGATCCCATCGCGGCCTCTGGCCGCTTCATTCTCCACGACATCAGCGCGCGGCGCGTCAGCCTGATGGATGCGGTAGGCTGGATCAGGCGACAGCCGAACAATCGCCAAGAGGCCATCGCTGCGCTGCTTAGCGGCGGCCCGTACAAGGCGATGAACCTTTCCAGTCCATCGCGCAGCGACGTGGTGGAGACCATGGACTATCAGGCCTGGCTTCGCCGCCACGAGCCCTCAGTCGTCACGTCGACGACGCGCATTCAGCAGCACCTCAAAAAGCTTCCACGCCTGCCGACAATTTCGATCGTCATGCCCGCTTATAGTTCACGGCCGGCATGGCTACGGGAAGCCGTCGAGTGCGTACGCAACCAAGTTTACCCCAACTGGGAACTCTGCGTCGTCGACGATTGCTCGCCCGACCCGGAAACCTACAAACTACTTACCGACCTGGCTAAAAATGATGCTCGCATCAAGATCGGCAGACTCCCCACCAATAGCGGCATCTCCGCAGCGACCAACGCGGCGCTGGCCATGGCGACAGGCGAATGGGTCGCCTTCATGGACCATGACGACGTACTCCGGGGCGACGCTCTCGCTCTGATCGCCGACGCGATCGCAACCAATCCAAAGTCACGGATCATCTACACAGACGAAGACAAGATCGACGAGAACGGCGCGCGCTCAGATCCCTACATGAAGGGCGGATGGAACCGGGAGCTGTTCTATGCGCAGAATTTCATCAATCACCTGACAGTCATTCGCCGCGATGTGATCAATCAGGCTGGCCCACTTCGCCCAGGCTTCGATGGCAGCCAGGATTATGACCTCCTGCTTCGCTGCATCGAGATCGCGGGAGAAGCCGCTATCCACCACGTGCCGTTCATCTGCTATCACTGGCGCTTCGCCAATCAGCGCGTGAACTTCTCGATGACGCAGGGCGATCGCGCCTTCGATGCGGCGATGAGAGCGTTGAATGAACATTTTACCCGCACGAGAATGCCGGCCGTATCACAACGGGTTCGCGCAGATGCAAACTACACGCGCGTCAAATGGTTTCCCGAAAACGCCCCCCTCGTCTCGCTGATCATCCCCACGCGCGACCGTCGCGCGATTCTTGAAACAGCTGTGCGCTCGATCCGCGAGAAGACGACTTATTCAAACTACGAAATCCTAATCGTTGATAACGACAGCACCGATCCTTCAACGCTTGCCTATTTCGAGACGCTGAAAAAGTCCGGCGCGGCGCGTATCATTCCTGCCCCAGGGCCGTTCAATTTCAGTCGGATCAACAATATCGCCGCAAGGGAGGCGCGCGGCGAAATCCTCGGGCTGATCAACAACGATGTCGAAGTCCGCAATGGCGAATGGCTGGAAGAGATGGTCAGCCATTTTGCTCTGCCCGACGTTGGCGCAACCGGGGCCAAGCTTTATTACCCTGACGGACGTATCCAGCACGCCGGCGTTGTCACTGGCATCGGAGGCGTTGCCGGTCACCTTTACAAATTAGCCGCCGAAGATGCGGAAGGGCCATTCTCTCTGCTTCGTCTGCCGCGTGAGACGACATGCGCCACTGCAGCCTGTCTGCTCGTACGCGCGGACCTGTTCAACACGGTCGGCGGTCTGGACGAGGAAAACCTAACGGTCGCGTTCAACGATATCGATCTCTGCATGAAGATACGCGCAGCCGGCAAACGCATTATCTGGACGCCGTTCGCAGAACTGACGCACCACGAATCCGTTTCGCGCGGCCAGGATACGGATCCCGACAAGCAGATTCGGTTCCAGAACGAAGTTCGCCATATGCTGGCGAAATGGGGCAAGGCGCTGGACAAGGACCCCTATTACTCGCCGAACCTGACGCTCACCCACGAGGACAGTTCGCTTGCAGCACCGCCCCGCTCGGTCCGGCCCTGGGACTGAGCGCTGTTGCCGCCATCAAAGGCCATTGAGCCGGGCCAACGACCCATCGCTCTGGCGAGAATAAAGCACCAACCCCCTGCGGTTGGTTGCGGGCGTTGTCAGCGAGAACCCCGAATTGCTCAGCAACGGAAAGCCCGTGCTGCCGGCCACGTCTGTTCGCGGCTGATCGGGTTGCAGGCAAGCGACAATGCGATTGCCATCGACAACGGCGATCACGTGATCCGCCGGAAGGCCGGTTTTCGTATCACCGGCCCAGCCCCTGACGACAAGTGTGTCGTCTCTCTCCAGAATGCCGTCGACAAATCCACCGGACAGCCCAGGGACAACCTCGCCGCTAACGAAAGTTTCGGGGCAGGCGGATTCCTGACAACTGCCCACACACATCAGGTGAGGCTCACCCACCGCGATCCACCCGCCCCAGGCGGTGGATCCGTCTTCCGCCATAACTTCTAGCACCTTGCTGCCGGGCGGCAGTCTTATCTCGACCGCAGACCAGCGCTGAACATCGGCCGGCGCTGCAAATTTCTGTACGACAACGCCATCAACCCTCGCTTCAAAGCGGGAACCAGAAGCTGTCGGACCCGTGACGAGTGGCACAGCAACGCGATCAACTCCTTCCACATTCACGCTGAGACGGATCGTGCCTGTGTTCTTGTCGTCGCCGCCCCAAGAGCCCCAGTTTCGCCCGTTCCACGGACTCGTGCCTGCAGCCTCATTGAAGCCATTGGCAGGAAAAACACCCGTGGCTTTCGACTGGACCGCCGCAACTGCAGCTCCGACTGACTTATAGTCGACAAGACGTGCGGCATCGGTTGGCGCCAGCCGGAGCGTCTTGTCGAGCCTGCAGATCGGTTGGCCTGAAGCATCGACGGCCTGAAACGACAGATCCAAGGTGCGTGCCGCGGCGAGATGAACGTAGCCGGACCAGCGCGGTGGCGCATCGCTCTCCATGAACAGCTTGCTGTTGATGTCGTCGTCCAGGCCACGGATCAGCAGGCCAGCGACGCTGGCTTCGGGCGTAGTCACGGCAACCCCACGCGCTCCTTGGGGCAATTCGCCAGTTATCGCGACACGCCATGTCGGATCTGCTGACCGGATCAAAGACACGACATCCTTGATCTCGCCTTTGCAGACCGCGGCGGCAGGGACGACAGTTTGACCAAACAGGCGCCGCCAGGGCTCGTAGAACATGGCCAGGTTCTGCTGCCGCAAGACCTTGCCGATAGTTGGAGCACGATTGGGCGCTGGATAAACGCCCAGATATGCCGGTTGCGAATCCGCTTGCGAAAGCAACGCCGCTTCGGCTTCCAGGCGCCGCACCTTGTAACCCTGCCCTGCGCCCAGCCAGGGAAGCTGAGCGAAAACAAGCAACAGGCTGAGCGCGCTCGCACTCACAAGGGAAAGAGACAGCACGGGCCCGCGCGCGGGCATGACGGCCCAGATTGCTACGATCGCCCACACGGCTGCCGTACCGGCGCCGTACCGGGTCGCGAGCATCGCTACATCACCCAGATCGGCCCGACCCAGCGCCGTTACTGCGGCCGATGCAAAAACAAACAAGCCAATCGCCGCCCAAACCACAATTCTGGGACGTTCATTAGCCGGCTTCCACAGTGCAAAGAGAGACAGCCCTCCAATCGTCAGCATCGCGACCGCGCCAAACGCCCGGGCGATCTCGATCTTGTAGGGGAACGGATCATTCAACGCCGAGATCGAGTTGGGTGCGGCGCCGCCGACATAAGCGAGCACGTTCTCGATGAAACCGAATGGGTCACTGACAAGCGTTGAAACCGCACTCGGGCCCTCGCGTACCGGGAAGTCCCGAAAATAGTTGAACCAGCAGATTGCGGCGACCAAAGCCGTGATCCAGGCAGTCGCACGCAATCCAAGAACCAGTGCAACCACCACGAGCAAGGGCGCGATGAGCAATCCGTTGGCCATGCAGCTCACGCCGATGACCGTCAGCAACACAGAGAATGCGATCAGGATCTTTCGCCACTGATCTTCGCGCGAGGCGGCGACACAGAGGGCGGCGATCGCGGAAGACGCGAAGAAGAACACGCCCGTGAACTGGTTCTGAAACCCGCTGACAAAATTCTCGTACTGGAAGCCGGAAAAGAAGAACGCGGTAGCGATTGCTCCTGCCGCGACTAGGCGCGTAGCCCCGGCTTTAGGCCATGTCCACCACGCCAATACTATCAGAAGAACGAGATGAGCGGCGTTGAAAAGGTACATGGCCACGAGGCTGAGCGCTCCTGTGCCGTGTCCAAAAGCAATGTCTGCCTGGAAGATCAGACGTGAGAGCGCAATGCGATGCTCGTTGTGCGGCTTCAGAAGATCCTTGATCTGGTCAGACGTCGCCGCATCCCACTGGTCCCACACAGGCGTGGGCGACCAGGCCAGCACGCCAACCATGACGCCGGTGACGATGATCGTCAAGCCGACAAGAACCAGCCCGCCGGCCGCCAATCTATTGAACCATGTGATCGCGGCTTTCAAACTCTGTCCCTGCATCCGCTTCGCCGGAACGCTCCGACGCTTGATCCGCTCGCGAAAGACACCGTCTTAGCTTTTTCTGCCCGCGGCCACTGGAAAATGCACGACCGCCGCAGGGGCGCCTGCGGCGGTCGCATGAGTAGCTTGAATGACAGATGCAGCGCTATTCGATGACGCGAGGCTGTCCAAACGCAATCCATTGACCCCACTCGGCGCCCGTGTCCGACGCTTCAACGGACAGTTTCGTCTGGGCGGGAGCGACAAGCGTTACTTCCCACAGCTTCCACTGACCATACTCTTCGGCGGCAGGCGCCAGCGTGGCGAACGGCGCGCCCTTGGCGTCCAGCACTTGCAGCGTCAGCAGGTCATGCGTCGGTCCCATCGCGACCGGAATACCGATGCGCAAAGCGCCCGCGGGAATGTCAAACATGACTTTAGCTGTCCCGGTATCAGCATCGCCCTGAAGGCCGTGCGATCCCCAGGTGGGGTTGGGATTGTTATACGAGCTGGCGTGATAGCCGGCCTTCATGAACCCGCCCTCGAGGACCTCCTCGGCGATCTCCAGTCCGGGCTTGTCATCAGCGAGGCCAGTTGCGGGCGGGTATTCCGGCGGGGGCGGCGTTGCCTCTGCGACCGCCGGCGTTTCCGCAACCGGCGCTGGCGCGGGTTGAGACTCGCCGCATGCAGATAGAAAACCCGCAAGCGCGACGGCACTCGCAGTCAGTAAAATACGCATCTGAAAATCCCCTTGGATTGCTTCCCCACTTACGCCGCGGCCTGCTTCTGCTCAAGGGGATTGAACACGGCTTTTCCTTCATTACACGGTCGAAAATCGAGACCAGCGCCGGAGGTTCCACCGCATGATGGGGAGGGCTACCGCCCTCAGATCCTGCGTACCGGGATTGTGAGCCCATTCGACTATCTCAAGGCTGGACAGAAGCGACACTCCGTCCTTCAGTCTGCCCGTGATCCCGTAGCGTTGAGTAACCCGCCTCAGACATGACCAATCAGCCATCCGAACAACAACCGACCCGGCCCCTCGCTTTTCCCCTTGGCGGACAGCGGGAAATCGGCGGCGATCATGTCGTTCAAGCAATCTTTCTACGGCGTCAGGTGTCGGAGCTTGAACGCAGGCTCGACGCCCTCGGCGCCAGCGAACGAAAGGTCCGCGACGACCTCCTCGCGGCAATTGGCAGCAGCCAGATGTCGACCAGGGAGCAGGCGCGCCTGCACGAAGAACTTGCAGAAGGTGCTCGTGCCGTAAGTCAGGCTGTCACGCGGGAAGCCACCCTTCACGCCGAACTGGCGAGCCTTCGCTTCAAGCTGCGGCTGTTGGAAGCAGATCTTTCCGCCGCGCAGACGCAGACAGCGCGCCTGCCCGCTTTGGAACTGGCGCTGAATGAGGCGCTCGCCGAAGCAGAGCGAGCCAACGTCCGCCTCGCGAAAGTGACGGACTACGCAAGACAGCGCGCTCGCATTTTCGGCCACCTCGCGGAACAGATTCGGCAAGACCGCAATCGCCAGCTGATACTCCGCGCAGCGCTCGACGCCAGCACGGGAAGCGCGACCACGTTACTCGAGCAAAAGCTGGCCGCGCAGCAAACAGTCAATCACAGGTTGCGCGAGCGCACCGCAGCCAGCGACGAAGCCCTCGTCAACGCAGCGCTCGCCGCTCGCGCAAACGCACAGCAGGCAGAACAGAAGCTGCGTAATGAACGCTGGCAGCTGTGGCTGTCGACAACACAGCCCCAACGCCGCGCTCCAAAGCGTCGCAGTCGCGCCACGCGATTGCTCGAAAAAATCCTGTCGCGGCTGGGTCCACTCGGCGGCGCGGCTGCACTGGAGCGCTCCGGCCTCTGGAGCGGCGAATTCCAGACGGACAACCGCCCCTCCGCACGCCGCACGACAGCGCTGGCCTATGTCCGCGCACGCGGCACGGCCGACACGCCCGTGAAGGCGCTGTTCGACCAGCACTATTATCTTGAGAAAAATCCATCCGTCGCCGCGCTCGGCCAGGCGCCGCTGCTGCACTATCTCGTCCATGGCGATCGCGAGAACCGCTGGCCACATCCACTTGTCGACGTCGCTTACTACCGCAAGACAAACCCGCATGAGATCGGCTCGACCAGCCTCACCGTACTGCAACACTTCCTGTTCATCGGCGCAGCGAAGGGACTGAACCCGCATCCGCTGTTCGACGTCCGCTTCTATGTCAGCCAGCTATCGGACCAGAACGATCTCGCGGTGAACCCGCTCGTTCACTATTTGCGGACGGGCTGGAGGCGCGGCCTCAATCCGCATCCCCTGTTCGACAACGATCGGTATCTCGCACAGTATCCTGAAGTCGCAGACATGATGATCGCACCCCTGCTCCACTATGTGACGCTAGGCGCAAAGGAAGGCCGCGATCCGCATGCACTGTTCTTCGGCCACTGGTATCAGGCCGCTTATCCCGATGTTCTGACTTCTGGACAGATCCCGCTGACGCACTTCATCCAGCGGGGCCTTACCGAGCGCCGGAATCCAAATCCGTTCTTTGATGCAGACCACTACCTACACAACGCCTTCGACGCTTACTCTGCAGGGCACGATCCGCTGCGGCATTATATCGAAGTCGGCGCCGCCAGAGGCATCTCACCCAACCGTGACTTCGACTGCGCCAGTTTCCTCGCCGCTAACCCTGCCGCCATCACCGGGCCAGGAACGCCGCTCGAGGCCTGGATCAACGCAGGCTGTCCGCCCACAGCCTCCTCCCACACGAGCGAGCCGGAAAGCGCCTCCGAAATCGCCGTCAGCGTCGAAGACCATCGCCCGCTTCTCGAACAGCTCTTCGACATCGCGTATTACCGCGAGCAGACCCCCAACCTCTTGCCGTCGGACCAGTCGCCGCTCGATCATTATCTATCGGGCGGGTGGCGGCTCGGCTTGAACCCGCACCGGCTTTTCGACACGGCCTGGTACATCGCGCGCCATCCTGAAGCGCTGGACGCAGGCGCCCCGCCCCTGCTCCATTTCGCCATCAACGGCGCACGCGAGCTTCACGACCCGCACCCCCTGTTCGACAGCCGCTGGTATATCGAACGCTACCCGGACGTTGGCGCAAGCGGCGAGATTCCGCTGGTTCATTTCCTGCGCACAGGCGCCGCCGAGGGGCGCAGCCCCGGCCCGTTGTTCGACGCGGAAGTGTACCGCAAGACCTATCCCGACATAGTCGAGGCCGGCGTGCAGAACGCCTTGCTGCACTTCCTCGTCCACTGGCCGCTCGACCACCGCTCGAAAGCCTTCGACTCCCCCGCCGCAGAAGCTCCGCAAGGCGTCGATATCGCTGAATGGGTCGCAGGCATGGCGGATTCGTTAGTTGAAATCAGCCGCAGTCTTCCCCGCCGCTACAAACCATAGTGAGCCGAGATAGACGCAAGCTCAGCTTTTGTCTCATCAGCTAACGAAGGAAAAATATCGACCATTGCGGGGGCGTTCATGAAGGCTCTGAAAGGAGCGGCATACTTGTCATGAACCCCCCATCCGGGAGTGCCGTCTGCGGGAAGCATGGCTCGGTTTGGGCTGATGTGAATCCCGTGGACCGGACGCCACCATTCCTTGTCCTGAACGGCCAAGCCTCGCCGCTTCACAAGCTGATACAACAATTGCTCATCACTCGTTCGGCGTAAATTGAGATCCGAAAAATCAGGAAGCGGCCAGTATGCATCCCGCCTTGTGAAGTGAAGCCCGGACAGGCGATCGGTATTTGGCCGAACGGAGTTGGAATAAGGCAAACCCGTTCGCCGCATGAAGCCCAAGTGAGCATCGATCATCTTGGGTTCTAGAACAATAATATCGATATCGCCGATGTAGAGATATTCAGATTGCAGCTCTGGCTCTGTGATAAATCTTATAGTGTGCGGGATCGATCGTGAAAAATCGGCATTGCGAAGATGAAACCGCGAACCAAAATGCTCTTGCATCTTCTGAACAAGAGGCGCGTTGCGCTGCACGAAATCATCCACGTCCTCCAGACCGATCTCGATCTTTGAATCGGCGACATGAAGAAGGACAGCGCAAATATACAATCCGGCAAATCGTTCATATTTGCGGTTTGCACACGTGAAGAACACAGTATCGATCATACGCGGCCCCAGAGGCCTAGGCACTTTCTTCCCCACTTCTCGTGAGGTGGGATGCTAGGTCTCTCCACAATCAATTGGATCGGAGATGAAAAATTGAAGGGCGCTAGCTGCAGGTTTAAAGGGCGCCACTGACCTGTTTTAACGTCCCGATTATCCGCAAGATCGGGAAAGGTCGTGGTAAGCAACCATTTGGATTTGGTGCGAACATTGTTAAGGGCAACGACGCCTTGATCGAACGCGAGATGAACAATGCAATCTCGAACAAGAAAAAGATCCGCCGCCGGCAAATCGTCAGAAATGATGTTGGCGACACTGAAATTGGCCCGCTCCACACCATCGTGCGCTGCTCGCTCAGATGCCTTTCGAACAACTTCTTCGACAATATCCAATCCCGTATAGCTATCTACAGCTCGCGCGACCGGTCCAATCCAGTTGAAATCTCCGCAGGGAGCATCAACGAACGACCCGATGCTTCTTTCCGCGACGAGCGAGAGCAATTGCGGAATCAACTCAACGGTTGCCTTTAGCGACGAACCGGTTCCCGAAACGCTTTCGCCACTACCCCAGCGCTGTTCCTGGAACACTTCAGTGAAAGTCTGCTGTACCTTATCCATCGGGGGCCTCTGCGACCTTGCTCTTGAGAGTCGATCTGCCATCGATGGGAAGGGGTCGCAAGCAATTACAGCCTCAGCGATCTATCGGCCGCCCCTGTCGCGGGAGAATACCGAAAACAAACCACGGCCTCTCGGCTTTTTGTCGGAATTGGAGGGTGAAATGTGCAAGGCACTTTCAACCTCGACGTCTTTTCTCGTCGGCACCGCAGGCATAAACAGCCAGTCTGCCCGGAAAACTTTGACGCCTCTGTATCCCAACCCTTCAAATGTGGCCCTCAATTCTGCCGCACGATCGGAAAGCAGTTCGCAAAGGATAAGAGGGCGGTATCGCGCAATCAGATTTACAGCCCCGGCAAGAATCTTCGCTTCGTGACCTTCAGCATCCATCTTGATCAGACTAACCGCCTGACCGCTCAAATAATCGTCGAGCGCAATGACAGAAACTGCACCGCCTTCAGACTCTTTCAAATGCGCCAATCCGGGATTGTGGGGCGCTACTCCAACCATTTCCCCCGAACCAGGGCGATCACTGCAGGCAAGCTGTTGAACAGAAACGTTATGCAGACCATTCAGCTGCAAATTGGCGACTAGGTCATGAAAATTCTCTGGGACCGGCTCAAACGCTACGATGCGCGACTTGGTTGAGAGCGCCATCGGAACAGTTATTGTTCCCACATTGGCACCAACATCGACGATGAGCGAGCTTGGATCAGACCGCGCGGCTAACTCTTGCAACAGAACCGCGATCGGCAGCTCCCACGGAACGCCCCGAGACAATCGCTTGTGAACGACCTGATCGGGGCTTCCTATGAAAAATTTTCCCAGCTCGCCAAGGTCAACCGTTTCACCCTTGTTGCCAGCTTGCCTGCCGTCAGCCCATCCGACCGCGCTGTCTATGACATGTTTGTCGAAGATTTCAGAAAACATCGGCGCGGGATTTTTATCCACGGCATGAGACCATGTCGGCAGCGCTGCCGTCAAAGCTGCGTAAACGGACTGACGAGCGCTCTCACGGTGCTCGTTCATGTTTTCTAGAGCCAGTCGCTGCGCTTTGAGACGTGTTTCATTCGCGCTTTCCACCATGCCGGCCGCTAGCTGATATTTTGAGAGCGCTTCATACAAAGCGGGGTTGAATGGCGCCTTTGTAATACACTTGGACTGAAGTTCGATCGCTCGACCCCATTGCCTGAGCGCGGCTGACGTCCAGGCTGCCTTCTGAAGAAAATCTAGGTCCGCTGGGTGCTCGACCAGATAAGCCATCTCCAACACACTTGCATCGGCGTATTGCTTCGCAAGGAGCAGCGCAGCTCTTCTTTCCAGCGTCGCTGCTCGATCCATTTTTACCCCGTTAGCTTCCAAGACTTGGCGTCTTTAAGATCGACTATTTGCAACTCATGAATGTTACGCTTTTCACAACCACGCCAGGTTCACGGCGAGTCAACGCAAACGAGCTTGTCTTCCCTGCAGCAATTACAGGTTCTTCAAATCGAAGCGTCTGCAAAGCTTCCGGGTTGGAGACGAGACTGAAAGCGATCGCCTCCTTTTCGCCTGCGCGCGCGACGAAAAGAGAATCACTTTTGCCATTGGGCGCGAAATATTCGACTTCCATGCACATCCCCGCGTCTGGAGCCCGACCGACAAAGACTGCTCCAATATTCGACCATCCCGCGTGGATTTTGTCTTCAACAGCGTTCGAAGAAACCGTGTCACTGGTCATAGGAATTTTTGCTCCAGCGACGGCCAGCGGCGCAGAGAGTTTAAGACTACCTCCAGTTATGGAAAGCGCGACAGCCGAACTTGCAGGCTCCGCAACGCAATTGATCGCTGTAACTTTTTCGGCCTTCGTTGCGGCGGCGCGATTAAACAGGGCGCACAGTGCTTTTACGTCAACATCCGCCAGAACGGAGGAAACTGTAGGCGCAGGCGTTACCGCCGCAGCAACAGGTGCTGCCGGTTCCGCCACGACGGACTCGACGGGTGCAGACGGAGCGTTGTTGTCGCATGCGGTCAGCGCGCACATTGAAACGGTAAATGCCAGGCCGGCCGCAAAAATCCGAGTCATTGAAAAAGTCCCCTGATGGCATATTCAGTTAGAAGACGCGGATCACCCGCGCAATCCTTTGGCGCAGCCCCTGGCCAGCGAATGTGAGGGATAGACCCGATGGCAGACAAGCGCTTGGGATATGGCAAGCCGAAAGGCAATGGCGCCGCCCTGATCGTGATCGGTATCTGGGTCGTTGTGGTCGTCGTCATAGCGCTTATCCGATCGTTTGCGGTCTCTCCCAGCTGACGCTCACCACAGCGCCTTTGGCTTGGCGCAAACCATTGGCGTGCCCTTCAGCAAATAGCGCTGTTCGCCCCTGTTCACGACATTGAGCCAAAAAGAAAGCTCCGGCAGGGTTTCGTCGTCGGGTATCTTCACCTCGCTGAAGAAGCGTTGCATCAGGTTGATCAGATAGCGGTGCGAGTATTCGATCTTGTTGATTTCCCAGCCGGGATTCAGCAGATTCTCCTTCCGCCCGCTCGGCGTGGACAACAGCAGCAATCCTTCCGCCGCAAGGTTCTCCACGAAATTCACCAGCGCAATCTCCCGGTGCAGCAGATGCTCCAGCGTGTCGAAGCACACGATGTAGTCGAAGCCGCCCAGCGGTTGCCATGTCTTGAGATTGTTCCAGCCTGCGAGATCGATGCTCTCGAACGCCAGGTTAGGCGCATCGCCAAATCGGGTGCGCGCGAAGGATAGCGCCTCATCACTGTTGTCGCCTCCGACGATCTGATGACGCGGCAGCGCACGCGCCAGCATATTAGCGCCATACCCTGCCCCGCACCCGGCATCGAGCACCCGCCCCGGCGGCATGTTACGCAGAACCATACCTGCCCACGTATAGCGTGCGAGATGGTGGATCGCCTGCTTGCGCAGCCGACGATCCTTGCCTGTTGCTTCGGGCGGCAAGACTTCGTCGATGTAAGTACGGACATCGAGTCCGCGCTGCGGAATGAAGAAGTCCATCTGGATCTCTGTCTCGTTCACGACTCCCCGCCCCTTGCATAGTTCTAGCCGTCGGTGTTCAGGCGCCGCCGGCTGGCGGAAACAGTCCAAGCGACAGCCTGCGCAGTCGCTCGAGATATGGATTTTGCTGCATCGCCATCACCGCGCGTTTGACGCGCGCCTCGCCATGAAGGTCACGTATTTTCTGGTTACCCGCCTTCATCAGGCCGGCGCGCCGCTCGCCCTCATAGCTCTGCGATTTCTTGTGATAGACATACGTGTGCGTCGCGATCACCAGCGAAAAGCCCGCATTCACCGCCCGCATGCAGTAATCGTTTTCCTCGCCATATCCGTAAGGAAAATGCTCGCCGTCGAAATAGCCGACCCGCTCGATCACCTCGCGCGTCAGGCCGAAGCAGAACCCATGCACCAGGGGAACCCGAGGGACGAAGTCAGCCGGTGAGTTTTCCTCGCACCAGCGGTTCATATCATCGACCGAAAAGCCCGGCGGGAGATCGTTGATTGCCGTCTGAGTTGCCGTGCTCTTGTGATCGGGAAGCGATTGCGTACTCGCGGCGCTCGACATTGGTCCGACGATCCCGGCGCCGGCATTCGAAAACACCGCATCAGCCATCTTCTCGATCCAGTTTGCCGAAGCGATGGTGTCACTGTTCAGCAGGATAGCCATGTCGCCTTTCAGCTCTCTGAGGCCCGCATTGGCTGCCTTGGTATAGCCACCCGCTTTCTCGCGGCGGATC